>ERZ1292640.1579-Hain-H43-02um-R1-1579-length-18691-cov-6_pt1 | contig 18691 bp, 15 predicted proteins | sample MGYA00564404_ERZ1292640 | MGnify/ENA primary metagenome ERZ1292640 (study PRJEB36523, sample SAMEA6512636) | groundwater metagenome | collected 2019-01-08 | study: AquaDiva: Metagenomics assemblies of 32 groundwater samples
CCTTTTCAAGGATTTTATAGGAAACATAAGAAAGGACGACATCAGGGAATTATGGCGTTCACAGGATGCGGATTTGATAAGAAAAAAGGTGGATGACTGCAAGACAAACTGTCATTTGCTCCTTAATTGTTGTTATATAGAGGACGAACCGTCTCTTTACGCAGACTAAAGACTTTTTAATCATGAATAATCAGGACTCTCTCATTCGTAAACCAAAATATTGCTGCTGGGTACTTAACTATAGCTGCATGTTAAGGTGTAAGATGTGTTATATATGGAATATAAAAGACGATAAAAGCCAAGAAACTACCATGCAAGAGAAAAAGCAATTTGTCAAATCCCTGCGCGGCATGGCAGGCCCTGATTTTGAATTTCATTTATCAGGCGGAGAGCCCTTAATGACAGAAGGGGTTTTGGATTTAGTTAATTTTATTTCTGATGAAGGATATAAGACAAATATGGTTACAAACGGTTTTCTTATTGATGAAAAAATGGCAGAAGATATCATGGACTCCGGACTGGGAAGCATTACCATCTCATTAGACGGGATGAATCCCCAGACCCACGATTATATACGAGGCGTGAATGGCAGTTATTCCAGGATAATGAAAGCTATTGAGTATCTGGATAGGTTTAGGAGGGATAAGGGGCCCAAGATTTCCATACTAACTGTTATAATGGAGCGTAATTTGGATGAACTCCTTAAGCTTACAGAATGGGTTCAGCAGGATAAAAGATTGGAAATGATAAGTTTTCAGGCAATAAATCAGCCTTTCTGCGAAGAAATGGATAAAGAATGGTTCAGGGAAGATAAAAATAGTTTTCTGTGGCCTCAGGATGCAGGAAAATTGAGCTTTATCATGGAGAGGCTGAGAGAATTAAGGTTAAGCGGATATAAAATAGGAAACCACCATAATCATTTCCTGCATTTCAAGGAGTATTTCAAGGATCCGAATGAGTTTTTAAAGAAAATAAAATGTAATCTTGGAGATTATGAGTTTCATGTTGATCCGTACGGGAAAATGTTTTTCTGCTGTCTGACAGATCCGATAGGAAATATAAAAACAGACGATATAAATAAGATCTGGTATTCTCCGGAAACAAAAAGAATAAGGCAGGATGTATACAATTGCCGCAAAAACTGCCACATAATGATCAATTGTTTTTATGAGGACGAAGCCTGTGTTTCGTAAAATACTATTTATAACAATTCCAAGCATTTTAGTTTTTTTCATTGTGCTAGAGGTATGCTTAAGGATAAGCGGGTATTTATACAAACAATACCGTAATCCTGGGGTATACGCCAGAACAACAGAATCCAGCGATGGCGCTTTTAGCGTACTATGCCTTGGGGATTCTTTTACATATGGCGCAGGCGCTTCTTTTGAATATAGCTATCCCAGGCAGTTAGAGCTGATGCTGAATAGAGCAGGTATAGGTAAAAAGGTAATGGTGCAAAATTTAGGCAGCCCAGGAGGTAATTCTTACAGGATTTTGAAGATTTTTACTGAAAATATTAATAAATATAGGCCCAAGATCGCTATTGTTATGGCCGGAATGAATAATAGCTGGAATCTGGAAGGAATGCAGCGGTTTAATCGATTACCTTTACTCAATAAACTAAAAATAGATATATATGATCTACGCCTATATAAACTATATAAATTATTGTCGATTAACTTTAGAAAAAAGATATTCATGGAATCCGATGCAGATGATAGGCGAGTACCTAGAACAAATCTTCAGAATGATGTTACAGCTGACAAATGGAAGGAGCTTAAAGAAAAGGTCAAATTCTATAGAGAAACCGGCAGGAGCGATCTGGCGATACAGGAGTTAAACAGCGCACTTGACAAGTATCCGGATGGATATGGCGAAATGGTGTTATTTTTGAGAGAAATAGGCGATTATGATTTAGCCTTGAGCTATGCTAAAAAAGCGCTTCAATATTTACCACAAAATCTTCAACATAATGCGTGGTTACACCTGGAATTAGTATATATTTATAGAGCAAAAAAAGACTGGCTTCTTGCAAGAAAAGAGATGGATTCTGCTGTACAGAATATTTTAACTATACAGAGTATTTTTCCAGAGATACAGAATATATGTAATAAAGAAAGCGGTTTGGATTACGATATGGAAATGAGCGAATTAAGAAAAGTCATTAGCGCAATCCATGGCAAAAAAGGAACAGGGATTTTGGATATGCTGATATATTTAGAAAGAAATCAAAAAGAGAAATCTAAAATACTTGCATCCTATTTATTGAAGTTTATAAACATAGCCAGAGAGAACGGCATCAGGTTGATTCTCATGACATATCCTCAAAAAGAATCATCCAATGATATAATCAGGAACTCGGCAATAAAATATAATATAGTGCTTATAGATAATGAATTAGTTTTTAGGGAGAAACCGAATAAAGACGAGCTATTTAACCTTGATAGTCACTGCAATGGAAGAGGTTATGGGGTGATAGCAGAAAATGTTTATTCCAAATTGCTTGAAACTGGTGTTTTTTCTGAAACAAAATAGAAACGAGAGAGGATAGGATGAAAGAAGATAATAACAAGAAAACAGATTTTTTACCGGCATTTTGTCTTTTAGTGGTTTCCAAGATATGCAATTTCAGGTGCAAGATGTGCAATATGTGTAAAAATAAAGGCCGGCATATAGACATAAAATAACTTACCATACAAGAGATGAAAGGTTTTGTCGATTATTTAAAAAATGTCACTAAAGAGCCTATTTTTATTCATCTTATAGGCGGAGAGGCGCTCTTGAGAAAGGATTTGACAGAAATTATATCTTATATCAAAAAAAGCGGCTTTAACAGCTCTATTACTACAAATGGATATTATATTAATGATGAGATGGCGATAAGGCTGGTTGAATCAGGCCTTAGAGGAATATTTCTCTCTTTGGATGGTTTTAAGGAAGAGACCCATGATTATCTGCGCGGGGTTAAAGGCAGTTACCGGCATGTAATGGATGCAATTGAATTACTGGATAAATATAGGGGGGACGATAAGTCGAACAGGCTAAGTATAGGCATAACCATGACGCTTATGGAGAAAAATTTAGATGAGGCGCTGGATCTGGCAGAATGGGCAAATAGCAATAAAAAGATAAATGATTTGTTTATCAATGCATGCCTGCAGCCATTTGACGCTGATGACTATGAAAGAGAGTGGTTTAAAAATAGAAAAAATAGCGATGTCTGGCCGCAGGACTTAGATAAAGTGTGCGCTATTTTAGAGAAGCTAGCTTCGCTAAAGGAGAAAGGGTACAAGATCTGCAACCCTCCGGAACAATTAAGACTGGTAAAAGAATATTTTAAAAATCCTTACAGGTTTATCCATGACAGTAAAATAAAATGCCCCAGGGGAGACCTGGCTCCGGAAATAAACGCCTATGGAGATATAAATATGTGTTTTTGTATGCCGCCTGTTGCGAACATAAGAGAAAAAAAGTTTTCAGAAGTGTGGTTTTCAAAAGAGATGGAGAGCGTAAGAGGCGAGATAAATAAATGCAAAAAAGATTGCGATATAGCGGTGAATTGTTTTTATAAAATAGAGAATATAACAGATTATATTTCAGCGTGAGCTGACTATGGATATTAAAAAGCCCAAGACATGTCTTTTGACTGTAACCAATCAATGCGTTTTACGCTGCAAGATGTGCCATCTATGGCAGCTTAATACTGCTAAAGAAGAAATCAGTATTAATGACTGCAAAAGATTTATTGATTCTCTGGAGGGGTTTGGATCAGAACCTATCGAGGTGCATATTATCGGCGGAGAATCTCTAATCAAAAAAGGAATATTGGAACTTATTGCATATATAAGCAGCAAAGGATCCCGGACTGTCATGACTTCTTCTGGGTACACTATAGACGAAACAATGGCGCAGGGGATCATTGATTCAGGGTTAAGTATGTTGAATTTATCGCTGGAAAGCCTAAAGCCCTCTGTCCATGACCTACTAAGAGGCAGAGATGGTTGTTTCCAGCAAGTCATGAATGCGATAGGGCACTTTAAGAGTATTGGGAAAAAAGGAATGAAACTGGGTATCAACTCTATTATTACAGCATTGAATCTGGATAATGTCGTTGAACTGGCTGAATGGGTACAGCAGAATGAGCTTTTGGATTCTCTGTATTTTATGTCTATTATGCGTCCTTTTGGCTCACAGGTTGATTGGGAATGGTTTAAAAGAGACGGATGCAGAGAACTGTGGCCTGCGGATTATTCAAAGGTGGAGAGCGTTTTAAATAAAATTATAGAGTTAAAGAAGTCTTGCTATAAAATAGAAAATCCTATAGGTCAATTGCAATCATTCAAAGCCTATTTCAAAAACCCGGATCATTTTATCAAGTCAAAACGCTGTAATGTTTCTGAACAGGCTATAAATGTCAATGCCATAGGCGATGTTTACATCTGTTTTTTTATGGATAAACTTGGCAATATCAAAACTGATAATATAGCGGAGCTCTGGCGTTCGGAGAAGGCCAAGGATATCCGCAAACAAATGAATGATTGCAGGAGGAATTGCGAGCTTGTGGTCAATTGTTATTATGAAAATGAATATTAAAAAACCAAATTCCTGTTCTATAGTATTATTGACGAATTGCATGTTCAGATGCAAGATGTGCGAGATGTGGAAATCAAACGATAACCCATATCAAACCTCCACAGAAGAATGGAAATCTTTTATCGGTTCTCTTGAAAACCTGCTGGATGGGCCGCGGGAACTTGTGTTCAGCGGAGGCGAGCCTTTGCTGAGAAAGGATATTTTTGAGCTGATAAAGTTCGGCACAGATAAAGGTTTTAAAACCCTTATGCCATCCAATGCATATCTCATAGATGAAGATATGGCAAAAAAAATAAGAGATTCCGGCCTGAAAGAGATTTTTATATCATTAGACAGCGCTAATGAAAAAACACATGATTTCCTGAGAGGCATGGAGGGAGCTCATAAGAAAGTTATGAGGGCTTTTGAGAATCTATGTAAATTTTGTCCTGAGTTAAGGATAGGCATCATAACTGTTATATCAGGAGTGAATTATACCGAGGTCATAGATTTAGTTAAATGGGTAAAAGATGCAAAATTCTTAAGCGGAGTATATTGCCAGGCCATAGCAAAGCCATTTTTTGTGCCATTGGATAATGATTGGCATAGAAGCGACACCCATAGTTTTTTATGGCCTAAGGATATGGTCAAGATGCGCTCCGTATTAGATGGATTAATTGAATTAAGAAATTCCGGATATCCATTGCATAATTTTCCGCTTCAACTCGAGATATTTAAGACATATTTTGAAGATCCCACTAAAAGAGCCAGGAAAGCAAAGTGTTATTTGGGAGATTATGTTGTTAATACAGATCCTTCCGGGAATATTTCTCTATGTTGTTTTATGGATCCTATAGGCAATATAAAGAAGGATGATATAAATACCCTATGGTTCTCTGATAAAGCCAGCCAGGCAAGGGATAAAATGCATAACTGCAGCGTAAATTGTAATAATATGGTCAATTGTTTTTTTAAAGAGGAAGAAGAGATATGATTTTTTCACATTTTCCAAAAAACAATAAAACCAAGGCATCTTTCATGCAGAAAATATTCTTGTTTGCATTCGGATTATTTTTATGCGCAATATTACTTGAATCGGGCCTTAGAGCGGGAGGGTTTATATTTTTATCTTTTCAAGAACACAAGAACGCAATCTCTGCTAGACAAAAAGGCGCATATCGTATTTTATGCCTTGGCGAATCCACCACTGCTAATACGTGGCCCAGTATTCTCGAGGATATATTAAATCAGGAAAATATGAGTATAAAATTCAGCGTAATCGATAAAGGTGTCCCCGCGATAACTACGCCATTAATATTAGCTCAATTAAAAAACAACCTCGACAAATATAATCCTGATATGGTTATTGCGATGATAGGAATAAATGATCCGATCCCTACCGTAAGCCATGAAGGTATTATTACTAAAAGAAAATATACATCCCTTAGCTCGTTCAGGATATTTAAATTAATAAAATTTATGCATTCTCGCATAGTAAACAAAGCTGATAAAATAGCTCTTGCAGTACAAGAGAAAAACAACAATTATGTATATGCAAATGATTCAACCTGCCCGGTTAGCCTTAAAGATATTAACATGGAGACTATTGCAGCAGATCCATATGCTGGATTGGGAGTGATGGATAAAAGCTTGGATAAAAAAATTGAAAAAAGCTACTTAAAGGCTATAAAAATGCACCCTAAAAACCAGATGTTATATTTATGTTTAGCAATTTTTTATGAGACTAGACATATGTACGACAAAGCAGAGAAAACACATATAAGGGCCATGGAAGTGAATCCCGAAGATTACGTTGGATATTATGGATTAGGTTTAATGTACGAGCATCTTGGGAACAATGATAGGGCAGAGGAAATATACAAAAAGGCTATCGAAGTAAACTCCAGATCAGATATTAAAGACATGCGGGCATATTATAGCTTAAGTTCGCTATATTGTCTTCAGGGGCAATATGATAAAGCAGAAGAGGTCCTTAAGAAAGGAATTGCGATAGATCCATATTATGATGTGTTGTATGGCAGTTTAGCGTTGATCTATGAAAAACAAAAGAAATATAGCTTAGTAAAAGAGTATTTTGTAAAAGCTGACAGGGTAAGATCAAGAAGCAATAATCCGCAAACACGATATAGCTATCAAAGGCTGCAGGAGATTTTAAGGCAGAGAAATGTAAAATTCGTATTGGCGCAGTATCCTTTGCGCAGTATAAAATATTTAAAGAAAATGTTTGACGAGAGAGACGGTATCGTTTTTGTAGACAATGAATTAATATTTAAAAAAGCATTAAAGGCGTCAGGGTATAAGGATTATTTTATAGATAGATTTGCCGGCGATTTTGGCCATTGCACTCAAAGGGGCTATGAATTATTAGCTAGGAATATAGCAGATACGATATTAAAAGATGTTTTTAAAAAACCATAGTAAACTCAATATGCAATTATAAAGGAAACGAGGAGACGTTTGTGATGAGTGATTGTAAAGGCCAATCTTTTAATTGCCTCAAGCCCCAGGACGATGAATGCAAATCAGATATCAGCATTCCGTCATTTTGTGATTTTTTAGTAACAGAAAGATGTAATTTACGATGCAGAAAATGCCGTTTTTGGCAAAACGGTTATGGTATAGATGATGAAATAACTTTTGAAGAGTGCAGGGATTTTATTATTTCTCTTAAAGACTGGGTAAAACCTTCTTTTGAGATAAATCTCGGAGGAGGAGAGACGCTATTAAAAAAGAGCATATTGGATTTGATTAGGCTGTGCGCAGGGCAAGGTTTTCGGACAGCTATTTCTACAAACGCTACATTGATAGATGAAAAAATGGCCAAAAGAATAGCTGATTCTGGTTTATGCAGATTAGGCATATCGCTGGATAGTCTTGATGAAGATACTCATGATTTCTTGACTGGCACAGCTGGTTCACATAGGCGCCTGATGAAAGCAGTAGAGTATCTCAAAAAATATTGGAAGAAGGGCAATATTAATATTCACACAGTTATCACAGAGCGCAATATAGATGGCATAAAAGAATTAGTTGAATGGGTAAATAAAGAAGATTTTTTTACAGGAGTTTCCTTTATAGCCTTGTCTCAGCCATTCCGCACAGATATGGTGGATAAGTGGTATTTAGATAAAGAATACGGGCTTCTTTGGCCTAAGGATTTAGATAAGACGTGCTCAACGCTGGATATGTTGATAGCATACAAGAATTCAGGGTATAAGATATTAAATCCTATGCCACAATTAGTCGCTTACAAAAAATATTATAAGAGCCCGGAATCTTTTGTCCGGGCTCATAAATGCCATTTTGGAGACTATACTTTCAACGTCAATGTATTGGGGTTGGCGCATTTATGTTGTTTTATGCAGCCAATAGGCAGTATTAAGAAAAACAACATTAAAGATATCTGGTATTCAGAAGCAGCTGCTAAGGCAAGGGACTCAATGCGTAATTGTCAGAAAAGTTGTAATAATATTTTAAATTGTTTTTTTCAGGAAAAAGAAGAAGAGGGTAATTAAAAATGGAGATTAAAAATCCGATTTTTTGCGATATAGGAATTACGGAAAATTGCATGTTCAAATGCAAGATGTGCAGGCTATGGCAGGCCTCTAAGAATCCTAATGAGTTATCGATTAAAGAATGGAAGAATTTTATAATTTCTCTCAAAGAATTAGGCGCCAATAATATTAGATTGCATTTTGCCGGAGGGGAACCATTGGTAAAAGAAGGCATTTTAGATCTCATAGAATTTGCAAACAAAAGAGGGCTTACCACTGTCATGGTTACGAATGGATTTCTTATAGATGAAACAATGGCCAAGAGAATAGTGAGTTCAGGGTTAGATGTGATAAGCATTTCTTTGGATAGCATAGACGAGGCTACCCATGATTTTTTGAGGGGCACTAAAGGCGCTTATAGGCAGGCAATCCAGGCAATTGATTATTTAGGCAGGCATGGAGCCAAAAGCATAAGCATCCTTACTGTTATAATGGGAGCGAATTTACATAATTTAATAGAGCTGGCTGATTGGATAAATAAGAATGAAAACTTAAGCTCGGTTTATTTCCAAGCAATATCACAGCCTCTTGCAATGTCGAAAGATCAGCAGTGGTACGAGAAAACCGAGCTTAGTTATCTTTGGCCTAAAGATAAAATACAGCTTGATTCTGTGATTGATCAATTAATAGCCCGTAAAAATAAGGGATATAAAATATCGAATTCTGTCAGGCAGTTCGAGATATTCAAATCCTATTTTAAACAGCCTGATAAACTACACGACGGCGTGGTATGCAATCAGGGCGACTATGTAATTTATATTAGGCCAACAGGAGAAGTTTTGCTGTGCGGTTCCATGCCGCCCATTGGCAATATCCGGGCGCATAATATAAAAGAACTTTGGAATTCTGAAGAAGCTGCTTTGCGAAGGAAACAAATTTATGAATGCAGAGAGAGCTGTTTGAATGTAATTAATTGTTTTGAAAATAAAGATTTGCCTTGATGGCGGCGTTTATGGATAAAAGAGCTGAGCAGCATAGAAAACCCAATTTTTGCGATTTAATTATTACTGAAGCCTGCATGTTGAAATGCAAGATGTGTAATATGTGGCAGAGCAAAAATGACTCTGAAAACTTGGAGATTGATGTATGGAAAAGATTCATTGATTCCTTTGCGGATTTTGTAGAAGATAGAGCCCAGGTGCAGTTTGTCGGAGGAGAACCTTTAATGAAAAAGGGACTTTTGGGTCTTATAAGGCATGCAGCGCAGAGAGGACTTTCTACAACAATGACAACTAATGGTTATTTAATGGATAAAAATATGGCCAATAACATCGTGAGTTCCGGCTTAAGCACGCTAGTTTTTTCATTGGATAGCATAAGGAAAGAAACTCATGATTTTTTACGCGGCGTAAACGGTACATATGACAGAGTAATGAATGCTATTGAATTACTGGGCAAGCTTAGGAATGGTTCGTTAAAAATTCACATTGTTACTATTATAATGCAGCAAAATTTGGATGATTTATTAGAGCTTGCAGAGTGGGTTAACAGAAACAATGTTATAGATAGCGTTAGTTTTCAAGCAGTGATGCAGCCATTTTTCATGCCCCCAGACAACGATTGGCATAAAAAGGAAGAGTTCTTGTGTCTTTGGCCTAAAGATATGGATAGGGTAGATTATGTATTGGGTAGCCTTGCTAGTCTTAAAAATAATGGATATAAGATAAATAATCCGATACCCCAGTTTAAGATATTCAAGTCTTATTTTAGGCATCCTGAAAGATTTGTTAAGGCCTCAAAATGCAATCTGGGGTATAACTCTGTAAGCGTGAATACATCTGGAAAAATATTTTTATGTTTATCCATGGAAGCTATAGGCGATATCCGGAACGGAAAGAGTATGGAAGAGGTCTGGTTTTCTAAGGAGGCTGAGCGCGTAAGGGATAGTATAAAGAAGTGTAAAAATAACTGCAAATCGATGATTAATTGTTTTTTTGAAGAGGAGGAGGGTTGACAATGGATAAGTGGTTGGGTTTGTTCAAAAAAGGAAAGAACGCCGCTAACAAAAATTTATTGCTTGATGAATTCAAAATCCTTGACCTTGGCATCAAGTATCTCGACAAGGAGGATTATGAACCTGCTATCAGAGAGTTCAATAAAATCTTAGAGTTCAATCCAGAGAATGAAGTCGCGATTGTAAAGTTAGGCCATGCCTATCTCCGGCAGAAGAAATATCCGGAGGCTATCCAACAGTTTAATCGCGCCCTGGAGCTTGACCCCGAGGGAGTAGATCCTCATGAGGGCCTGGGTTTCTGTTATTTTGAACAGGGCTGCATCGTAGAAGCAATAGAGAAATTTAACCATGTATTAAAATTTAGTCCAGACGACGAACACGCCCATTTTGGCCTTGGTTTGTGCTATAACGAAAAACAAGAACGCAGCAAGGCTATCGAGGAATTTAACCGGGTTTTAAAGATAAATCCCAAACACAAACAGGCTAATTACATGCTGGAAGTTTATTTCGCAAAGCACAAATAAATACTATAAGGCAAAAATGTCTAATAATAATTCATTCTTTGATGCATCCCAGAGCCTTGACCTTGGTATCAAGTATCTCGACAAGAAGGATTATAAGCTTGCCATAAGAGAGTTTAACAAGGTTCTGGAGTTTAATCCCGATAATGAAATCGCCATTATAAAATTGGGCCATGTCTATCTTCAACAGAAGAAATATCAGGAGGCTATCCAACAGTTTAATCACGCCCTGGAGCTTGACCCCGAGGGAGTAGATCCTCATGAGGGCCTGGGTTTCTGTTATTTTGAACAGGGCCGTATCATAGAAGCAATAGATAAGTTTAACTATGTATTAAAATTTAATCCAGACGGCGAACACGCGCACTTAGGGCTAGGCCTATGCCATCAACAGAAAGAAGAATTCGATAAAGCCACAGAAGAATTCAATCGTGTTTTAAAGATAAATCCTTTACATCCCCAGATATATTCCCATATAGGGACGTGCTGTTGTCAAGAAAATAACTTCCGCGAGGCTATTGAACACTTTAACAAGGCCTTGAAGATTGATTCTAACGACTGCTATGCGCGTAAAGGTTTAGCTCAAATATATCTTAAGCAGAATAATATATTGCTTTGTCTTGAGGAGTTAAAAAAAATCAAAGAAACAGGCTTGATTGACGAATCGTACAGTTATTTATTATCTCAACTTTATATGCAGCAGAAGCGTTATGACCCGGCAATAGAAGAATTGCTGAAGAGTGCAAGTAATGATTATACTGAAAAGGCTGCAAAAGCATTTTCCAAAGAACTGGATTTCGCGCATAAACAGAGTGATTGCACAATAAAGATTTTACGGATTCCCAACTTTTATGGCCCAGAAGTCCTTTCTACGGAAATGAATTCTATTATGTTGCCGCCTATGGCTCTGGGCAGCATCGTCTCCCACCTTAGATCTCAGGGCGTATCTATATATCAGGATGACCTGCATATTAAAATACATTACGATAATTATTTTTCCGAAGATTTTGAAAAAAAAATAGACGAAACAATATTTTTTGATGATCACAGGATTATCGAATATACAAAAGGTAAGGACGATCCTGGAATAGACAGTATTATGGAAAAGGTATTGCGCAAGACCGAGTTTCAGGGGTATAAAATAATACTTTTCTCTTTAGATAGTTGTTCAATGAATTTTAGCCATGTCATGTTCAGTCTTTGCTTGGCTAAATATTTAAAGAGAAAACATAATCCTATAATAATTTTAGGCGGTTTGACATATTTTCCTGAGCTTATGCAGAAGCTCGGATGCGAATGGCCTGATATAGATTATGTAATTTGCGGAGAAGGAGAAGAAGTCTTATCCAAATTGTTATTTTCTTTATGCGGCCCTTCTTTAGAAGACAAAACGATAACCAAGCTGAGCCAGAGGGTGTTATATGCTGACAAGGTTCCTGTACCGGTGAAACCGGATTTTGACGGGTTGCCTTTAGATAGGTACAGATACCGGGGCCTAAGGGTAGATTATTGTCAAAAGAAAAGATTGCGCAATGTAGTAGAAGAATTTAACATTTCCAAGGCCATGCTTTTACCCATCAAGTTTACAAAAGGATGCACCAACAAATGCATTTTTTGCGCGAGTTCCTATGGCGGATTGATTCATGTAATCGAACCCAAGACAGTGGCCTTATGGTTAGAGGACCTGCAGAAAAAATATAATCCTACAGGATATCTTTTTCTTAACGATACGTTGAATATTTCCAAAAAATACCTTGATCAATTATGCGATGAAATAATCAAAAGAAAACTTAAGATACTCTGGAGCGACTGTGTCAGGGTAGATAGATTAGACAAAAACTCTATAGATAAGATGCGGGAGGCTGGGTGTATTAGAATGGTTTTTGGCATGGAAACGGCCAGTAAGAAGATGCTGGAATATATCAATAAGGATATAAACCTGGTTCAGCTGGAGAAAATGCTGTATTGGGCTAATAAAGCTGGCATCTGGACAGGCATAGAGATAATCGGAGGTCTGCCTTATGAGACTGAAAAAGACGTTAAAGAAACCATATCTTTTATAAAAAGGAATAAAAAACACATAGATTCTCTCTATTACAATGCATTTAATATAAAGGATACGAGTTTATTGTCCAAGTATCCGGAAAGATACGGGATAACCAATATTTTTGAAATATCTAGTTATGAGGATGGTTTTTCCACATTTGTTAAATATGGTTTCGATGAAACAAGAGGGTTAAAATGGCCTGAAAAAAGAAAACAGATAGTTATAGCCTTGAATAAAATTATAAAAAACTTTGGCGGGTCTCCTTTCCCGGAGCACGAATACGAACAATTTTTATTTTTCCTATATTCTAAATATAGCGACAAAAAGAGCATAAAAAAACTATTTTATTCTGTAGGGTCTGAAAAGATGCGCTATACAGAACTCTTGCGTAAAAAAAAGGTGTACAAGCAGCATTTAAAATTATATAAAAGCAAGACATTGATCTATGGTGGAAAATAAAGTAAGGAATAAGATTCTTTTAGTCCAGGCCCCGCCATGGGGGAGCTATGCTCCTCCATTGGGGATTGCTTATCTAGTCACATTTCTTAAATCCCATGGCTTTAACTCAGAAATTTATGATTTGAATATGGATATATTTCTCAATTCTCCAAAAGAGATAAGGGAAAAGTGGGATACTCAGGATTTTGAATTTTGGGCATCTGGAAAAGCTGTAGATAATCTTTACTGTCAAATGGAGCGTCTGGCAGATAAAATGCTCTCTTTTGACGCTGGTATAATAGGTTTTTCAGCTACTTTTGCTTCTGTGCCATTTTTGAATAAACTTCTGCCGATACTTAGAAAGAAAGCTGATGGTAATGGCTTAACTATAATAATAGGAGGAGGAGGGGTTAGTTACAGAGAAGGCCGTTCTTTATTTAAGAAAGATTTAATCGATTATTTTGTGACAGGGGAAGGGGAATGCCCCTTGCTTTGTCTGTTGAAAGATGCTCAAAGCGGAAAGATTGTTCCATCGGACTCAAATTGTGTTGTTTGGAAAGATTATCCGGAGGATCATACGGTTTGTTTGAAGGCTGCAAGGCCCGATCTTATAAATATCGATGATATATCTTTTCCTACTTTTGAAGAGTTTGATATAGAGGCTTACACGCAAGGAGATCTTATGCCGCTCATAAGCAGCAGAGGGTGCATTAGAAGATGTACTTTCTGCTGTGATTCACCATTGAAGAAACCTTATAGAGTTCGGAATCCGGAGAATGTAGCTAGAGAGATAAAGTATCATGTGCAAAGATATAATAGAAAAAGGTTCGAGTTTTGCGATTTATTAATCAACGGCAATCTGGAGTTTCTGGATAAGTTATGCACCAGGTTAATAGATATGGATTTGGGCGTGGCTTGGGGCGGCCAGGCTACGGTCAGAAAAGATATGGGTAGCGCCTTGCTTGGAAAGATGAAAAAGGCTGGATGCGGCGGCCTTACCTTTGGCATAGAAAGCTTTTCCGACAAGGTCTTGAAATTAACGTCTAAGGGGGTAACTGTTCAGGATGCCAAAGATACGCTGGTCAAGGTTAAGGAAGCAGGCATGCGGGTAGAGATTAATCTTATAGTCGGGTTTCCGGGCGAGACAGAAGAAGATGTTGTCGAGACAATAGATTTTATAAGACAGAATTCCACCCTGATTGATAAGGTTAATAGTTTGAATATTTGCACCATAGGGCCAGGGATGTACGTCTATGACCATCTTGAGGAATATAATATAGACAGATCAATGATACATGACTGGTACGCATGGTTTACTAAAGATATGTCTAACACTATCCAGGTGAGAACAGAAAGGCATAAAAAAATGTTATCTGTTTTTTCAGAGCTAAATTTAATACCAGCCTGGCAGAATGTAAAGAGGTAGATAGGTGCTATCAGCAAAAGATTTGCAAATCAGATCGCCAAGGTCTTGTGTATTATTGCTTACCCTTGGATGTACCCTGAGATGCAGGATGTGTCATCTGTGGGAAAACAATGAAAAAGACATAATAAGGCCTAGCCTTAAGGAGTGGAAAGATTTTATTTTCTCTATAGTGAAACCCAGCGACGCTGATTTTACTGTTATTTTTGGAGGCGGAGAACCATTATTGTTGCCGGATATGCTTACAGAATTGATCAGTACTTGCCATCAAAGAGGATTCAGGACATCATTGGCAACAAGCGGTTATTTGATAGATGAGGCAATGGCCAGGCGGTTAGTAGGGTCGGGCTTAAATTATATTGCCTTGACCTTGTATAGTTTAAAAGAAGAAATACACAATTACCTGCGCGGCATGCCGGATAGCTATAGAAGGCTAATGCAGGCAATTGAATACTTAGACAAGCAGCGTAACTCTTTAGAGATTGCTATTGATACAGTGATTATGGCCCCTAATTTGGACGGGCTTTTGGAATTGACGAATCATGTAAGAAAAGACGATAGGATCTCTTCTGTGTTTTTTCAGGCTGTGGTTCAACCTTTTCATAGCCTTCCTAAGGATGAATGGTATAATTCAGAAGAATACAAGTTTCTCTGGCCCAAAGAGAGCGAGCGGGTTGATTTTTTCATTGATGAATTGATTAAGATGAAGGAGAGTTCTTTGCAGGGCAGAAAAGACAAGATAAACAATTCTATCTCTCAACTTAAACTTTTTAAGCATTATTTTAAAGCGCCGCAGGATTTTATAAAGAAAACGTGCTGCAGCGTTCTTAATGACAATGCCTTTACCGTATCTCCTGATGGAAGCGTAAATCTTTGCCCTTACATCAAACCCATAGGTAATATACGCAATGGAAGCCTGAAAGATATATGGTATTCAGAAGAGGCGCACCAAAGGCGGAAGGAAATTCTGCATTGCAAGAAAAACTGCCATCATATAATCAATTGCTGGTATGAAGATGAAAAGATAAACCAGGATTCATAATGGAAAATTCCAAGATCACGATTGTAAGATTGCCAAGTTTTTTTAAAAAAAGACAGTTTTCTTCTAAGCCGAACTGCTGTTTGATTCCTCCGCTGGGGTTGGGGCTGATAGTTTCATATTTACGTTCGAAAGGCATGCCCATAGAACAAGATGACTTGAATATGAAGATTCACTATGACAATAATTATTCAGTTTCTCCGGAAGACAAGGTTGATATAGAGATTTTTTTTGATATGCAGAGAATAAAGAATTACAGCAAGGGTTATAGCGATGCCTATGTCGATGCTGTTATGGAAAGGATAGATTCAAAAGTGAAATTAAGCGATGGGCAAATCATCCTTCTTTCGTTGCCGGATAATATAGAAAACGATAGTAACTTAGCGTTTGCATTGGCTTACTCGAGGTTTATTAAAAGAAGATATAATTCTATAAATATATTAGGCGGCCAGGGGCCATGGAGCAATCTGCTGAGAACCAGGCACAATTGTCAGGATATAGATTTTGTAATCCAAGGCGACGGAGAATATCCTTTATATCATTTGTTAAATTCAATAGCTAATAACCAAAAGTTAGGCAATCTTCCAGATTTATCTATCCTGGAAGAAGGAAAGCTGATTCTATCTAACAGGATTTCTGAGGCTATTAAGCCGGATTTTTCAGGCTTGCCTATAGAAAAATATAGATCCAAAGACGAAGTTTTGGGCTATCCTTCCGACATTGAAGAGATAATGAGGGGATTTCAGAAGACAGGGGTTTTGCTTTTGCCTTATAGATTTACGAGGGGATGCCCTTTTGAATGCATATTTTGCATCTCTTCCACGCAAAAGTTAAGCCATGCGCTATCCTCGGAAGAGATAGTCAGGCATTTAAAATCTTTGCAGGAAGAATACAATCCCACAGGCTTTTTCTTTCTAAACGATACTATAAATATATCAAAAAAATACATTAATGAACTGTGCGATGAGATTATTGCCAATAAGCTCAAGATACTTTGGTCTGATTGCGCCAGGATAGATAATCTAGATAAAGATACTCTTTTCAAGATGAGAGCCGCGGGATGCATAAGATTGATTTTTGGCATGGAGACGGCCAGTCCCAGGTTGTTGAAATATATAGATAAAAAGATAGATTTAAGAAAGTTAGAGGATGTTTTGCGATGGACGGATGAGGCAGGGATTTGGGCTGGCGTAGAGGTTATCGGTGGCTTTCCGCACGAAAAACAAGAGGACATAGATGCTACCATTTCTTTCCTGAACGCAAACGAAAAGTATATAAACCGCATATATTTGAATCATTTTGATTTGAGGCAGAATTCAGTGCTTTACAACTCTCCTCAGAAATATGGCCTTGAACGCATATTTAAGGTTGATCAGTGCACCGAGAAAGATTTTAGCAGTTATGTTGAATATGGATTTGATGAAGCTAATGGTTTATGCTGGGAAGATAAGGCAAGGCAAGTCGAATTTTCTGTAAAGATGGTTCAGGAGAGTTGCGCTAAAGGGCAGCGCTTTTTTACTGACGAGCATCTATTATTCTATCTTTATTCATATTTCGATAATAAGGATGATATAAAATCAGTTTATCTTAGGATCATTAAATATTATGAATAAATATTCTCATAGAGATACGGGCTTTCTTTATTTTGAACAAGGACAAATAGATAAAGCCATTGATGAATTTAACCAGGCCCTTAAGCTGGATCCCCAAGATGCAAGTACCCATTTTGGTTCAGGCCTGTGCTGCTATGAAAAAGGAGAACTCAGCAAGGCCAGGGAAGAGTTTGAGCGGGTTTTAGAGATAAATCCACGGCACCGGCAGGCGGATTATCAGTTAGGTTTATGCTATAATCAAAAGAAAGAATTTTCACAGGCTTTAGGCCACTTTAAACAAGCCATTATGCTGGATCCTCAAAATAAATATGTTTACTGCCAGCTAGGCCAAGTGTACTTTGAACAAAGACAATACGATTTAGCTTTGGAAGCGTTTAAGAAGGCTATAGAGATTAACCCAGAAATGTCATCCGCACATCAGACCTTAGGCACTATATATCTTGAACAAAGCTTATATAGCTTAGCAGAGATAGAATTTAAACAAACTGTGCTGCTTGATGTCGATAATATATTTGCCCATCAGATGTTGGGGTATAGCTATAGAAAACAAGGTAAACATGACTTAGCTGTAAATGAGTTTATAAAGACAACAAACTTTTGCCTGGAAAAAGGGAAGATCAATAAAGAGCATATAGAATTCAAGGTTAAGATTATCAGGATGCCGGATTTTTGCGACAAAATAAAAGATTATCCTAAAGAGTTGCATTATACCCTTCTGCCTCCTTTGGCCTTAGGACAGATTGTGGCATATCTTAGGGCGAATGCAGTTGAAGTTGATCAAGATGATTTAAACATAAAGATTCATTATGACAATCATTATTCTAGAATGGCTGATAAGGGATTAGATACAACCGTGTTCTTTGACGAAAATAGAATATTAAAATATATTTCAGGCGTTGAAGACAAGGGATTAGAATCAATTATGGAAGATATTGCAAGAAAGTCGGAATTCTATGGATATAATGTAATTTTGTTATCACTACGTGAGATATATATTAACGCAAGCTGTCTCATGTTTACTTTAAGCTTAGCCAGATTTCTTAAGAAAAAGTATAATCCTATATTGATCTTGGGAGGGTCGGGTCAATCGATAGATTTATTAAACAAATATGATTGCAAGGATATAGACTATATAATTTACGGTGAGGGAGAAACCATATTGCTTAGATTATTATTGGCATTGAAAGATAAGGCGGAGCTATCAAAATTTTTAAACTCCAGAACGAAGACTAATGGTAAATTTATTTCGACAGAATTAACCGATGTCTATCCACCGTTTAAGCCTGATTTTTCCGGTTTACCCATAGATAAATATAGATATTTGGGGTTTAATTCACATTACAATGATGGATCTTGCGAGATTTTAGAAGAGTTCAATGGGTCAGGAACGTTACTTTTTCCTTTTAAATTTATTAAAGGATGCCCTTATGAGTGCATATTTTGTACCATGTCTGGTAATAAGTCAATGCATGTCCTGGATCCCGCAACCGTTGCCTTGTATTTAAAAGAGCT
>ERZ1292640.853-Hain-H43-02um-R1-853-length-25327-cov-13_pt1 | contig 18690 bp, 21 predicted proteins | sample MGYA00564404_ERZ1292640 | MGnify/ENA primary metagenome ERZ1292640 (study PRJEB36523, sample SAMEA6512636) | groundwater metagenome | collected 2019-01-08 | study: AquaDiva: Metagenomics assemblies of 32 groundwater samples
AATCGTCGCCATGACTACTCCGTAAGTTAGTAATTTTTTCATAATTAACCTTTATCTCCACTATTGATTTTAAGCTTAGTTTTAACTAATTCCATAAATTTTTTATTTTACGGATGGAACTGTTATAATTTTTGGATAATGCCACCTTATCTACCACAATCGATGGCACAATTGGTGCGTGTTTCTCCGGCATTAGTGTTGCAGTAATAATTGCCGCAGATTTCCGATTTGATTTAAGTTATTTTAGACAATCGCAAGAATAATTAATAAAACAAATATGTCTCTACGAAAATCGGACTATTAGTCAAGGTGATTTGATTCGGAGTTTTTAATTGCCGATTTCCCAAATAATCCGTTACCCAAACCGCCGAAGGCACGGCTGATAACTCGGATGGGATAGAGCAAGTTCCACTATCGCACCATAATACATATACATATGATTCATTATATTGAGTATTGCCGACCGAGGTCGTGCTTAAATCATCAACTTTGAATCTGTATCCAGTATCTGATAGTTTTACAACTTCGCTAAACCCGGCCAATTTTGAAGTCATTGTTTTATAAGCGGTATAGGCAGGGCGAGGATGAAATGTTGTGCTCCCTTTCAAAGACCAGCCTAAAAATCCGGTATTGAAATTACTAGGCCCTCCACACGCGATACCCCCAGCATTCTCCTGTTTTACGGGATTGACTATGAACGCGAACCAAAATACTTTATCAACCCCTTCGGCAAAAGCTCGGGAGTATCTTTTAACAACATCAATCGCAATATCATCATACCAATCAAGGTTGCAGGGAATCGTCGCCAGATTAGTCGCCGTTTCCGTAATCCACATCGGCTTGTCAATGCCGAAATTATCCATCCTTTCTTTAATGTATCGGGAAGTTTCACTGGCTCCCGCTTCTTTCCTGTACACATGGAAATCGGTAATATCAAAATAATTGGAATAATCCCTGAATATCACGTCAATAAATGCGCCTGAATATGAAAATTCATATGGGTCGAGGAATGAACCAATTGAAACTTTTGCATTTGGATTACCTTGCTTTATCGCCGCATATCCTTTTGTTAAAAATGGGGCATACTCTTCAGCGGTCATACTGCTGAATAATTGGACTTCATTCCACACGCCGATATATTTCATTACTCCACAATATTGGTCTCCAGTTACACCACAAATATATTGTGTTCCATTATACCTTCTAGCAACATCCCGGGCAAAGTCCTCATAATCAGCCCAATTCTTAGGAACGCAAAAGTCACCCATTTTTCTTTCATCAATAACGCATCTTGGGTTGGAAGTGTCTCTTGCCCAAACCGGCATGCCGATAAAATAACCCAGAACCTCAATCCCAGCGTCATTATAGGCCCTAATCGTGGCATCCATTTCCGTCCAGTCATAACTATTGTTGGCCGGCTCAATCTTATCCCAATCTATCCATTGTCTGGTGATTTCAATCCCCGCCTCTATCATTTCATCGGCAAATTGTGGCGCGCCGCCGATGCCAAAATTACTTTCTCTCCTGATGACAATGGGGCCTAAATAAACGCTTTGCGCCGAAACTGTGGCTCTCCGGTCATTAATGGTAACTTTCACATTCCTGTCTGGAATATGAAGGGCAAAAGCACCGCTATCGGTTGGAAGGAGGCTGGCTTTGATGGTAAAATCATTTCCCGCCTGACTGATAGGTACATTTAAATTGCTAAAACTAACGGTTTTATTTCTATTGGCGCCAGCCGGTGAAGCCGACGCGAGAATAGCGCCTTGCGAATTTACCAGTTTAAAAATGGCGCCGCTAAGAGTGGTGAGGTGAGAGTTATTGACATTTAAGATTACACTTCTAAGGATTACATTCTGGCTTCGGCTGTTTTGCGGTCTGATATTAATACCGAAAACCGCCGCGTCTTGAGCGCCGGCTAAAACTGACAACGGATAAAAAGTTGAAAGTTCGCTTACCAGCACCGTATTAGAACTAGAAGTAGAAACGGAAACGGTGGCATATAACACCGCTCCGCCGACAACAACAGCACAAACTACCGCGAAGACAAGCGTGGTAGTTAAAACAATTTTGTCATTAATTTTAGTTTTGGTTTTTTTTAAGATGCGGGTCATAAATTTTTTCATAGTTTTAAAAAATAAAAATTAATTATGCCCAACTCCAGAGACAAGATTATTTGGCAAATAATCGTATTACTTGATCCGGCAAACTGGCTTGGGAATTTTCGCCCCATGAATCATAAAATATCTTGTGAAACGGCGTCTCGACTAAAGGAGATAATGGCGCGAAACCAACTACCGGATCCGGCTCGCCATCCCAGTCAGGGGGACAAAACCAAAATTGATGAAAAGCATTATAATTATGCCCATTCCGGTCTATGTATACCTCGGTCGGATTTTCCGCCCTGACATCTTCGCACTCGTCAGCTCCCAACCAGCCAGGCGGTATTGAATTAAATTCGGTTGTTACCTGCCATGACGCCGGCAGTAACCGCTTGATTGCTCTTTCATAAGTCACGATACCGCTGCAGTCATCACAAAACGGACCTTCGCCAGCATCAGTATCGCAAAAGTTATCATTAATACATATCTTAAAGGTACTGATACATGAAGTCTGATAAAAAATTTTGGAAATAATGAAGCCGGCCGCAAAAACCAAAACAATGGCTAAAATAATAAAAATAGAGAGATAAATTTTTTTTCTGACGGCGCTACTAATCTCTTTTTTCATTTTTTTGGGCCCAGTTATTTTTTTACTCTTTATAATGCCAATAATGACAAGTAATATTCCAATAACGACCAAATAAAACGCGATGTACTGGTAAAAATCGGCACAATTCAGTCTTAAAGTTGAAAGTTCGCGGCAATTAATTTGCGCTTCCGTGGAAGCCTGGATACATTCGTTTGACATAGTGGCACAGTAAGACGCAAAAAACGGCGACAAAAGATACAAAAGCAAACCTGTTACAATAAGCGCCATTCCAACCATAATTAATGTTTTAGCTTTTTTCATACTGTTAATTAATTTAAAATAATTAATATGCTCGGATTGTTCCTGTCACATCCGTATCTACCTTAAATCCATCAAGTTGTTTAGGTATCTGTCTTTTCAACTCCGAAGAATTATTTTCTAAATATACCTTCAGGCAAAGCTCACCCCAACACTCTCCAATCCCCACACCAACAACACCGTCAATAGCCATCAATTCGGCTACATATTGATTTTTCACGAGGATGAGATCAAATTTTTCAGTAGCCGTCTGATTTTTTTGCTCTAAAAACAAGATAACTCCCACTGCAACTAATAATACCAAAATTGCCCCCAAAATTCCATAAAGTAATTTTTTGTTTTTCATATTACCTAGTTTAAATATTTAATTCTCCACAAAAACCGGACTGTCGGCCAATGTAATCTGATTGGCATTTCGCCTTTCTTCATTGCCCAAATAATCCGTGACTGTCACCTGCCCGCTGATTTCCGAGGGCAAAGTACAGCTGCCGGAAGCGCACCAGAGGACATATACATTCCTTCCGTTTACGGTAAATTTGTATTGGGTGTCGGTGATTTTGGCGACAGAAGAAAAACCACCAATTTTTTCAGTCAAAGTTTTAAAAGCATAAAAAGCAGGTTTAATTTCATTCTCTGGATGTTTTGTTATTAATCCATCAAATGCCCAAACAGCATTAGGGCCCTGAAGGTCAGGTTCATCAAACATACTTCTATATAATACTTTTTTATATCCAGCATAAAAACCCATTGCATAAAGTTTTATTATTCCTCTTGCTTGCCCCTCTCTTGAATTTTCACCCAAAGGAAAATTTGTATCTGCAACATTTGTTTCAGTTGAAATTAATTCTTTTACTGCACAGTTATTATCAATTGCTAACTGATTCCAACTTGCGACACGTCCTCTTAATTCTATCAAGCGTGCTTCAGTTAACATATCAAGAAGATGAGCATCAACAAAATCAAAATATCCACAAAAATTTGAAAATAAAGTATCTGCAATATCTTTAATGCCAGTTTCTCTACCTGGTTTTGGTAAAACTGTTGGGTCGTTTCCTGCAGTGGATATTCCAACCTTGCAATCTGGACAAACTTTCTTTATTTCTTCATAAGCTATTTTCACTCTGTTTCCATATACCTGTCCAGTAAGATGAGTATCAACTTCATTTCCTATTTCCCAATATTTTATTTCATCAAAATATTCAACACTATCTTTTACAAATGCTCTAAATGAAGTTTCATCTCTATAACTATCTACATCAAGTTCGCCAACAAGATTAAAGCCCCTTGAAATAGTTAGTTTTACATCATCATAAACATTATCATTTTCAAATATTTCACTTCTTAAAACCTTTAAGTTACAAATATATGATTGCCCAACTTGCAAATTTTCACAATTTATTCCATTACAATATCTTTCACACCACTCTCTTTCAGTTATATTTTTAACTCTTCTTGAAGTAACATCTAAAAAATTTGCTCTACTCCAATCAGTTTGTATTCCATCTAAATAATCAAAATAAGTTTGGTCTGGTGACCAGCCACCCCAGTTAGAAAGCCCAATTATATAATCTCCATTTCCAGCAGGACAGCTTCCACAATCTTGAACGCAAGATGAACAGGTTTCATTATTATTACAAATTTTATCTCCACAGATAAGTTCAGCTACGGGGGACTCTTCACAATCTTCTTTGCAATTCTCATTCAAACTACAAATTCCATCTCCACAAACTATTTTTTTTAGACAGTCTGCTAAACAACTAGTAATTTCTTTTGATTCACAAACTTTATCTCCGCAAAATCCTTTTGCAGGTTTAGCACAATCATTTAAACAATTTTTCCAGTTTTCATTTATATCACAAATACCATTGCCACATTTTGGTTTTATTACATCAGGAGTTTTAAACACAAAATAAACAATTAATCCTGAAACAACTATTAATGCAATTAAAGCCCCGATACTAATTTTAAACCGGATATTTTTCACTTTTAAATGCCTTATTTTGCCTAAAATAGAGATACATAATACTTAATAAATTTTTAAAGGAAAAATGTCAATTAATAGACCTGGGATTGCCACGCCCCGCATTTGTGGGACTCGCCATGACAAATTATTATCCCTTAAAAATAATCGTCAAAAGCGTGCCTAAAATCACTCCCGAACCGACGATAATAGCCGCGCCGATGGTCACATTTTTCACTCTGACGCCGGATTTGATTTTGGTTTTTATTTTTTTCATGATTATGGCTGAATAATAATTTTTATTTTTGACGCTTGCTTAGGCAAGGTCTTCTGCCAATAGGGAGAAACCAAAACTTCCGCTTCTTTTACCAGCTCAAACTGGCTGAAATAATTTTTGACTTCAGCCACGGTCTTGCCCGCCAGATTTTCCCGATTAAAAATTTCATTGTTTTCGTCAATGATGGTGCTGATGGCATATTCAACTTTGACCAGAGCGCTCCCCGCCAGATCCGGGTCCAAAATAGTATAGGTTAAATTATTCGGATTGATATTTTCAAATTTCAAACCGCCCAAATTCAAACTGGCGATTTTCCGCTTGATCAAATCGGTTAATTGGCTATTGTCAATCTGAAGTAAATCAGCGCGCGCCGAAACAGTCATGATAAAATCATCCGTTCGATCGCCGATTTTCTTATTAATTTTAAAATTTAAAATCCTGACGGTCAGTTCGTTATCACTCTCGGGCTTCAATTCGGCCTTGGCTTCTGCCAAAATCTTTTTACTGATTTCGTCTTTGGCGCGATTGATGTCGCTCTCGGAAAGCACTTTGACTTCGTGCGGCTCTTTGGTCAAGGCATCCGAAGCGGTGCCAAAAATCTGGTCCTGCAAAGCCGGATTTAATTTAATAATGGTCAACTTGCTGTCTTTGGCGATATCCGAGAAATCAGCCGGGTCTTTGGGATAAACCTCCACCACCGCGCTCCCGCCCGCCGGCACCGTTACGCTCTCAACCGTCCTCACCACCACGCCGCTTCCGGCTTGGAGCTGGGTGGTCTTCACGAGCGGCTGGCTGCGACTGGATTGATTGGTGATTTTAACCCGGCCGACATTTACCGATTCTACTGTCTGCGTGCTCAACACTGGAAAAGTGCTCGTGGCCTCCATCGGCTCGGAAACCAGAGAGCCAGTCACCACTTCTTTTTCTGCCAATTCATCAGCAGTCGGATTTTTCTTGACCTCAACATTGAAGCTTAAATTCACCGGCTGTTCGTTGGGAGTGATAATAATAGTCGCTTGACGGTAAAAAAACAAAAACACGGCCGCGATAAGCATCGCCGTAAAAACGACAAAAGTAAGGGAAATATTGCGGTAAAGATTGATTTTCGGCATAAAATTATATTAAATTCTAAATCCAAAATCTCAAATTCCAATCCGCCGATTGACAAAAACAATTTTTACAATTTAAAATATAAACCGTTTTTTAATTTTGATTATTTGAATTTTAAGTTTTATTTGGGATTTGTAATTTTGGATTTGGGATTTAATCAATTGTAGCTGTTTTTCCGCCATTCGGCCACCACTTCACGGATATCCTCCGGACCGACTTCCAGCCGTTTGCCTTTTTTCTTTCCCGACGCTCTTTCTAAACTCACTTTACTTGAGGCCTCGTCAATCGCGTCAATCGCCTTGTCCGGATAAGCCCGATTCTTGATATTTTTAGTCGCGCTAATCGCCTCTTTTATGGCCGCTTCGGAAATCGTCACTTGATGATAATCTTCATAAACATTTTTCACGCCTTTCAAAATCGCTTCGGTTTGCTTAGGCGTCGGCTCGGAAACGAAAATCGGCTGGAGCCGCCGATCCAAGGTCTTGTCTTTTTTAATATACTGCTCGTATTCTTCCCGGGTAGTCGCGCCGACGACTTGGAGCTCGCCGCGCGACAGCATCGGCTTCAAAATATCCGCCGCGTTGAGCGCCCCTTCCGCTTCGCCGGCCGCCGCCAAAATGTGGATTTCATCAATGAATAAAATAATCATTCTTCTCGCCGCGGCAATTTCATCGGTAATTTTTTTAAGGCGCTGTTCAAACTCGCCGCGATACTTGGTGCCGGCCAAAGTGCCGGCCAAATCCAAAGCCAAAACTCTCTTGGTAAATAAAACCGGCGGGACTTGCCTTTTAGCGATTGATAAGGCCAAACCTTCCACAATCGCGGTTTTGCCGATGCCGGCCCGGCCGATCAAAACCGGGTTGTTTTTGGTGCGCCGGGACAAAACCTGAATGACGCGGGAAATCTCTTCCGAGCGGCCGACCACCGGGTCAAGCTTGCCTTCTTTCGCCGCTTTGGTCAAATCGCGGCCATAGCGATTTAAAACCGGCATGGAAGCCGTGTTGCCGCCGCCACTGCCAGCCCGGCCGTAAAAAAAATACCACACCACCAAAAGCAGGGCTAAAAAAAGCCCGACAAATAAAAAATTAGTTAATATCTCCATTATTGTCACCTTTCTCCCGCCATAAAACGGGATTATGTTTATGCTTATATTATAACAAATTGCATTAAAATATACAATTATTTAGACCTCCCCTTTTATCCCCTCCTTAAAACAAGGAGGGGAAATTAGAGGGTTAGCCAACCACCACCCGACCGTCCCCCAAAATCTTTGCCAGCTCGGCCAAAAACCGCTCATTATTATCCACTCGAAAACTGGTTTTTATCCTTTGCCGATTGCCATCAGCCCGATTAACCCACAATTCCACCTGACAATTCCCCTGGTGCCGCAAAAAAACATCTTTCATTGCTTTGGCCGCTTCGTAGCCAAGCGGTTCGTCCAATTTGACGATCACTTGGCGCTCTTGATGATTAAAACTGCTGCCATTATTGCCGCGGCCGACAAAATTATTGAAAACTTCAGCGATGTTTTCCCGGCTTAAAATCGCGGCTTGGTCGCATAAAATCTTCACCTCGTCGTCCTTGTCGGAAATCTTGCCCGAACAGACGATAATATTGTCCACCTGCCACAGATAAATGTTTTTTTCCAAAATTTTAGGAAAGACTAGAATTTCCACTTCGCCAGCGCTATCTTCAATTTTGGCAAAAATCATAAAATCGCCTTTTTTCGTCTGAATTTTTTTTATCGCCGTGATCACTCCCGCCACCCGCACCTCGGCGCCGGTGGCGCAATTTTTCAAAATGGAACAGCTTACCACCTGGCCGCTTAAATGCTCCTCAAATTCTTTCATCGGATGCTCGGAGACATAAAGGCCGATAAACTGCTTTTCCCAATTTAATTTCTGCCTCTTATCAAGCTCATCCACTTTTTCCAATCTTAATTTCTTAAAGTCCGCCTCGGGCATCGCCATAAATAAATTATCTTGACCGTTCAAGGAATTCTTGTTTGATTCTTGGATAAAGCCCAGGAGCTTGTCCATATTTAAAAGGAGCTGATTTCTTTCGCCCAAGCTGTCCAAACAGCCGGACTTGATGAGCGCGTCCAAAGAGCGCTTGTTAAGGTCTTTGGTTTTGACGCGGCTAAGGAAGTCTTCCAAATCTTTGAAATGGCCGTTTTCTTTTCTCTCTTTAATAATGGTCCGGACGATATTTTCACCCAGCCCTTTAATCGCCAAAAGCCCGAAACGAACGCGCGGCTTCTCGGTCTTCAAACTTTCCGCCACCACCGTAAAAGTGGAATAGCTCTCATTAATATCCGGCGGCATGACTTCAATGCCCATTTGCCGGCATTCCTCCACCTCAATGGCGATGCGATCGGTATTGCCTTGGTCGGCGGTAAGGAGAGCCGCCATAAATTCGGCCGGATAATTGGCTTTAAGATAAGCGGTCTGGTAGCCAATGAGCGCGTAACAGGCGGCGTGCGAACGATTGAAGCCGTAAGCGGCGAAAGGCAGGATAAATTCCCAGATTTTTTTCGCCACTGGTTTGTCAATCCCGTTTTTGACCATGCCGTCAACCATTTTAGTTTCCTGTTCGTCCAAAAGTTTTTTGATTTTTTTACCGACCGCTTTTCTTAAAATGTCCGCTTCGCCGTAAGTGAAGCCGGCGAGGTCGCGGGCGATTTGTAAGAGTTGTTCCTGATAGACGGCGACGCCATGAGTCCGCTCCAAAATCGGCTGAAGCTTGGGGTGGAGATAGCTCGGCTTCTTGCGGCCGTGCTTACCGGCGATAAAATCGGGGATGTATTCCATCGGACCGGGACGATACAAGGCGACCATCGCGATGATGTCTTCCAGCTCGGTCGGCAAGAGTTGCCGCAAATATCTTTTCATGCCGGAAGATTCAAATTGGAAGACGCCGGTCGTCCGGCTTTGGCAAAAAAGCTTGAAAGTTTTTTTATCGTCAAGCGGAATCTCGTCAATATTTATTTTAAGGCCGTGGATTTTTTCAATGATTTCCAAAGTCTGCTCAATGATCGTCAAGTTGGCCAGTCCCAAAAAATCCATTTTTAACAGCCCCAGGTCTTCCACGGCGTGCATTTCGTATTGGATGACGATGGACTCTTCGCCTTGGCTGCCGAATTGGCGCGGACTGTAATTGTCCAAAGACTCGGGCGTGATGACCACGCCACAAGCGTGAGTGGAAGCATGTCTCACCACGCCTTCCAATCGCTTGGCGATCTGGATCAGTTTCTGGCCTTTTTCTTCGGCCAAAATTTCTTTGAATTCCGGCACGCTTTGCGTGGCCTCGTCCAAATTCATCTTCATTGGAATGAGCTTGGCGACGCGGTCGCAATAGTTGTAAGGGAGCCCCATCACCCGGCCGACGTCTCTGGTGGCGTTTCTCGCCGCCATCGTGCCAAAGGTGATGATTTGGGCGACGCGGTCTTGGCCGTATTTATCCGAGACATATCTAAGAACGTCATCGCGCCGCGTGTCGGCAAAATCGGTGTCAATATCAGGCATGGAAATGCGTTCGGGGTTCAAAAACCGCTCAAAAACCAAATCGTATTTAATCGGATCAATATTGGTGATGCCGGTAAGGTAAGAAACAATGGAGCCGGCGGCTGAACCGCGTCCCGGCCCGACGACAATGCTGTTATTTTTCGCCCAATTGATAAAATCTTGGACAATCAAAAAGTAGCCGGCGTAACCGGTCTTTTTAATCACCGAGATCTCATATTCCATCCGCTCCCTAATCGCCGGCGCCACTTGCCCGTCAAAACGCTTGATGATGCCTTCTTCGCAAAGCTGCCTTAAATAATCATCGGCCGTCATCTGTTCGGGCAGAGGAAAATTCGGCAAAATCGGCTGGCCGAGAGGCAATTCAAAATCGCAAAGCTCGGCGACTTTGAGCGTATTTTCCACCGCTTCAGGGTGGTCCTTAAAATCTTCCTTCATCTCTTCGGCCGAACGGAAAGACAAATCCACCCCCACATACGACATCCGGTCGGTCTCGGATAAGACTTTTTTAGTTTGAATGCACAGGAGCACGTCTTGGGCGAAGTCGTCGTCCTTGTTCGGATAATGGACATCGTTGGTGGCGACGACCGGCGCGCCGGTTTCTTTCGCCAGTTCAAAAATATGATGATTGACCAAAAGCTGATGCGACAGACTGGGATGATGCTGAACTTCCAAATAAAAATTTTCCTGGCCGAAAAGATTTTGATACCTAATAATCATCTCCCTGGCCGCGTTCAAGTTGCCGCCAATAATGTTATTGGCCAATTCGCCGACGAGGCAAGCCGTGGAACAGATCAGCCCCTCGTGATATTTTTCAAGCAATTCAAAATCAATTCTCGGCTTGTAATAAAATCCTGCCAAATGGGCGATGGTCGTGAGCTTTACTAAATTACGATAGCCGATTTCGTTTTTGGCGAGCAAAATCAGATGATACGGCCTCTCATCGATTTTCGGCCGCTTGTCCAAGTGGCCGTTTCTCGCCACATAGGCCTCCACGCCGATAATCGGCTTGATGCCTGCCTTTTTACAGGATTTATAAAATTCCACCGCGCCGTACATCACGCCATGGTCGGTCAAAGCCAAAGCCGGCATTTTCAAATCAGCCGCCTTTTTGACCAATTCGTCAATCTTGCCCAAGCCGTCAAGCAGGGAGTAATGGGAGTGGGTGTGGAGGTGGACGAACATGGCGGTAACTGGTAACTGGTAATTGGTAATTATTATAAAGCCAAAAACCTCTCCTGGAGAGGTCTGGATTCTCTGCTATATTTTATAATATTAAGGTTAAAAAAACAAATAATCCCGCAGTAGAATTTCGATTATCCGCCAGAGGCGGAAAAAAAATTTTCACTGCGGGATAAAAAAGCGGCGATGGCGAGAAGCCAAAGCCGCGACAAGACGGGCTACTTCTTTTTTCGATGGTAAACTCGGAAAAACCGAGAAATTACCGCCTTCCGGCCAAACCAGCCGAGTCTAATAGTCGCGTAGCCATCAGCCGAATTGAGCAATCTTCCAAGTTGCTCCAGAGTGAGACTTTTCAAAGAGATGTCCCGCCAATTCAAAGAGCAAGGCCCTCCTTTCTTGGGGTTCAAACTCGCGTCCCCGCAGTACATCCGTCTTAACTCGGAAAGAGCGGCGGCCAAATAACCGTCCCCCGCCGTCTGCTTCATCCGCCCGACAAACTCGACAATAGTCAATCCCTTCTCCCTTTGCTGGTCAAATGGCGCGGTCGCCGACTTCGGCCCGCTTTTCTTCTTGGCGAACATCTGGCCTCCTTTCCACCCAAAAAATATTAGGTCTTAATGCTTGCCAGATGTTTCCAGCTAAAATTAGTATAAAATTATTTCAAAGTCACCTGAACTTCCTCATCTTTGCCGGCGCGGAAAATTAGGAGATCCACTTTGTCGCCCGGCTTAAAGCCGCTCGTCGCCTCGGACAAACTGGTGAAATAACTCAATTCAACATCATTGACTTTTTTGATCACCTCGCCGTCTTTGATTAAGCCGAAAGCCGGCGCGCCTTTTGGCGGAGCGCCCAAAACCAGCGCGCCTTTTTCGCCTCTGCCAAACAGTCCGTCCGTGTGGGCCAAATCAATGTAATTTATCCCCAAAACCGGCCGGCTGATTTTTTGATTGCTTAAAACTTGATTGATTAAACCACTGAAGTAATCAGCCATTACCACCCGGCCGCCGTCCACGATGCCGACAATTTCCCCTTTCAAATTGGCCACGACCGCGCCATTTTCCAAACCACCCAAATCAATATCAAGAAAAAATTCTTTATTTAATTTATCCGACGATTGGATTAAATCCTGGCGGACTTTTACTTCATAGCCGATCCGTTTGATGTGCGCCAAAGATAATTCATCTCTTTTTGAGGCGACCAAAACCGTCTGACCGACCGACAAATTTTTAGAAGCGCCAATTTTTGCCACGGTGAGTCCGGAGGCGCCAGCCATTTTGCCAAAAACTATTCCCGTCGTCTTGTCTTCAATAAAACCGCCCGCTTGGTATTCCTTGTTCTGATAGCCAACCGCCGAATATTCGGCCGTGAGACTGGGAATCGCGCTTTTGGTCGTGATGAGCCAGCCGTCGGCGGTCAGAATAAACCCTTGACCCATTATCTCCGAAGGCAAATAAGCTTGATTTAGAGGATTATTAACATTTCTAACAGGATAAAGACTCACCAGGGCCGGCAAAATATTGTCTTCCATCTGTCTGATTTGCAAATCTTGTTCTATAATCACGCTTCTCGGCTGGTCAATGACAATTTGCCGGTCAATGTCAACGCCCAAAATATTGACTCGGCCAAGAAACGGCAAGTTGAGCCCCGAATTGCCGAAAAGAGAAAAGGCCAGGATACCCGAGAGAAAACCGAAAACAATCGGTAAAGCGATGATAATAATTATTTGGCTGCTTATTTTCTTCATTATTTTAATGTTAAATCCACACCGCTGTTGCCAGCACTAAAATCAAAACAATTAGAGCAAAAACTGAATATTTTAAAACTGTCAGCCGCATCAGTTTTTCCTGAAATTTTAAAGCGGACAAAGAACTGAAAAGGTAATAAGCGACCGCCATTATCAAAGATGAAACGAAAAAACTGACCGGCAGAATGAGGAGCGCCCACGACAGTTCCGCCAAAATCGCGGCAATGATCAGAGAATAAAGCAAATTTATCTTTTTGTCAATGTTTAAAACCAGAAAACGGTTGAAACAAAAGACAAAGGCGCCGATAAAACCGACTAAAATCAGCCACCACCAAGCCAGATTCAAAAAAATCTTGAAGTTGACTAAGACGACCATCATCAGAAAAAAAGCAGCCAGATTGACATAAGCGACAATGTTGGCGAAATCAATCAAGATGACTTTGTCCGTCCGATAAAAAAAATGGAAAATCGATTCCAAATAGATCAGATAGACCACCGACCAAAAAACGACAAAAAGATTGATGAGAAGACGACTGTCCAGAATGACGACATAAGCGAAGCCGACTAAGACAAAAATAATCGAATGGAGAAAAACTAAAAATACTTTCCGGTCTTTTACTTTCTTGTTTAAAAAAAAGAAAAAAATAAAATCGCCGACCAGAATCAGGATTAAAAAAACATGCCAATAGCCGCTGAAGACGAATAAAAATTTCAAAGATAAAAAATATAAAAGCGGCAAAACAAAAGGCAGGATTCGATTGAGTAAAAAAACCATGCGTAAAAAATATTAAAACTTCGCCAAAATACCTCTAATCACGCCGAGCTGCGGCGAGATTTTTTCCAAATCGCCTTTGTTGATATTTTTCTCGATTTCCGCCAAAGCCAAGGCGACGGCGAGGTGCGTGTCCTTTTGGTCAGCCGGCACCCGCAGCGCCAGGAATTTCGCCTCAACGCTTTTCGTTTCTTCTAAAAATCCGGGGCTTAACAAATTGCTTTCCTTTTCGGCTTGCGACAAGTAATCGCCGATAATTTTTGTAAAAGACGCCCGGTAATCGCTTTGAAGCTTTGCCAAATCAACCGCCACCGGCAATCTTTCCGGCTTGACGGAACTGTTCTGGTACCAAGTGAAGGCGAAAAACCCAACCACGGCAATTATGGCGACCGAAATTACCCCCAAGCCGATTTTTGAAGAAGTTTTTATCTCGGTAAACATTTATTTAAAATAAAAATAATAAGCAAAAAATTATGCCAACAAAAAGGACAAAAATCGTCGCGAAAGTGGAGACCAGCGACCAGACGATTTCCCGATTCTTTTTTTGGATGAAATAATAAACCGGCAAGCCGAAAACCAAGACGCCGGAAATTACCACGCTAATGACAAGTAAAGTCAGCATCGTGACAATGGCAAAAATCGTGTTGCCGGCCGCCGGAAATAAAGCGTTGGCGCTCATAATAAAATAACCGACTAAAAAAATGTAGCAGACTTCAATAATGCCGGTTAAAATTCCAGCGAGCATCACCTCGGACTTTTTTTCTTGTTTGATTTTGAAAAATGACATAATTATTTTTAATCCAATTTAAACGATTCCTTCATATCTATTTCCAGCCAATCATTTTGTTCGTCGTCCCACTTAAACGCTTTGAGCTGATGGGAAAATTCGCTGTCCGAATAAATATATTCCACCGCCGTCTGGGAGCCGATGCGGCGCGAACCGTGGGTCACTTTATCCACCACCATCGGCCGCGTGGTATATTCCAATTTCATCTTGCCTAAAGGGCCGGTGAATAAAACGATTTCTTTTTCGCCTGGACCTTCCCCTAAGGGTTCCACTTTAATCTCAACGTCCTTGAAAGTATCTTGAAGCTGGCCCTTGAGTTGTTGCCATTTGTCGGGTTGCATAAATTTATTATACCACTTTTTTAATTACTTTGTCCCACTCGAAAATTCACAGCCGCAATAATTCTGCCGATAAAATCCTTCTTGGCGGCTTAGCGCCGACGCTCGGTCAAATCCGCCACCCGCTTTCCAGTCGCCGGATAGAAATTCAACGCCTTTTTCTTTGGCGATTTCTTCGCCCAAGCGATTAATCAGTTCAGCGTCTTTATGCGGACTAATTGAAAGAGTGGAAGCGAAAAAATCAAAACCGCGCGATTTGGCGAATCTGGCCACCCGAGCGAGACGATAGCGGTAGCACTCTTCGCATCTTTTGCCTCTTTCCGGCTCACTCTCAAGGCCTTTAATAAAATTCAGCCAGTCGCTGTGATTGTAATCGTCTTCAAAAAATTCAAACCCTTCCCGCGTAAAAAACTTTTTTGCTTCATCTCGCCTTCTCTGATATTCTTCCTCCGGCCAGATATTGGAATTTTGATAATATATCGCCACCTCGAAGCCAGTCGGCCTAACGGCCGAGGCTTCGCATCCCGCCCTTCTTCCAGAAAGGCGGGATAAATCGGTCTCGTCAAAATACGCGCAGCGGATTTTGACGGCTTGCGATTTAAAATCGCGCGACAGCTCGCGCGCCAAAAATCCGCTGCAAGGAGCGCAGCAAGAATGGAGTAACAACTTCGGCATGTGAATCTTTATTCCTTAACTCCCCCCTCCTTATTTTAAGGAGGGGGCGAGGGGGTGGTCTTGAATAAAATTTATTTTAAGACCCCTCCCCAACCCTCCCCTTAATACAAGGGGAGGGGGAATTGGGGAATTAATGAATTTATTCCACTTTAAACACCAAGTCACCCTCTTTGACCGGCTGGTCCACTTTGAGACCAGCGGCTTCGCCCGGCTTAGCCGTGGTGACCTCCTGGTGTTCCACTTGCATGGAAGTGACTACCTGTTCAAATTCCTTGTCGCCGTGACCCTTGATTTTGATGGTGTCACCGACGCTAAGCTCGCCCTTGTCAAGCTCGATCACGCCCACGCCAATTTTGCCGAAGTAGTGAGTGATTTTGCCGATTTGTGTTTCTGGCATAAAATTTCGTCATTTTTATTTATTATTTTTTAATTGTTTTCACATACGAATCCGCCTCCGCTAAAATCTCTTTCAAATTCTTAAAACGCAGATATTTGCCGGCGGTTTTCGCGTCCATCCAGCCGTAGCCATTGTGCTCATGAGAAATTTTTACTTCCTGCCCTTCCGGCAACTTGGCCAGATAAATGATAAAATCCTTCTTAATCAATTCTTTTTTGCCTTCCCGGCCTTCATTGAAAAAGAATTGCGTCTGCTGGCGCCAGCCATCAATGATTTCTATCTTATCAATTCCCGTCTCTTCTTTCAACTCCCGAGAGGCCGCCTCCATTTCGCTCTCGCCCTCGTCCACCTTACCTTTGGGAAAATTCCAATAACTGCCCCGATGATATAAAACGAGGTACTGCAAGCCATCTCGCGGATTTTGGCGGAAGACGATTATTCCAGCTGATTTTTCACGGATCATAAAAATTATTATAATTCAAAATAATCTTCAAGCGGTTTAATTATCTTCTCTTCCATCTTAGCTACCAACGCTCTACGAATTATCTCGGATGATTTCTCGGTGAAATTCAAATCAATAATTTTAATTTCGCCGGTCGGTTCGCCTTGCTCGTCTATTTCAATCATTATATTATCGCTATCAAAACAATGCCACAAAAAAGCATATTTTTCATTAAATGATCTTAATTTTTCTATAAACTTTTTAACCTTTCCTTTTAATTTTTCCCAATTTTTACAATCGCCACCTCTGGGGCCTCTCTCCATTAATTTTCCAAAAGTGATTCCATTTATTCTCTCTTCCACCATTACGCCAGCACATTCTTTTCTAAAAGCAGAGCTATCACGTAGCACCTCTCCAAGCCGGCCAAAAACTCTATCCATTCCTTGCCTTTTTGTGGGAACATCATGTTTGTAGTATCGTTTCTGCAAACGACGATCTAATTGGATTTTTATAAAAGCAGATAAGCTGTACAAAGATATGCCGCCACCTGAAACTCTTTCCCATTCCTTGTCATAAACTGATTTTAATTCTTCCGGAAAAATAAATGCCGTTTGGGCAATAAATTCATCGCCAAAGTTTTCACGCAGACGTTTAGCTTCAAAACTATGGCGCGCCAACATCCTAACCGCCTGCTCCTGATTGAATAAATAATTCAATTTTAATACCTTTAAAACTTCGTCTTGGTTGATTTCAAAAGTGTCATAAAAGGCGCCACTACCGATAACTTCCGGATTTATACCATAAGATTCCATTATCTTCTCTATTTCATCATCGGATAAGTCATCATTTAAAACTTCTACCAACGACCTGATCTTATTGATTGTCTCTGATGCTAATTGTCTAATCTCATTGGTGTTCTGCTCCAACTGTTCCCGAATATGCGCATCTTTTCTGACCGATTCTATCTGCTCTTCAGTCAAGCCAATCGCACGCGCTTTTGATTCTACTAATTCTAATTCTTTCCGGCCAGCATCAATAGTTAATTCGGCTTCTTTTTGAACATCCAAACATGAACTCAATAATTCATCCGTTCCTTCTTCCGATTCAATTTTTTCTTTTCCGGCGTCTGGTTGCGGCTCCAAAAAATCACTTTTTCTGCCTAATTTTTCGGGCATAAAATTATTTTTTTATTTTTGCTTTAAGGCAATCATCATATTGGGAAATTATCTTTGATTGCTCATTTTTCAAAACAATCAACTTCTTTTTATAATCTTTTTTTATTGCTTTTAATTCATCAACAACCGCCGCTTTTAATTGTTGCTTATTTGATTTGATCATAAATTTTCTAAATATTTTTTTCCTTTCAAACTCTCCGGTAAATACTCTTGCTCTTCTTGATAATTAAAATTCGGGCTGTATTTGTAATCACGGCCAAAGCCGAGGTCTTTCATTAAATCGGTTGGGGCGTTTCGCAGATGAATGGGCACGGGCTCGTCCATGGTTTCTTTCACATCTTTTTGAACTTTGCCGTAAGCGACATAAAGCTCATTTGATTTCTTGCATTTGGCGAGATAGACCGTGACTTGCGCCAAAATCACATTACACTCCGGCATACCGATAAAATGGCACGCTTGATAACCGGCGACGGCTTGGACCAGCGCTTGCGAATTGGCGAGTCCCACATCTTCAGACGCGAATCGGACCAAACGGCGCGCGATATAGAGCGGGTCTTCGCCGGCTTCCAGCATCCGGCCGAGCCAATAGAGCGCGGCGTCGGCATCGCTTCCTCGAAGCGATTTGTGAAGCGCGGAAATAATGTTGTAATGCTGGTCGCCTTTTTGATCGTAGAGGTAATGCGTCTTTTGAAGCGACTCTTTGACCGTATCAATCTTTAATTCTATTATATCATCTTTATCCGGTTTTGTGGCTTTGGTGGCAAACTCCAGCGCGTTTAAAGCGATACGCGCGTCGCCATTGGATAATTTCGCCAAATATTTTAAGGTGTCATCGCTGATTTTTATCTTCAAATTTCCCAAGCCCTTTTCTTTATCGGACAAAGCGCGCTTTAAAATTTCAAAAATATTTTCCTCGGTGAGCTGTTCAAGCACAAAAACGCGGCAACGGGAGAGAAGCGCCGAAATGACTTCAAAGCTCGGGTTTTCAGTGGTGGCGCCGATGAGCGTGATGAGGCCTTTTTCCACATGAGGCAGAAGCGCGTCTTGCTGGGCTTTGTTCCAACGATGGATTTCATCAATAAATAAAATCGTGCGGGCTTTACCGTAGCGCCGTTTTTCCGTGGCAGCGACAATAATTTCTTTCAAATCTTTGACGCCCGAAGAAACGGCGGAAAAGGAAACAAAATCGGCATGAGTAATATTTGCGATAATGCGCGCCAAAGTCGTTTTGCCCGAGCCGGGCGGGCCCCAAAAAATCATGGACGGAATTTCGTCTTTTTCAACGAGCTCGCGGAGCAGTT
>ERZ1292640.1580-Hain-H43-02um-R1-1580-length-18682-cov-11_pt1 | contig 18682 bp, 15 predicted proteins | sample MGYA00564404_ERZ1292640 | MGnify/ENA primary metagenome ERZ1292640 (study PRJEB36523, sample SAMEA6512636) | groundwater metagenome | collected 2019-01-08 | study: AquaDiva: Metagenomics assemblies of 32 groundwater samples
TTAGGGGAGACGTACCGGAAGCGAAACAAGATCGAGCCACAGAAAAAACGATTCATCACCGAGGAACGCTTTAGATTGTGATCCAAGGAAAACCGAACGCGGAGATGGTGAATGAGTTGCGTGGAATTTTGCAATCTGCGCCTGGTCCAAAGCCTGTTTGTTTACTTGTCGAATCCGGTGGACAGGTGCGACAAATTCAAACAGACTACTCCGTTTCTATTTCTGAAACGATCGTGGATGAGATTGCAGCGCTCGTAGGAAGACAAAATGTTTCAGTGACGTAATTTTTGTGTTATCATACTCGTGTATGCCAACGAGTAAGACTGCAAAAAGTCGACGTGTCGCGGTAAAAAAACCGCGCGCAGCCGCATCAAAACCGATTGTTGTTGAAGAAGACTACGCACAAGTGGTCCCATTGGTTTTGTATCGACGCATTGCGCTTACGTTTGTGGTGCTTGTCGCGATTGCTCTGATCACCGTGTTGTACTTGTCGACGATGAAAGCGGTTATTCGTGTGCACGCCGCGCCGAAAGAAATCACGACGGATTTTATTGTGCGAACGGTTGAGACCGCAAGCACAGATGGGGAAGTGCAAGGAGAAGTCCGTGCGGGCACTCTGCAAAAATCAAAAACATTTACTCCTTCTTCTGACGCACAAAAACAGGAAGAAGCGATCGCGACCGGAGTCGTCACGATTTCAAATACCTCTTCTATTCCACAATCACTTGTGGCGACGACACGTCTTTTGACACCGGGTGCTGTTTTGTTCCGTCTCAAAAAACAGGTCACCGTTCCTGCAAACGGCAGTGTCCAGGGTGAAGTCGTTGCAGATAAAAAAGGCGCTTCTGGAAATATCGATCCGTCTTCTTTCACGATTCCAGGATTGTCTGAAGCAAAACAAAAATTGATCACAGGCAAGAGCACAGAGAAATTTACGGGAGGACTCAAAGCCATCACGGTTCTTTCAAAAGAAGAAATTGCAAAGGCTACGGAAGAGTTAAAGGCAGAGATGTTGGAAGATGCCAAAGCGATGCTTCGTGTCCAAAGAAAGGGGCAATATCAGGGCGAAGCTTTTTTTACGGATGTGCGAGAACAGAGCGTGAGTGCAAAGCCAGGTGATCAAGTCACGACGTTTGACGTCAAACTAACAGTGACCACTTCCGGCGTTTTTTACGATGACGAAGCCCTCAAGAAAATTGCAGAACGAAAGTTGTATGAGGGATTAGGACAAGGTCAGCAATTTACCGATCTTGGGTTAGAGACACGTGAGGTACGTGTGGATCAGGTTCATGTGGAGAAAAAGGCGGCAAGTGTTCATGTGATACAAACGGGAAAGGCTGTGCTTGCTCATGCGAACCAAGCCCTCGAGGTTGGTCGTTTCGTTGGAATGGATGCACAAGAAGTGGAAGCTTTGTTGATCAAAGAAAAAATCGCGACAGACGTAGAGGTCTCATTTTTCCCATTCTGGGTGCATCGTGTCCCACGTTTGAAAGATCACGTCACAATTGAAATCAAGTAGTCGCTTGACGGCTTTGGTCTGCCTCGGTAAACTTTTTACATAAGTGGCTGTACAGGAGAGAAACCCTGCCAGCAATTCGGGTGGAACCGTCCAGTCATTCGACCGGACCCCGAAACTTCACATCGAGTGGAGTTTTTTTATTCCTAAGAAGCATGTATGAAAAATGATTCACTAGAAGGTCGCCGTCATTCCTGTGCGCATCTTTTGGCAGCAGCGGTGCGTAGTCTTTGGCCAAATGCAAAAAATGCCATCGGTCCAGCGATCGAAGAAGGGTTTTATCAAGATTGCGATCTTGATGACGTAAAGATTGGTGAGGAAGATTTACCACGTATTGAAGAGAAGATGAGAGAGATTCTCGCAACATGGGGTCCGTTTCAGGTGAAAGAAGTCACGGCAGAACAGGCGCGCAAGGATTTTGCGTGGAATCCCTACAAACTTGAACTCATCGATCAGTTTGCCGGAGAAGGGAAGATGATTACCGAAAACGATCCCGGGAATTTTTTGGATCTTTGTCGTGGAGGGCACAGTGAAAATCCTCAGGAAGAGATGAAATATTTCAAACTTCTTTCCGTTGCAGGCGCCTACTGGCGTGGGGACGAAAAGAACAAAATGCTCACACGCATCTACGGAACGTGTTTTCCCACACAAGAGGAACTTGATGCCCATCTCACCTTGAGAGAAGAGGCAAAGAAACGTGACCATCGCAAACTTGGAACCGAACTTGAGCTCTTTACCATCATCGATGAAGTTGGTCCTGGTCTTCCGCTTTTCTATCCAAGAGGAGCGATGTTGCGACGCACGGTTGAAAATTTTATCATTGAACAGCAGGAGAAACGGGGGTATGTGCCGATCTGGATTCCGCACATCACCAAAGGCCGTCTCTACGAAATGTCCGGACATCTTCAAAAGTACGATGCGATGTATCCCCCGATGAATTTAAAGGACGAAGCGCAATATTATTTGAAGCCGATGAATTGTCCGCACTTCATGATGTTGTACAAAACCCTTCCGCATTCCTATCGCGAACTTCCGATGCGTTGGACCTGTACGACCACCAATTATCGCTACGAGAAGAGTGGTGAACTCTCTGGACTCACCCGTGTGCGTTCACTCACACAAGATGACTGTCACGTGTTTGCGCGACCGGAGCAGATTGAACAAGAAATCAATCTCATGCTCGACATGGTTGATGAAACATACCGTACGTTTGGATTCAAAGATTTTTGGGTGCGTATTTCTACACACGATCCAGAAAATAAAGAAAAGTACATCGGAGATCCAGAAATCTGGAAACAGTCAGAAGCTGCCTTATCTCGTTTGATTGAAAGTCGAGGATGGGAGCATGAAGTGGGGGTCGGGGAAGCGGCATTCTATGGTCCAAAGCTCGATTTTATGGCCAAAGATGTCATTGGTCGCCAATGGCAGCTGTCCACAATTCAACTTGATATGAATTTACCCGAGCGTTTTGAGCTCGAGTATGCCGACGTCGATGGAACAAAGAAACGTCCGGTCGTGATCCATCGCGCGATCTTGGGATCCACCGAACGATTCCTCGGAATTCTCATCGAGCACTACGGTGGTGCGTTTCCATTTTGGCTCGCTCCGGTGCAGATCCGACTCGCAACCGTCAGTGAAGCGTTCGTTGAGTACGCGAAAAAGATTTCCGCCGAACTTATGGAAGCAGGTATTCGTGTTGAACTTGATGTGTCTGATGAGAAAGTTGGAAAGAAGATTCGTAATTCCGCAATGATGAAAATTCCATGGACGATCGTCATCGGACAAAAGGAAGTAGAGGGCGGTGCGATGAAAGTCAATGTGTTTGGACAAGAAGAAGATGTGATGATTGAACAAAGTGAACTTGTCGTACATGCAAGAGATGCATCGAAGCGTCCACTGCTCTAATCTATTCAAACATAAAACCACCCTTTGAAGGGTGGTTTTATGTTTATGCAGCCGCTTTTTTCTCAATGTATTCGAAGTGCAGTTGCTCCATTTTTTTTATCAGTGCGACGCGGTCTGATGGTTTACCACGCATTTTTTGCCACAATGTACGTTTGCTGTTTGCTTTGAGTGCCTCTTTAAAATCAACAGGCAGTCCTTCATTTTCCGGTTTCTTTCCTGCGGCTAGAATCGCTGCAATGGTTTCTGTAAATGAGGTTTCAAGCGCTCGCAGATCCCCGCCTTCTCGCAAGAGTTCTGATTGGATCAGATCGGTCATGCCTTTTTCATTTTCAGAAAGTGGAACGGCGTTTCTGTTGTCTGTCGGATCATTTTCTACGACGAGATTTGTTCCTTTTGTCCAGTTGTGGATCTCCTCAGATGATCCAAATTTACGTCTAAATTGAGACAATTCTACGGGCTTTTTTTCATGACCACCAATTTTTTCTAAGATGACTTTGGGTTCTCCACCAGCGGTGGTGTAGTCTGTCACAAACAACACTTTCCATGCATCCACAACCGAAGTTCGAGTTCCGTCCTCTGCGACTTCTGATCGTGTGGTCGTGTATACACGATCTCCTGATTTAAGATTTTTTCCTATGTATCCGTCTACAGATGGAATATTGAGTGCAGTTGCGACCGTCAATATTTTTTCGGCTTGTGATTGATAATACTCATCGCGGACCTTGAAAAATTCTTCCTGAAGAGCCAAGTATTCTTTGCTTTTTGGTTTGAGTCTTTTACTTTTTCTTGAGAAAACATCACGAGCGGCTTCGAATCTTGCTTCTAATGCCATGTCCTCTGGTGTCGGTTGTGCTTCAGGTGGGATGAGATCAAGCATCTGCTGACGGCGATTCTGCTCTTCTTTATCCTCTGTCGTCGCAGAACCTGCAGATTTTTTTTCTGCTTCCGTAATTTTTTTATTAACAAGTTCAAGGTCTTTGGTAAAGACTCTGGCTAAGAGAATATCGCCAAACGCATCAAATCGACCCATGATTAAGTCTCCTCTTTCTTTCAAGATTTGCTCGCGTGACTTTCCCGCAAGCCAACTTGGAGTTTCAGCGGCTGTGTCTGGAGAACCTGCCGCCGTTTCTGGAGTTTTTGGAACCGGTGGATTGTGGAGTTGTAATTCTGAGAGAGGAACACCTCTTTTGTCACCCTTTCTTTTCTTCACCCCAACTTTTTTCAAATCGAACGCATCAATTTTTGCGCCTGTGATCGATGGAGGTGGCGCAAAAATCTCCCAGTCTTCCATGGCTCCATCCTTTCCGGTTGGGAGTTTCACCTTGTCTCCCTTTGTAAATTCGCGGGGAAGAAGTGGTTCTGGTTCTTTTGCTTTGAGTTTTTCTGCCTCAGCTTTCGCAGTCTCGGCAGCTGCAGCTTCTCTTGCTGATTTTTCGGCGCTCAAATCTACACCTGGTCCTTTTCTTGTCTCTGATTTCTTCGCCTCGGTGGCGGCGTTGTCTAAGATGAGCATGTCGACCGTTGCGGTCATGACTTTATCTCCATTTTTCAAGGTGTAATAGTTGTGACTTCCACCAGAGTCAGGAACCCCTATGACAGACCATCCTTCCTGAGCTAACCTTTTGACCTTCACATTCGTCCCTCCAAAATTCCGAAAGGTACGATCTTTTATTTTGACTTTTACATTCGTCCCAATAGCAAACGTAGGGATTTTTGTTTCAACCGGTTTTTCTGCCGTCGCTTTCTTTTCTGCAGCGAGTGTCCAGCGCGTAATATCTTCCTTTACCGATTCCATGACCTCACGGTTTGCGGGGGTGAGAGATGGATCTGCGAGCATTGCATCGACGTGCTGGACGACTGTGTCTGGTTCCGTTTTGTATTTATCAACAAGGGTTTCATACAATACAGCTTGCAATCTTGAGTTGGTATCTGTGTCGTTTGGAAGCAAGAGCGAAGAGGCTAAGTTCGCTTTTTCATATGCCCTTATATTCCGAAACTGCTCTATTGCCGATCGAATTGCCGGATGGGTTTCAGGACTCTTGAGAGCTGCATCCATGTAAGCAGCAAGACCTTCCGGGTTTTTTTCCTCTTTTTTCATCAGGTAGTCAAATTCTGCATCTATGAGAGGTGTCACAACGTCGCGTCGAAAATCCTCCGTCGCTTTGCGGTCAGCGGGAGGGGAATTCAGATCATTTTCCACCTCGTCCATTTTTTTCAAGAGCGCTTCGGGATTCAGTTCAAATTGATCTTTGAGATATTGTTGAATCTGTTTATAGCGTGCATCAAACTCTGCAGACGTTTCTGCTTTTGCAGGTTCCACAGGCACTCCTGCGTCCGGTGCTGCCGATGGTACTGGTTCACCACCTGATGCCGCTGCGGGGGCGTCCGCTTTTTTAGGTTTACTTGCTTCTGGTGCTGCTGCGACGGCTGGAGTCGCGTCCGCTGTCGGTGTTGCATCTACTGCCGCCGCGACTGGAACCGCATCCACTTTTGGAGCGACTTTTTTCGCAGGCACCTCTTTTCCTACTGGTTCTGCAACTGGCGCCGCGTCTGCTTTTGCCTTTCCCGCTTTCGCTACTGGCTTTGCGTCCCTTTCTTCCCCCGCCCGAATCATGTCTTCTCTAAATGTAAGCATCACGTCACGTGCCTTTGCGGGTGTGCTTGGGTTAGCCAGAGCTGTCTCAACATAGTTTCGGATGCGACCTGGATCTTTTTGATAATCCGCAACCAGAGCATGATAAAATTTATCCTGAGTCTTTAAGATTTCTTTGTCAGGATCAAATGCAAGATCAAGCCCGACGGCTTCGAGTGCTTCTTTTTCTTTTCGTAACCGCCGAGCTTCTTCTTGTAAGTCCGTAACAGAGCCCATTTCTGTAATGGCGGCGTCGTAAATTTTTGTTCCCGTGGCGACTTTTTTTGTACGTTTCGTCGTTGCTTCTGCCACCATGGCATCGATTTTTTTATCGATGTTGGCCAGATCGTACTCTCGTTTCATCAGGGAAGCCATTCCTGCGTGGCGACGATATTCTGTGAGAACTTGGTTGTACGTTGCTTCTGCTTTTTGATTTTCCGACCGCATTCCACTTGGTTTTCGTTTTTCCAGTTTGCGCAGTTTCGCTTCCAGTAAATCGACATGCTCTTTCACAGTCTCGTATCCTTTCGCATACAATTCATCTGGAACGATTTCGACCACTCCTTCAATTTCATCCGCGATTTTGGATTTCTCTGCATCGCTCATGTATGGATTGAGCGCCACGCGTGTTTCATAGACAGCTCGATCAAGCGCCACGACTTTGTGGACGGCTTTCTCCCAATCTTCTTTTTTCCCCTCGTCCCAATTTGCGTAACTCTCACTAAAGGCTTTTCGATCGCGATCAGACCCAGAGTCTGGTCCAAAGCTTCTCACATCACGATTGGCTTGCGCTTGTTTCTCCGTAAAAATTTCGAGTTTGTCTTGTAGGTCTTCAATCCGTTGATTATCCACCTCAACAGCCGTCCATGATGGAGATCGTAAGTCTGCCGTTTCAGTCTTGGATTTTCCTGTTCTTGGTTCTCTATCTGATCCAGCCAGAACAATCACTTTTGCTTTTTCATGAAGCGCTGTGGTGATGGCTGCGTCAGGATCATCTGTTCCAATGATGTCTACAATCATTCCCGGTTTCAGCCCCTCTAATTCTGCCAAGGCCGCTTTTTTTGCCTCTCCCTTTACCCCCGTCACACTCACCGCGATTTTTGCTGTTGAATCATAAGCAGCGCCCACAAGACCTACTTTTGTGGCGCCAACTTCACGTTCTGCCTCCACGATCGGGTCAACCAATCGCAAAGCTTTCTCACCCTCTCGATCACGAACAACGACATCGAGTGTCTTTCCGTCTCCCGTTTCAACAGAGCCCGCAAGAACTTCCTGCACGGGTTTTCCATCAAGGGCATCGACTGTTTTTGTGTCACCAACCTCGCGGGTTGCCTCGGCTGCTTCTGCCGCGGGCTCGCTCTCGGGTTCTCTGGCGGCTTCATGTAATTCTGCCACCTCTGAGGGTGCTCCTTCTGTAGCCGGAGCTTGTCTTGCGAGTCTTCCCATAAATCGTTTCTCTTTTTAAAAAGTCGTTTTAATTCTAAAAATACGAACAAAGTATGCCTCCATCATATATTTTTCCGATCATTTCAACAAGAAAAAGCATCCACATGAGATGATCGTGAAGAAGAGAAATATATTTCTTTTCAAATCGTCTATTATGTATAGATATGCTTGATATTCGCCCTCTCATCGTCGTGGGCGTTTTGCTCACCGTCTCTGGAATCTCCTTACTCGATAGGACGATGTTTGTGTTAGAGCCACTCACATTTGCTCAATCGACAAAAATATATGATCGTCATGGTGTGCTGCTCTACGAACTTTACGGGGAAATGAAGCGCACACCCGTGCCTTTCGCGGACATTCCGGACGTCGTGAAAGAAGCGACGATCGCGGCCGAGGATAAAGATTTTTACAAGCATCCTGGGTTTGACGCGAAGAGTATTGTGAGGGCGGCAATCATCGATGTGAAATCGGGTGAACTCAGACAAGGCGGCAGTACGATTTCTCAACAGCTCGTCCGAAATGCGCTTCTCACGAGAGAAAAAAGTTTTGGAAGGAAGTTTAAGGAAATCGTCTTGAGTCTCAAGTTGGAACGGGAGTATACGAAAGATGAGATTTTGGCGATGTATCTCAATATCATTCCGTATGGATCGAATGCGTATGGGATTGAAGCGGCAAGCGAAAGTTATTTTGGGAAACATGCGCAGGAGCTGACTCTTTACGAAGCGGCGTATCTCGCGGCGCTTCCTAAAGCACCGACGTATTATTCTCCTTATGGGACACATCGCGACGAACTTGATGCGCGCGTAAAGGCTATTTTGGAGGCGATGAAAAAACAGGGATATGCCACAGAGGAACAGATCGCGGGAGCAACGGCGCAACCTGTTGCGTTTAAGAAACCTGTTACCCCCATTCGCGCTCCGCATTTTGTGATGTTCGTCATCGATCAGTTGCAGAAGGAATACGGGGAGGATGTATTGCTGAAACAGGGACTGGAGGTGACAACGACGCTTGATTTGAATTTGCAAACAACGGCTGAAGAACTGATTGATGCTCAGGTCGTGAAGAATCAAAAAAGATACAACGGTGGCAACGCCGCGCTCGTTTCCATGAATCCACGAACAGGTGAGATTCTCGCCATGGTGGGAAGTCATAATTATTTTGATCCCGTGCAGGATGGAGCGGTGAACGTCGCGCTTCAGCCGCGCCAGCCTGGTTCGTCATTCAAGCCGTATGTGTATGCAACGGCATTCCAAAAAGGGATGAACCCGGCAACGATGCTGATGGATGTGGTCACAAATTTTGGAACGTATGGCAGTGGCTCTTATATTCCACGCAACTATGACGGCAGAGAACGTGGTCCGGTTTCTGCGAGGCAAGCGCTGCAAGGATCTCTTAATATTCCCGCCGTTAAAACACTCTTCTTTGCTGGCATCCAGGATTCGATCACCACAGCCCAAAATATGGGAATCACGACGCTTACAGATCCAACTCGTTACGGTCCATCTCTCGCGCTTGGTGGGGCAGAGGTCACGCTTCTTGATCACACGAGTGCGTTTGGCGTGTTTGCGACAGGTGGGGTGAAACATGAAGTTCGGTCTATTTTGTCTGTGAAGGATCATAACGGGGTCATGATTAAAACAACGGAAGCATCGCCGGGGAAAACTGTTTTGGATCCCGCTGTTGCGTATCAGATCACGAATATTCTTTCTGACAATAACGCACGACAATACATTTTTGGCAGCTTGAGTCGCAATTTAGTTCTTGGAGATCGACCGGTTGCCGCAAAGACCGGAACCACACAAGAGAATCGTGACGGATGGGCGATTGGGTTTACGCCGAGTCTTGTGACAGGTGTCTGGGTCGGAAATAGCGACAACACACCGATGCGAAACGGAGCGGATGGTTCTATTGTTGCGGCTCCGATCTGGCACGCGTTTATGGAAAAAGCGGTTGCAGGCACTCCTGTGGAAGCGTTTGCGCGACCTTCTAATATTATCGAGATGGCGGTTGATACGGTTTCTGGGAAGTTGCCTACAAAGTACACACCGCAAACGAAGATGGAAATTTTTGCGCCGTTTAATGTTCCGACACAAAGAGACGATGTCCATGTCCCAATGGGATTAGGCGATGAGGAACAGGTCGTGACAATCCTGCACTCGGAGGATCCAAAAAATCCGTATTGGGAACATGCGGTTCAGCGCTGGATGGGTGCGGCTGCGTCTGCGGTCGCGGAAACAAATGAATCAAAAGAGGTGCTTGCCAAGGCGATCTAATCTCGTCCGAGCCAACGACCGCCTCTTTTTTGTTTGTCTCCAATTTGCTAAGCTTTCACGCGTCTATGATGGTTCCTCAATATCACCTGATTACCTTTGGCTGCCAGATGAATAAGAACGATTCTGAGCGTCTTTCTAGTATGCTTCAGAAAGTTGGGTTTGGATCGACCGATAAACCCGAAGACGCGGATTTGATTTTGATCAATACCTGTTCTGTGCGACAGACGGCCGAAGATCGCGTGTTTAGTTTGGTGCACACGTTTGAGAAACTGAAAGAAGAAAAACCTAATTTGATTCTTGGAATCACCGGTTGTATGCCAGGGCGCGATCGCGATGGCGCGATTCGTAAAAAGATTCCGATTGTTGATTTGTATTTTCCAACCGCACAGATGGGGCAACTTCCGCGTTGGATTGCGGAACTTCGACCGGAACTTGTGAACAGTCCTGACATCATCGAAGATTATTTGAAGATCACTCCAGATCGCCACACCACTCGCCAAGCGTTTGTCAGTATCCAGACGGGTTGCAATAAATTTTGTACGTACTGTGTTGTCCCATTTGCGCGCGGGCTTGAGAAGAATCGTTCTGTGACAGATATTCTGGAAGAGATTCGAGATCTTGCGGCCCATGATTGTGTTGAAGTCACGCTTCTTGGACAGACGGTAAATAGTTATCGTGCGCCTGATGCGGAGACATTTTCAAAAGACAATCCGTATAAAGACCACTTCGCTGCGCTGCTTTGGGAAATCAATCAGATCCCGCAGATCAAGCGGCTGCACTTTACCGCGCCACATCCATTGCATATGACGGATGAAGTGATTGATGCGATGGCGCTTCCGGCACACGTCAATTTTCTGCATCTGCCTGTCCAATCTGGCGACGATGATATTCTGCGCCGTATGAATCGACGCTACACCGCGCAGCAATATGTGGATGTCGTGGATCGTATTCGCGCGCGCTTGCCAAACATCGCGATTGGAACAGATATCATTGTGGGATTTTGCGGGGAGTCACAAGAGGTATTTGAACAGACGGTCGAGTTGTACAAACGTGTGCAGTTTGATATTTCGTACACCGCCAAATATTCCGTGCGTTCTGGAACCGCTGCGTGGCGTGCATTTAAAGATGATGTTTCTGGGGCAGAGAAAAAAGAACGATGGAATGTTCTGCAGGAGTTGATGGAAAAAATAACACGTGAGAAGAACGAATTGTTTGTTGGAAAGACGGTTTCCGTTTTGGTAGAACGTCACGAACCACCAAAGATCACAGAGGAAATGTTGTTGATGCCGCAGAAGATGCAAGAGGTCCTCGCGAGTCAGCCGGGATTTTGTTATGGAAATTCTCGAGAGATGAAATTGGTAAAATTTCCTGCAATGGCGGATTTGGTGGGGAAGATTGTGGATGTGAAGATTGAAAAGGCGAGCACTTGGTTACTTGAAGGATCTTTATGAATTTACCAAAACTGATTTCCATCTGTGGTCCAACCGCTTCTGGGAAAACCGGACTTGGGATTGAAATTGCACAACGATTCAATGGGGAAGTGATCTCTGTTGATTCCCGGCAGATTTACCGTGAGATGAATATTGGAACGGCGAAAGTTGCGGGTGATCCTATTGAGACAGGTGGGACATTGAGACAAATGATCGAAGGAGCAAAGCCTGTGATTGTCGAAGGAGTTTCACATTGGGGGATCGATCTTGTGGATCCAGATACAGATTATTCTGTGGCGGAATTTAAGGAATACGCAGAGAAAAAAATTGCAGAAATTGTGCGACGTGGTCATGTTCCCATCTTGGTGGGTGGAACAGGGTTGTGGCTTCATGCGTTGATTGATAATTACGACCTCACACAGACTCCGGCTGATCCTGTCTTGCGCGCAGAGCTCGAGCAAAAAACCGTGGGAGATCTGTTTGCGGAGTTGAAACGAATTGATCCCGAAGGTGCAGAGATTATTGATCGGGACAATAAGCGACGGCTGGTGCGTGCTGTGGAAGTGACGCGGCTGACGGGTAAACCATTTTCGCAACAACAAACAAAAGGGATTCCCAAGTACGATGTGTTACAGATTGGTTTGTCTGTAGATCGTGAAGTGCTGAACGAACGCATCAACACCCGCGTGGATGAAATGATTGCGAACGGTTTGGTGAACGAAGTGCGTGCGCTTGAGAAAAAATATGGATCCAAGATCGATTCGATGTCCGGGATTGGCTATCGACAAATCTGTTGGTTCTTTGAAGGAAAGATGTCTTTAGTGAGTGCGATTCAGGAAATCAAACAAGCCACCCGCCAATACGCAAAGCGCCAAATGACTTGGTTTAAACGCGACAGCCGGATACAATGGGTTCAATCAAAAGAGGAAGTAACTCCTCTTGTCGACAAATTTATTCACTAATGATTTTGGTATGAGTGAGTCAGGAAAAATGGTTCGTGTGGTTCCGAAGAGAAATAAAAAAATTGGGCTGATGTTTCTTTTGGGTCCGTTTGTTTCAATTATTGTGATTCTTGTTGTCTATGCAATCATGCAGTTTGCATTGAGTACCTCGACCGATGCTTCGTCCATGTCGCTTGTGGTAGGGAGAATTGTAAATGTTTCTCTGGCGCTTCTCGGAATCCTCGCGGTGATTGGCATTGTGATTGGGATTCCCATCGGAATCATCTATTTAAACAAACGCGTACTCGTCGATGGAGCAAAGTTTGATGATCGTTCGGGAAACAAGTCTCTCTCCACTGTTCCAAAAGAAATTGAAGGATGGAATTGGGGAGCAGCGGGTCTGACATGGATTTGGGGTTTGTCTCACAGTGTCTGGATTTCTTTGCTGACGTTTATTCCAGGAGTCAATTTGATTATGATTATTGTGCTTGGAATGAAAGGGAATGAATGGGCGTGGAAAGCGCAGAAATGGGAAAGTGTGGAAGAATTCAAACATATTCAGAAAAGATGGATGCCATGGGGTGTTGCCTTTTTCGTACTTGAGGTTCTTGGGCTCATCTTAAATACCGTTCAGTGGTATACGTCTGTTTAATGGTTGTTAAAAAAACACACCAGCATTGCGCTGGTGTGTTTTTTTACGCCTTTAATTTCACAAGCAACATGTTTCGTGTGAGCTTTGCGTCTGCGGTTCCACCTGTTTCTTTCATCACCATTCCCATTAAGAAGGTGAGAAGTTGATCTTCTCCGGCCTGGTAGCGGGACACTTCTTTTGGATTGTTTGCGATGACACGATCGACAACATCTGCGAGAGTTCCCGCGTCGTCCATTTGGCCGAGCTGCAACTCTTCCATGATGTGCGTTGGGCTGTTGCCGTCGTCGAGCATAGCACTGAGCACTTTCAGACCTGTCGCGTTGTTCAATTTTTTGGTGGCAATGAGTGTGAGGAATTCTGCGAAGTTTTCCGGAGTGATCTTCATGACGCGCACGTCGATGCTACGTTCGATGAGTACGCCGGTAAGTTTTGAGAGAAGCCACCCACTCACAAGTTTTGCAAGGCGATCCTTATCTTTATCGACGGTGTCTTCCACACTCTCGAGCCACGAGGTGAGTTCTGAAAAGACACTCTCCGTGAAGTCTGCAAGTGCAGGATCCTCGCAAATCTGACGGGCGTCTGCGGGTTTGAGACTGTATTCTTCTTGCAAACGCAAACGTCGTGCGGCAGGGAGTTCTGGCATCTGCGCGCGCATCTCGTTGGCGATATCGGTCAGAGCAAGCGCAGGAATGTCTGGATCTGGGAAGTAGCGATAATCGGCTGCGTCCTCTTTTGAACGCTGATCTTCGGTGATTTGTTTTGTGTCATTCCAACCGCGCGTGGTGGAAATCATCGGTGGCGTGTTCGCTTCCCACAATTTTGTCTGACGCTGAATTTCATGTTCAATCGCGCGCTCGACATGTCGAAACGAGTTTAAGTTTTTGACTTCTGTTTTTGGATTGAATGTTGCGCCAACGGTTTCTCCGTTGTCGTCGATCAAACGCAACGAAACGTTTGCGTCGCATCGCAAATGACCTTTTTCCATGTCCGCATCAGAGACGCCAAGGTAGCGCGCGATCAAACGGAGTTCTTGCAAAAAGAGTTTTGCGTCTTGTGCGGAACGGAAATCTGGCTCTGTCACAATCTCGATCAAGGGTGTTCCTCCACGGTTGTAGTCGACGTAGGTTTTTCCTTCGCTTCCATGAAACGATTTTGCCGCATCTTCTTCTAAGTGCGCGCGTGTGATTCCAAATCGTTTTTCTCCTACTTCCAAAAATCCATTCACGGCAATCGGTTGATCGTACTGCGAAATTTGATAGGCCTTTGGAAGGTCAGGATAGAAATAGTTTTTGCGATCGAATTTGGAATGCGGGGCGATTGTACAATTGAGCGCGAGTCCCATCAGAACGCCAAATCGAATCGCCTGTTCGTTTGGAACAGGAAGGACTCCCGGATTGGCAAGACACACAGGACACACGTTTGTATTGGGCTCAGCAGATGTTTCGTGTGCAGAACAGCTGCAGAACATCTTGGTTTTTGTTTTGAGCTGAACGTGAATTTCCAGTCCAATGATGGGTTGATAGTTCATAATGTCCCCAATCTTATGCAATGTCACAGCTCTCTTCAGGAGGCGCTGTTGCATGGGTTGAAGTGAGTTCAAGGTAGACGTGTGTCAGATAGATGACGTGAATGGGGACGTAAAAGAGCTGTCCAATGGCTTCAACGACATTGATCCAAAGTGGAACTTCTCCTGCGAGAAGCTCGATCGGATCAACTCCCTGGATGGCGGTCAATAAACTAATCACCAGCGCCAAAAGAATATAATACCCAACCATCAGCAGGAGTGGACCGACAATAATGCGATTCGCTGTTTTCCAAAAACGTCCTTTGGAAAGCGCTCGACTCGCACTGAGAGATTCTAACCCACGCTTATTCTCGAATACGGTGGTGAATTGTGCGAGTCCAAACCAAACCGCGAAAATAAAAAAGGGAACAATGAGTAGAATAAATCCACCAACCAGCATCAGAAATTGTAAAACCGCAATCAAGAGAACGGGTTGGATAAGTTGTTTGGCCTTTTGCGGAAGCAGTGTGGAATCGATCGCTTCATTTTTGATGCGTGCCTTCGCAAAGAGCATGAGAATAAGCGCGATCCAAACATAAAGACAGAGCTCTGCGATGATGAGTATCACTTCCAACACATTCACGATGGGCGAATCGGGAAGGAAGTCCAGCAAGACGAAAACCGCAAATGGGAAGAGAAGCCATGCAGAATATCCGATGAATGTTGGGAAATCTGTTTTGTAGGTTTTTGCACTTTCAGCGATGAGAGCCAGAGGGGAGCGCATACACGTTGAGCATTATTCACCTTTTAAAGCGCCGTACAGAAGAACGTCTGCGATAATCATGAGTGGATTCAAGAACACGGCAATGATCACAGGAAGGTTCCATTCAATCATGGTGGTGATGCGGAGTCGAAGATCAAGGCTGAGCCCTCCCGCAACGTTCAGGATGATTTCAGCAAAATAGGAAAAGATCGCCATGATCAGCACACCGAAAATAAGAAAGACGAGTTTTGGAACCACGAGACGAAGAAATGTCGCAAAGAATTTTCCTTTAATGAGCGCACGGCTTGTGCGAAGCGCTTTTCGACCGCGCTCTCCATCCAAAATCGCAGCGTATGGAGCAAGTACATATTCAATCGTCCAGATGAAGCAAAGTGCCGCGGCGACGAATACTCCTGGAATCAACAGGATGTTTCCGATCGCCATGATGATCAGATTATCAAAGAATGCGCCGATGAGATCCAGAATGATCGTTGGACCAAATCCGATGACGACGGCCGCAAGAATGAGACAGGCGACAAGGATGGAGACAATTAATGTGGGAAAGAAGAGCGAGCGAATTTCTGTGAACAGTTTTTTTGTGTTGACACTACGACCGCTCACGTGGGACTTCATGGCGCGGACAAGACCAATCAGCACGCATAATCCCAGGATGGGAGAGAAGACGTAGTTCGTGAGGACGAACAAGATGACTCCAATGTTTTCGGCAACGGTTAGATTATGTGAAAACCAAAGCGTGCTTGCAGAAGGGTAGAGAATCAGGGAAAGCGTATAAAAAAGGGCGAGTAGGAGAAGCCATGCCGAAATTTTTATAAATTCACTAAACCGCTCGCGGTAAAGTTCCCAGGAGGTGTCGATGAGTTGGCCGACGGAAATGAGCTTGGGCATAGGGAGGGAGGTAAAAGAAGTATCAGAGGTAAAAGAAGTAAGAAAAGGTTAGCAGGTGGAGAGAATGTGATCGACGAGTGCTTGAGCGCGCGCGGATGTGTCTTCAAGTGTTCCGGAGGTGTCGAGTTCGTGAATGGTTGTTCCGTGGGATTCAAATAGATCTCGCAGCCAGGGTTCGTCGAAACGCATGGCTAATTTTTTGAGAAACTCCACATTTGCAAACACTCCTTTTGGATCGTCACTTCTTGCTTGGATGCGTGTCGCCGCTTCTTCAGCCGAAAGTTTGGCAAGAATGAGTGCATTTGGTGCGTACTGCAATGCAAGTTTGTTCCCAGGAAGCGCCATGATGGCTTCAATGGGAAGACCCCCGGACATAATGGGTTGATAGACCAACGATGTGGAGACGCCTCGATCTTGAATGATCGTTTTGCCTGCGTTCAGCGCGGGGATGATGAGTCGTCGATACATCAACTGACGATCAAGTGCAAACGCGTGTGCCAGCTCTTCTCCTGAATACGGATGGTCTTCACGAGACAGTTCGTAACGAATCGCTCGGCCGATCCACGTGCGGCTTGGTTCGTATGTAAAAAATACGTCGTGGTCACGCACATCTTCAAAATTCGGCGGCGCATCTTCTTTCCATTGAGAAAGTCGAAATACGCGGTGATGGCATTCCTCTGCCCACGCTTCTATGGCTCGCAAGACGGTGGATTTTCCACTGCCTGCAATTCCATCTAACATGATAAATCGACCCGTACGATCCATAAAATTATATCAAACTAACCCGTTGAACCAAAACCACCACGTGACGAATTGCTCAGATTCGTGACTTCCTGAAACTGACTTTTGACGATCGGAACGAACATTCCCTGAACCACTCGGTCGCCTTTTTTAACTTCCGTTGGTTTATCTGTGAAGTTTAAAAGTTGGATAAGGAGTTCGTCTTCTGGCCCACAAAAGTCATTATCCACGATTCCAAATCCTTGTGGGACACAAAGTCCGTACTTTCGGGGGAGAGACGAGCGTGCTGCAATGAGCAGGGTGTAGCCTTCCGGAACACAGATCACAAGCCCGGTTCGCAACCGAACGATCTCTCCTGGCTCAATGGTCGCGTCTTCGATCGGACACAGATCAAAGGCGCATGCGCCTGGGGATGCATAGGCCGGAATAACGGCATTCGGGTGTGTTTTTAAGATGTCCACAGGGATTTGCATAATAGTCGCATTTTAGAGGAAAAAGCGGTTGTTGGAAACAAGGTCGAAGTCCGGTACAGTGTCAGTACTATGACAACCTTCGACACCCAATATCGACAAGCAATTAAAGACATTATGACCGATGGATATGAGATTCCCAATCCTTGGTCTGGTCGTACGACACGGATGCTTCCGGGGGTGACGCTTCGTATTGATGTCGCGGAAAATTTTCCTCTTTTAACCCTTCGTAAAATTCCGCTCAAGCTTTTTATCGCCGAACAGATTTGGTATTTGATGGGAGAAAACAATCCCACCTGGCTTCGGCAGTTTACAAAAATTTGGGATGATTTTTTGGAGCCCGATGGAACAGTCAAAGCCGCATATGGATATCGCTGGCGTCATCACTTTGGACGAGATCAAATCGATTGTTTAATCAACCATCTCACCCAGAATCCTCATTCACGACATGCGGTTGTGATTACGTGGGATCCGGCCGATGACGGTCTGGCGGTTGATTCTAAAAAGAATCTTCCGTGCCCGTATTCCTTCACGGCAAATATCGCCGGCGGCAAACTGCATCTACACAACATCGTTCGCAGTAACGACATGATGCTTGGATGTCCGCACGACGCAGCGGGTTTTGCGTTGCTCCAATGTATTCTCGCTGAACGTTTGGGACTGGAGCCTGGAATTTACACGCACACGATCAGCAACGCACACATTTACGACAATCATTTTGAAGCCGCACAAGAGTTTCTGACACGCGAACATGAACACGCTCCTGTGAGATTTCGTGTTCCTCCCGGAAGTTACGATCGCGCCGTTGCAGGAGACGTGACGCTTGTAGAAGAAATTTTTCAAGATTTGAAAAATAAGTATCAGCCACTCGAGTCGATTAAAGGAATGGAAATCACGGTCAATGTTTACTGATATGCAAGTGATTCTCCTCGCGGCCATTTCTGCTGATGGAAAGATTGCCCAAACAGCGGATCAACGTTCGCTTGATTGGACATCCAAAGAAGATCTGAATTTTTTTATTGAAAAAACAAAAGAAGTTGGCACCCTCATCATGGGACGCAAGACGTTCGAGACGATCGGCAAGCCGCTGAAGGGGAGACGGACGATTGTGATGACGAGAGGGGTTAGGGGCGAGGGGTTAGGGGTTAGTTTGGAAACAGGAACAGTTGAATTTACAGAGGAGTCTCCCAAAGAACTTCTTTTTCGTCTGTCGCAAGAGAAGTGCGAACGAGTGGTCGTTGCGGGTGGTTCGTCGATCTACACACAATTTCTCAAAGACGGGTTGATCACAGATCTTTATCTTACAATCGAGCCGGTTTTGTTTGGACAAGGCGTTCCACTTGCTACGGACTTTGACCGCATCAATATGCGACTCGTCGAAGCAAAAACGTTAGGCGAAGCCGCCGTCTTGTTACATTATCAACTATGACCGAACCAAAATATCCGTATCTGCCAGAAGGACATGTGTTCCGTTTTGTGAACGAAGAAAATCCCTCCATGCAA
>ERZ1292640.1581-Hain-H43-02um-R1-1581-length-18663-cov-14_pt1 | contig 18663 bp, 15 predicted proteins | sample MGYA00564404_ERZ1292640 | MGnify/ENA primary metagenome ERZ1292640 (study PRJEB36523, sample SAMEA6512636) | groundwater metagenome | collected 2019-01-08 | study: AquaDiva: Metagenomics assemblies of 32 groundwater samples
CGGGTCCCTGCTCCACGCTCCGGCGCACCTCCCCCATCAAGGGGGAGGGAATCGGATTTTCAGCTCTTCTCCACCGGCAGATAACGCACCGCCAGTACGCCTTTGATGGCCGCGATCTGCGCGGTGACGCTTGAGGGCACCGCGCTGTCGACGTCGACCAGCGTGTACGCCATCTCGCCCCTGGATTTGTTCAGCATGGTATGGATGTTGAGCCCGGCTTGCGCCATCGTGGTCGAAATCTGGCCCAGCATGTTCGGCACATTCGCGTTGGCGATGCCGACGCGGAACGGCGATTCGCGCTCCATCGCGACGTCGGGGAAGTTGACCGCGTTGCGGATATCACCGTTCTCGAGATAATCGCGCAGCTCATCGACCACCATGATCGCGCAATTGTCCTCCGCCTCGCGCGTCGATGCGCCCAGATGCGGCAATGCGATCACGGCCGGATTCCCGGCGAGCTGCCGCGCCGGGAAATCGCACACGTAATACTTGAGCCGCTTGGCCGACAACGCGTCGAGCACCGCGCCGTTGTCGACGATGCCGTCGCGCGAGAAGTTGAGCAGGACCGCGCCATGTTTCATGAGCTTGATGCGCTCGTGCGAAATGAGGTTGCGAGTCGCCTCCGCAAACGGCACGTGCAGCGTCACGAACTCGCAGTTTTTCAGCACGTCCTCGACGCTGTGCGCTTTCTTGACCGAGGACGGCAGGCTCCACGCCGCGTCGACGGTGATATGCGGGTCGTAGCCGTGCACGTGCATGCCGAGCTTGATCGCGGCGTCCGCCACCAGGCTGCCGACTTTGCCGAGCCCGATCACTCCCAGCGTGCGCTTCGGCAGCTCGACGCCGGCGAAATGCTTCTTGCCGTCTTCGACCTGCTCGTTGATCGCCGCGTCGTCGCCCGCGAGGCCGGCCACGAAGTGCGCCGCCGGCAGCAGGTTGCGCGCCGCGATCAGGATGCCTGCGATCACGAGTTCCTTGACCGCGTTGGCGTTGGCCCCCGGCGCGTTGAACACCGGCACCCCGCGCGCGCTCATCTGCTTGACCGGGATGTTGTTGGTGCCGGCGCCGGCGCGGCCTATCGCCTTGACGTCGCGCGCGATTTCCATCTTATGCATGTCGTGCGAGCGCACCAGGATCGCATCGGGGCTGCCGACCTGGTTGCCGACCTCGTAGTGTTCCGCCGGCAGGCGTTTGAGCCCAACCTGCGCGATGTTATTGAGCGTCAGTATGTGATAGGTGTGTGCCATATCATCCGCCGTGCGCAGACTGAAATTCGCGCATGAAATCGACCAGCGCTTTGACGCCCGCGACCGGCATCGCGTTGTAAATCGACGCGCGCATGCCGCCGACCGACCGGTGGCCCTTGAGTTCTCTCAGCCCGCGTGCCTGCGCCTGCTTGAGAAACTCCGCGTCGAGCGCTTCGTTCTTCAGCCGGAACGGCACGTTCATCAGCGAGCGGTCCTCGCGCGCCACCGGCGAGTAGTAGAACTCGGTCTGGTCGAGGAAATCGTACAGGACAGCGGCCTTGGCACGGTTGATACGCTCCATCGCCTGCAGCCCGCCCTGCTGCTTCAGCCAGCGGAATACGAGCCCCGCGATATACACCGCGTAGGTCGCGGGCGTGTTGAGCATCGAATCCGCCTCGGCCTGTCCCTTGTAATCGAGCACGGACGGCGTCATCGGCAACGCCCCGCCGATGAGGTCCTCGCGAACGATCACGATGGTGAGTCCGGCGGGTCCGATGTTTTTTTGCGCACCGGCGTAGATCAGCGCGTACTTCGGGACGTCCATCGGCCGCGACAGGATGTGCGACGACATGTCGGCGACGAGCGGCACGCTGCCGGTATCGGGGACCCAGTGAAATTCCACCCCGCCGATGGTTTCGTTGGATGTGTAATGCACGTACGCCGCATCCGGATCGAGTTTCCAGGCCGCCTGTTCAGGCGCGTAGCTGAAGTTCCTGTCCTCCGAACTCGCGGCGACGTTGACGGCGCAGTAGCGTTTTGCTTCCTTGATCGCTTTTTTCGACCATTCGCCGGTATTCACATAGTCGGCGCCCTTTTTGCCGCGCAGCAGGTTCATCGGCACCGCCGCGAACTGCAGCGTTGCGCCGCCCTGCAGGAACAGCACCTTGTAATTTTTCGGGATCGCCATCAGTTCGCGCAGATCGGCTTCGGCGGCCGCCGCGATGCCGATGAATTCCTTGCCGCGGTGGCTCATCTCCATCACCGAAGTGCCGCTGCCGTTCCAGTCGAGCATTTCCTGCGCGGCCTGCTCGAGCACCGGTTCCGGCAATACCGCCGGTCCGGCGGCGAAGTTGAATACGCGTGTCATGGTGTTTGTGGTTGCTCTTGGTAAGGGTTTGAAATCCGTTTACGTTTCTTCTTCCTCGTCATCGCGCTCGGCCACCGTCTCCAGCCCGGCGAGCTTCTCGCCGTCGCCGAGGTTGATCAGCCGCACGCCCTGCGCGGTGCGGCCAATTTCGCGAATTTCAGCGATGCGGGTGCGGATCAGCACGCCACCGGTGGTGATCAGCATGATCTCATCGTCGTCGCCGACGATCTGCGCCGCGACCAGCTTGCCGTTGCGCTCGGAGGTCTGGATCGCGATCATGCCCTGCGTGCCGCGGCCGTGGCGCGTGTAACGGCCGATCGGCGTGCGCTTGCCGTAACCGTTCTCGGTCGCAGTCAGCACCGACTGTTCCTCGTTTTCGGCAGTCAGCAGTGATATCACGTGCCCGTCCTTGACGAGCCTCATGCCGCGCACGCCGGCCGCGTTGCGGCCCATCACGCGCACTTCGTCCTCGCCGAAGCGCAGGGCCTTGCCGGCGTCGGAGAACAGCATGATGTCCTGCTTGCCGTCGGTGAGCGCGACCCCGATCAGGTAATCGCCATCATCGAGACTCACCGCGATGATGCCCGACGGGCGCGGCCGCGAGAACGCGGAGAGCGCGGTTTTCTTCACCGTGCCGTTGGCGGTCGCCATGAACACAAAGTGCCCGTCGTCGAATTCCTTGACCGGCAGCACCGCGGTGATCTTCTCGTGCTCGAGCAGCGGCACCAGGTTGACGATCGGCTTGCCGCGGCTGGTGCGGCTGCCCTGCGGCACCGAATAGACCTTGAGCCAGTAGACGCGGCCGCGGTTGGAGAAGCACAGGATGTAATCGTGGGTGTTGGCGATGAACAGCTTCTCGACGAAATCGTCTTCCTTGGTGGTGGTTGCCTGCCGGCCGCGGCCGCCGCGCTTTTGCGCGCGGTAATCGGCGACCGGCTGGCACTTCATGTAGCCGCCGTGCGACAGCGTCACCACCACGTCCTCGGACGCGATCAGGTCCTCCATCGAAAGGTCCTGCGTGTGCTCGACGATTTCGCTGCGGCGCTCGTCGCCGTACTGCTTCTTCATATCGCTCAGCTCGCCGCTGATGATGCGGGTGATGCGCGCCGGCTTGGCGAGAATGTCGAGCAGGTCGACGATGCGCTCCATCACCTCCTTGTATTCGGCGACGAGCTTGTCCTGTTCGAGCCCGGTCAGGCGCTGCAGCTGCATTTCGAGAATGCGCTGGGCCTGCGTTTCCGACAACCGGTAGCCGCCCTTCCTCTGGAACCCGAACTCGGGCGCGAGGCCCGCGGGGCGTGCGGCGCCGGGATCGACCTTCGACAGCATCTCTTCGACCAGCCTGGAGCGCCACAGCCGTCCCATCAGCTGCTCCTTGGCTTCAGCCGGCGTCTGCGCCGCCTTGATCAGCGCGATCACGTCATCGACGTTGGACAGCGCGACCGCCAGGCCTTCGAGGATATGGCCGCGCTCGCGCGCTTTCCTGAGCTCGAAAACGGTGCGCCGCGTCACCACCTCGCGGCGGTGGCGCAGGAACGCTTCCAGCATCTGCTTCAGGTTCAACACGCGCGGCTGGCCGTCGACGAGCGCCACCATGTTGACGCCGAAGCTGTCCTGCATCGGCGTTTCTTTGTAGAGATTGTTGAGGATGATCTCGGCCACCTCGCCGCGTTTCAGTTCGATCACCGCGCGCATGCCGGACTTGTCGGATTCGTCGCGGATCTCGGCGATGCCTTCGAGCCGCTTCTCACGCACCATCGCGCCGATTTTCATCAGCAGATTGGCCTTGTTGACCTGGTACGGCAGCTCGTCGATGACGATGGCCTGGCGGTTGCCCTTCTCCATGTCCTCGATGTGGGTGCGCGCGCGCATCACGACGCGGCCGCGGCCGGTGCGCAGCGCTTCTTTCACGCCGACCGTGCCGTAAATGAAACCGCGCGTCGGAAAATCCGGGGCCGGCACGATCTTGATCAGCTCGTCGATCCCGATGCCGGGGTCCTTGAGCAGCGCCTGGCAGGCGGCGACCACTTCGCCCAGGTTGTGGGGCGGAATGTTGGTCGCCATGCCGACCGCGATTCCCGACGAGCCGTTGATCAACAGGTTGGGGATTTTGGACGGCAGGATCAGCGGCTCGTGCTCCGAGCCGTCGTAGTTGGGACCGAAATCGACGGTTTCCTTGTCGAGGTCGTCGAGCAGCTCGTGCGCGATGCGCGCCATGCGGATTTCGGTGTAGCGCATCGCCGCCGCGTTGTCGCCGTCGACCGAGCCGAAGTTGCCCTGGCCGTCGATCAGCGGATAGCGCAGCGAGAAATCCTGCGCCATGCGCACAATGGTGTCGTAGACGGCGGTGTCTCCATGCGGATGATACTTGCCGATCACGTCACCAACGATGCGCGCCGATTTTTTGTACCCGCGGTTCCAGTCGTTTGACAGCTCGTGCATCGCGAACAACACGCGCCGGTGCACCGGCTTGAGACCGTCCCTGACGTCCGGCAGGGCGCGCCCCACGATCACGCTCATCGCGTAATCGAGATAGGAGCGCCGCATCTCTTCTTCGAGGCTTACGGGGATGGTTTCTTTGGCGAATTGATCCATGAAAACTCAGGTGAACTGGCTGCAGGGTGCGGTGCAAAAAAAGCGGCCGCGAATTTATGGATTTTAGCACGCGCGGCGACCCCCGGTCACCGCTTACCGAGGCCGGAGCGGGTGCAGCAGCGAGCGAGCGCGCAGCCGTTGTCACTTTTGAAATCAACAGCCGGGTATGTTATGATTTATCTGGTTTTTTTTGCGCCGTATCTGGCTCGCTGCGCCGCCGGTTCAGACGGGCATCTTCAGTGACCTGCAGCCAGTACGGCAGCAACGACGGGCAAGCGAAAAAAAGGAGTAAAAAAACATGACCTCGGCATTGCGCACCACGCTTGCTGCAATTTTCGCGCTCTCCTCCGCAATCGCGCTCGCCCAGGATGCGAAGAACCAGGGCTACCTGCTCGACCAGAATATGAACATCGTGACCAGCGCGACCACGGGGCTGTGCGTGCGGACGAGCGACTGGACGCCGGCGCGTGCCGTTGCGCAGTGCGACCCGGACCTCGTCAAGAAGCCGGCTCCGCCGGCCCCCAAGGCGGCGCCTGCGCCGAAAAAGGAAGCACCCAAACCCACCCTGCCGCCGAAGAAAGAAGCACCGCCCAAGCTGCTGCCGCAGAAAATCAACTTTTCGGCTGACGCGCTGTTCGATTTCGACAAGGCGGCGCTGCGGCCGGAAGGCAGGGCGATGCTCGACGAGCTCACGCGCCTGCTCCAGGGCGCAAATTACGAGGTGATCCTCGCAATCGGCCACACCGACCGCATCGGCACCGCAGCGTACAACCAGAAGCTGTCGGTGCGCCGTGCCGAGGCCGTGAAGAAATACCTGACCGAAAAAGGCATCCCGCCGAACCGCGTTTACGCCGAAGGCAAGGGTAAAACCCAGCCGCTGACGAAGCCGTCCGACTGCAAGCGCGGACTGAGCAGAGCGCAGTTGATCGCATGCCTGCAGCGTGACCGCCGCGTCGACGTCGACGTCACCGGAACCAAGTAGATGCCGCTTAAGGGGAAATTCCGCGCTCCGGGGGGCTTTTTTGGGTGTTGCTGGAATGCAACACAGCTAGTGCAAATCTGTTATGATTAAGGCATAATTTGCCTTATGGGTAGGCATGTGATATTAGTTGCGGGTGTTGATTCGGCAGATTAAGTTAGGCTGGTAGGCAGGTAACCCGTGTTACGTTTTAAATTTTGCAGATCAGGAGGAGCAAAAATCATGATTTCAGCGTTCCGCAACACCCTCGCAGGGCTCGTCGTAGCAGCCGCATTCGCGCCCTCGGCCATGGCGCAAGACACCAAGAACCAGGGTTACCTAGTTGACGTGAACGGTAACGTCGTCACCAGCTCGACGACCGGGCTGTGCGTACGGACCAGCGACTGGACGCCGGCGCGCGCCGCAGCCGCCGCAGCCTGCAAGCAGTGCACGCCCGACCTGTGCCCGAAACCGAAGCCCGCAGCCAAGCCTGCACCGAAACCGAAACCCGAAGCGAAGCCCGCGCCGAAACCGAAACCCGAGGCGAAGCCGAAGCCAAAACCCAAGCCTCAATTCCTGAACGTCGAGCTCAAGATCGAGTTGCAAGGCATCGCGTTCAACAAGACCGAACTGACTGAAGACAACAAGAAGCAGCTCGACGCGTTTCTCGCCAAGCAGGTCAAACCGCTGGCCAGGATCGGCGCCGTGATCATCACCGGTCACACCGACCGCATCGGCAGCGACAAGTACAACAAGACGCTGTCGGAAAAACGCGCGCTGGGCGCAAAGGACTACGTGGTCAGCAAAGGCATCGACCAGAAACTGATCTTCTGGGAAGGCAAAGGCGAAAAACAGCCGATCCCGGTGACCAAGTTCTGCGAGAACAAGATGAAGCGCGCGCAGTTGATCGAGTGTCTCGCGCCGAACCGCCGCGTAACGATGGAGGTGGTCGGCGCCAAACTGAAGCCGGCGCCGAAGCCGAAACCCGAAGCCAAGCCTGAGGCGAAACCCAAGCCGAAGCCCAAACCCAAGTCCTGAGTTTCGGGTACCGATCAAAAGCCCTGCTCCGGCAGGGCTTTTTTTTGTATGCTGCACACATGAATCTGCATCCGCAAGCCGCCGACACCGTAATCGAGGCCCGCTGGGTGCTGCCGGTCGAGCCGGCGCGCAGCGTGCTTCCCGATCACGCGATCATCATCAATGATGGCCGCATCGTCGCGGTGCTGCCGGCGAGCGAAGCACGCATCAATTACAGCCCCAAGCGGCACGTCGTGCTCGGCGAACACGCGCTGATTCCGGGACTGATCAACCTGCATACCCACGCCGCGATGACGCTGCTGCGCGGGCTGGCCGACGACCTGGCGCTGATGGACTGGCTCAACGGCCATATGTGGCCGGCCGAAATGCGCCACGTGTCGGAAGAGTTCGTCCACGACGGCGCGCGGCTCGCCTGCGCCGAAATGCTGCGCGGCGGCGTGACCTGCTTCAACGACATGTATTTTTTCCCGCAGGCGACGGCGCGCGCAGCGCGCGCTGCCCGCATGCGCGCCGCGCTGGGCATGATCGTGTTCGAATTCCCGTCGCCCTACGCGGCCGACGCGCAGGACTATCTCAACAAGGGGCTCGCGTTGCGCGACGAGCTGAAAAGCGAGCCGCTGCTCAGTTACTGCTTCGCGCCGCATGCGCCCTATACGGTCAGCGACAAAACCCTGCGCCAGGTCGCGACCTACGCCGGCGAACTCGACCTGCCGGTGCACATGCATATCCACGAGACGCGCCGCGAAATCGAGCAAAGCCTCGAGCAACACCACCTGCGCCCGCTGGCGCGGCTCGCGGAATTCGGGTTGGTCGGCCCGGCCCTGATCGCGGCGCACGCAGTGCATCTGGAGCGCGGCGAGATCGAACTGCTCGCCCAGCACGGCTGCCACGTCGCACACTGCCCGTCGTCCAACCTCAAGCTCGCGAGTGGCTTTGCGCCGGTCGGCGCGTTGCTCGCGGCAGGCGTCAATGTCGGCCTCGGCAGCGACGGCGCGGCTTCCAATAACCGGCTGGACATATTTGCGGAAATGCGGCTCGCGGCGCTGCTCGCCAAAGGCGTGAGCGATGACGCGACTGCGTTGCCGGCATGGCAGGCGCTCGAACTGGCGACGATCCGGTCCGCGCGCGCGCTCGGCCTGGATCAATCGATAGGCACGCTGCAGCCCGGGAAATGCGCCGACATCACGGCGGTGCGGCTTGCCGGGCCCGAGCTTGCGCCGTGCTACGATCCGCAATCGCATCTGGTCTACGCCGCCGGCCGAGAGCACGTCAGCCACGTCTGGGTCAACGGGGAACTCGTGGTGGACAACGGCAATCTGACTACCATAGACACCAACGAAGTGCTGGCCAAGGCAGCGTTCTGGCACGACCGCATCAGGAGTTAGCGTGATTAACGTAGATCCGGCCGAAATCGCCAAATTCAGCGAGCTCGCGCACCGCTGGTGGGACCCCGGCAGCGAATTCAAGCCGCTGCACGACATCAACCCGCTGCGGCTCGATTACATCGACGGGCGCATCGGCCTGCGCGGCAAAACGGTGCTCGATGTCGGTTGCGGCGGCGGCATTCTTGCCGAAAGCATGGCGCAGCGCGGCGCGCAGGTCACGGGCATCGACCTCGCGGACATGCCGCTCAAGGTCGCGCAACTGCATCTGCTGGAAAGCGGCAACCTGGTTGAATACCGTAACGTTGCGGCCGAAGAACTGGCGCGCGAACTGCCGCGCCACTTCGACGTTGTCACCTGCATGGAACTGCTCGAACACGTTCCCGACCCGGCGAGCACGGTGCGCGCCTGCGCCGCGCTCGCCAGACCCGGCGGCCACGTAATTTTTTCAACCATCAACCGCAATCCGAAGTCGTATTTGCTCGCCGTCATTGGCGCCGAATACGTGCTGCGGCTGCTGCCGCGCGGCACCCACAATTACGCCAAGTTCCTCAAGCCGTCCGAACTCGGAGCGTTTGCCCGCCAGGCCGGGCTCGAAGTCAGCGCGGTAACTGGCATGACTTACAATCCGCTCACCAGGGTATACGCGCTGGGGCCGGATACCGATGTCAATTACATCATGCACTGTAAAAACCGTGAATCGTAATTCGTGATTCGTGGTTCGCAAATTCAAAACCAACAACGAACAACGACCCACGAACAACGATCCATGATCCAGGCAGTCCTCTTCGATCTCGACGGCACGCTGGCCGATACGGCCCCTGACCTCGGTTACGCGTTGAACCGCATGCGCGCGGCGCGTGGTCTGGCCGCGCTGCCGGTCGCGACAACGCGCCCTCACACATCGCATGGCGCACGCGGCATGCTCGGGGTCGGGCTCGATGTGACTCCCGGGCATCCCGAATACACTGCGCTGCGCGACGAATTTCTGGACATCTACGCCGCCAACCTGTGCCGCGAAACCCGGCTCTTCCCCGGCATGGCCGAGTTGCTGGCCGAGCTCGAGCGCCGTGCCGTGCCGTGGGGCGTGGTGACCAACAAGGCGGAGCGCTTCACCTATCCGCTGCTGGAGCTGCTCGCCTTGCGCAGCCGTGCCGCGTGCATCATCGGCGGCGACACGACCGGCAGGATCAAACCCGACCCCGCCCCGCTGCTCGCCGCGAGCGAACGCGTCGGCGTCAACCCGCAAAATTGCATCTACCTCGGCGACGACCGGCGCGATATGGAGGCCGGGCGGGCCGCGGGCATGACCGTGGTAGTCGCCAAATTCGGTTACCTGAACGGCAACGATCCGGAAACCTGGGCCGCCGACGGGATGATCGATAAGCCGCTGGAGCTGCTGCAATACCTGTGAAGCCCCCCACGCTGCTTGCAATCCAGCGCAGCGGCCATATATGAGATAATGATTGTCTGGTTGGAAATCCTGAATTCCGGGGGCGACCAGGTTTCGACGTGGGTAGCGAAGCAGTGCAGGGCATACCGAGGGCCAGTGACCTCGTAAATACAACTGGAACACTATAAACGCAAACGACTCGCGTTACGCTCTAGCCGCTTAATACCGGCTGGACTCTGCACCGGTTTTCTCATGGGCCGGGCGCGCATTTGGCAACAGGTGCCGCAGCAGAGTCATATGCATGAGATCGTGCTGTGCAGGGTCGCTTTGCACCGCATTAAATCCAAGGCGACTCGCCGCGTGCCAGCCCGCCGGTTGGCGTGCCCGCGGTTAAATCAAATAACCAGGCTAAGTATGTAGAACTGGCTGTAGAGGACTTGCGGACGCGGGTTCGATTCCCGCCGCCTCCACCAAATGCACTACCGGCCTAGACCATTCTAGGCCACGGGAAGCCCATGAGACTCATGGGCTTTTTCGTTTCTGCTGCCTTCTGAGCCGGCCCCCGGCCGCAAGCCATGTCCGTTGCGCTTGCGGGCGGTGCCCCGCTACAGACCGCTTGCCGAGAGCGGCAGAGTTCGCGGCCCATCTCAGGGTGGGTGTGAAATAATGACGTGATCGCCGGATTTTCGAACATGAAATCATTCGCCCTCAGTATTGCATTTTTCCTGAGTACGTCGGTACTCGGCGCCCTTCCTGGCGTCACTGAATTCAGCACAAGTCCTGAAAAAGTCACGGATGCTCAACTTTCGGCATTGCTGCATGCGCGCGTTGCCTCGGCTGACGTGATAGCGATCGGAGAAAGTGTGCACGGGTCTTCGGGATTTTTGAGAATTCAGACACGACTCATTCGTTACCTAGTTGTAAACCACGGCTTAAGGTTAATCGTCTGGGAAAATCCGACTCTGCGTAGCCTTGAATTAGGCCGATGGGTTTCGTCGTGCACGACCGTCAAGACTCCAGCACCGATTGATGTGCTGTATTGGCCCACCGTATCGGATCTGGCATTGTGGGATTGGGTGTGTGATTTCAATCGTTCTCACCCCGGTGATCCGATTGCATTCCGGGGCATGGATGTTTGGGATCGGCCCTGGGAACACTACTCGAAGATCCAGGCCTTGGGCATCCGTGCCGGCATTGATCCCCTGCTCCTCGAAAGCATCAAGACTTTTTGCCCTGCGCATCAAGCTTCGTCGTGGCCCGAGATCGAGATCATTTTTGGACAATTGCAGTACGACGGGAAGCTCCTTCCCGCAGCCGATTACGAAAAATGTCGTGCCATTTTGACCGCTCTGCTCAATACCTCAAGACAATCGGGAATGGAAAAAAAGAGCAGGAAAGATCCCGGTTCTGATGAGGCTTTTGAACTTGCGATTTCGGCTTCAACGATTCTCGGATGGCTGGGATTTTACAACTACAACTGGTCGGACGATATTCTGAGCTGGAACGAGCGGGATCTGGCCCAAGGCAGAAATCTGATGCTGGTGATGGCAAAACATGACGCCACGCGGGCCATCCTGTCCGCTCACACCAGTCACGTTTCACACAATCGGTCGCAGGCTGACTGGTGGGGGTATGGAAATCTTAAATCCGGCGTATTCTTTTTTACGGAAATAACCCGGAAGAAGGTCTTCAATATTGCATTGACTGCCTATGAAGCGACCGGAACTCAAGGAGACTGGTCGCTTCCTGTCGCCGGCAACTCTCTGGACAAGAAACTGCATGATTCCGGGCATGGTTTCTCATTCTTCCTGTCGAACGCCGCTTTCTTGTCGGAAAACTCAAAATGGTGGATGCAGAATGGCAATTTTCCCGGACCTTACGAAAGCGGTGTTGAACTCACCCCAGGGGATCACTTCGATGCATTTATCTTTTTTGAGCGGTCGCACCTCGATAAGGCCTTGCCCAATAGACCTGTTTGGCAACCTTGAAAGATGAAAGATCAATTCCTTAACTGATATCGCCGTTGGGGGGGAGTTCCAGCCTCGTAATCAATCCGCACCAAAGCAGGAACCGTAACATCATTGCAGGTTTTGCGGATACGGTATGCCTCAACGGGCGGTTGCCATCGCGTTTTCAATTCGCAGGTAACTTCCACGCAGGTAATACTCTTGAGCCAGGAGCACACCTTCACTTCGGCGCCCTCGGCATTGGCTATTTCGGTCAGGAAGGGCGCATCCTTGTAGTAGGGCCGATTCGTTCCGGCTTCCCAATGCACGTCTTGCAGAACCGTATAAAAAACGCCGTTCAACTCCAGGAAGCCCAGAACCTTCTCCACAAACAGGGAAAGATTTTCCGTGTACGAGAAACCCCCGATTACGTCGGTAATGAGCTGAAATTGCCCCAATTCTTCCCGCGAATACTCCCGCAGGCGTTTGTTGAACAAATATTGTATTTGATTGCCTCCAAGGCTTGCCGCGCTCTGCCGCCATAGGGGCATCCTTCGGTCCTCTATGGACATTGCGACTGCCTGTGCTTTTTTGCCCCGTCGCTCTTGCCCTTCCGGGTGCGTCAGGTCGTAGTCCGGAGCGTAATAATCCAGAATGGCGTTGCCCTGGCCTGCTCCAATATCCAGCCATCGATCTTTGGGTCCAAGGTTTGCCAATGTGCGGTCGAAGTCCGTGTATAGCCCCTCCGCATACACTGACAGCGACCTGTCGACGGTATAACCCTCAACGGCTCCGTCTCCTGCGCTACGATAGATCGCTTCCTGTTTTGAACGTTCTTCGCCGAATCTGGAACTGCCAGGCTCGCCCGAATGGGATGTCTCCAGCCACAGCGCCTGTAAAACAAGCAGCACAACGATGCGTATTCCAGGGTTTTTCATTCCGCCCCCGCCTCACTTCTTCTTCGCATTAAAGAATTTGCCGTTCTGAATAACATCGCCAAAACTTGTCCAGGCGTAGTCGAATTTTCCGGTCGAGGAAAGACTGAAGGCAGCTGAGGTCAATGCGCTGACGAAGGTGACTTGCATCTCTTCCGTGGCCAGCGAGAAGTAAGAGGGATACTGGGCGTCTTCATGGGTTGCGCCCTTGATTGAGACTTCGCCAATACCGCTGCGAATAAACCGGAAAAAGTAGTCGCGGTTGCGTGCCGAAGAGACCTGCCCGTCGGCCCCAAGCAGCATTACGGGTGATTTGACTCGTCCCAGGAATTTTGGCAAGTCCCTGCCCACGGCCGCGGGATCAAGCAGGATGCCGCCGGCGGCGGGGGCACCTTCGGCCAGCGCGATAGCCGCTGCGGCACCACCGTACGAGTGTCCGACGAGAACAATCCTGTTCACGTCGACGCGGTTACCGATGATTTCTGGCCAGCGGTGAATGAAATGGACAAGTTTTGCCAGGGTTTTGCCATTATTGACCCATGGGCCGTTATTGGGTAGCTGCAGGGCGAGACCGTGCATTCCCCAGGACGCCACGTGCAGGGCCTGATAGGCGTGATCTTCCTTCGAGTTATCGTGTCCGTGCAGGAAAATAACCAGGGGCGCTTTTTCAGCATGCGCGGACAAAAACAAATCCGTATTGACGAGCTCAGTGGTCGATACGCGTATTTCATAGTCTTCCCGCACGTCCACGGCAAAGGGTCCGCGCAATCTGAATTGGTCAAGATCGGCTTTGTGATTGAGCAAATATCCCTGCAGCTCACTCAAGGTCGCGGGTTTCAACGACGTTACGCCGGTATCCGGCAGCCTTGCACAGCCGCTGACCAGTGTCAGCCAGGCAATGATGATTAAAATGAAACGTCTAAGCATGGCTTCCCCGCATTCAGTCCACGAGCGCCACGCACTCGATCTCGCAGCCGTTTCCGAATCGAAGCTGCATCGACCACGCAGTGCGCGCCGGCGGATTGACCGGGAAGAATTCGCGATAGACCCGGTCCATCTCGTCCAGGTGCGAGATATCCGCCAGCACCACGTGCACTCTCACGACGCGCTCCAGCGACGAACCCGCGGATTCTAGCAGATGCTTTACGTTGCTCAGAGTCGTGCGGACCTGCTCTGCGATCGGCCCATGATTGCGCCCGCCCGTGCGCGGATCGATCGGCCCCATTCCCGAGAGAAACAGGTAATCGCCCACGCGGATGCCGGGCACATGCGGCAGGTTAGCACTGCGGGAGACGTTGAGCAGCGCGTTCTTCGGCTGGATGGCCGAACGGGCAAGCTTCTCAGTCATCATTTCACGCCAATGCGGTGCATTCGATCAGGACCCTCGCGCCGTCTGGCAGGCACGCACCACATACGGTGCGCGCAGGCGGGCCGTTCGCCACGTACTGCCGGTAGACACGGTTCAGCACATCGTACTCGGCGCTGTCATGGATCAGCGCATGGACCTGCACCAGCCGGTCGAGCGATGATCCCGCCGACTCGAGCAGAAGCTTCAGGTTCCCGAAGATGACCTGCGCCTCGCTGCTCAGCGTGCCGTGCCGCCGCTCCCCGGTTTGCGGGTCCACCGCGATCATGCCGGAACAGAAGATGAGCCCGCCGGCGCGGATTGCCGGCGACTGGTAATGTCCGTAATGCCGCCGCAGATCGAGCCCGGGCAGCGGTGCCGTGATAATTTCGCGCATCGAGTCGGTATGTTCAGGTCGGTGCCGCGCGCCCGGAGCTCGCAGCAAGTGACACTTGATCGCTCCCAGGGCCTATCATACACTCGCGCGAGCGATGGCATTGCCGTGAGCAACTCCGGATCCAGGGCGGCAACCAGGCGAACTGACTTTCATTGCGTACGCCAGATATTGCTGCGAACGTGCTCCTGATACCAATTACCTAACGTCAAGGAAGGATTACCGTCGTGGCCAAGATTACCGGTTCAAAGCTGTTCGCCGAAATGATGCGCGGGTATGGTGTTACGCATGCGTTCTTCGTGCCCACGATCCTGATGAAAGCCCTGGGGGAAATGGAAAGCCTGGGCATCAAGCGAATCATGACCCATGGTGAAAAGGCCGCGGCGTACATGGCTGATGGTTATGCACGGGCGAGCGGCAGACCGGGCGTATGCCTCGCGCAGCAGATTGGCGCCTCGAATCTCTGCGCCGGTCTCAAGGACGCTTATCTGGCGCGCGTGCCGCTGCTGGCGATCACCGGGGGTTCCACGGTTAGCTCGCGCTACCGGCACGCCTATCAGGAGATAGAGGATTTTTCCCAGTTCGATTCCGTGACGAAATTCAACGCGCAGGTCGACGACGTGACCCGCCTGCCGGATCTGCTGCGCCAGGCGTTTCGCATGGCAACCTCCGGATCGCCCGGGCCGGTGCATCTGCGCCTGCGCAACAAGCAAGGCGATCTCCCGCCGGACGAGCTGGATTTCCAGCTGCTCATCGAAGCGCAGTTCGGCAAAGTGCCGCCGTTCCGGCCCGAACCCGAGATGCAGCGCGTGCGGGATGCGGCCGCGCTGCTCGCCAAGGCGCAGCGCCCCATCATCGTCTCGGGAGGCGGAGTCGCCGCATCGCAGGCGCAGGCCGAACTCGTGCAACTCGCCGAGAAGCTGCAGATCCCCGTCGCAACATCGCTCAACGGCAAAGGCACGATACTCGAGACACACCCGTTGGCGGTGGGACTGGTCGGCACCTACTCGCGCGTCTGCGCCAACCGGGCGGTCTCGGAAGCCGATCTGGTGTTCTTCATCGGCAGTCCCGGCGGCGGCCACGTGACCCACGACTGGAGAGTCCCAACGCCGGGCGTGACGGTCATCCAGATCGACATCGACCCCGCGGAGTTGGGCCGAAACTACCCGAACGCCGTGTCGATACTGGGCGACGCCAAGGTCACGCTGCAGCGGCTGATCGAAACGGTGCAGAGCAAATCACCCGATGCCGCGCAAGCATGGACGGGCCGCGTCGCCCAACTGGTTGATGAGTGGCGAACCGAAGTCGACCGCATGCGCAAGTCCGATGTAACGCCGATGCGTCCCGAACGTCTCTGCCGCGCGATAAGCGAAGTGCTGCCGCCCAACGGCGTGCTGGTTTCGGACACCGGACATGCGGGAATGTGGACCGGCGGCATGGTCGAGATGACACACCCCGGACAGCGCTATATCCGGTGCGCGGGATCGCTGGGTTGGGGATTCCCCGGATCGCTCGGCGTCAAATGCGCGCTGCCCGATCGCCCCGTCATCTGCTTCACCGGCGACGGCGGCATGTACTATCACCTCGCCGAGCTGGAAACCGCGGCGCGCTACGGCATCAACGTCGTGGTCGTAGTGAATAACAACACCGGGCTCAACCAGGAAATACCGCTGGTCGATGCGGTCTATGGAGGCGGCAGTACGCAGGGCGACGACATCTGGCGTTTCAACAAGGGCGTGAATTTCGCGAAGACGGCGGAATCGCTCGGCTGCGCCGGCATCCGCGTCGAGAAACCCGCCGAGCTCGACGATGTCTTGCGCCGCGCGCTTGGCATGAACAGGCCCGTGGTGGTCGAGGTCATGACCGACGAGCAGGCATTGGCCCCCACGGCCTGGACGCCCAAGGCACGTTAAATCTGTTTACTCGGGTTTGATTCCCGCGTCTTTGACGACCCGCCGCCATTTCTCGATTTCGGACTTGATGTAAGCCGCGTGCTCTTCCGGCGTGTTGCCCACCGGGTCGGCGCCGCGGTCGATCAGCGTCTTGCGGATCACGGGGTCGCGCAATGTTTGCACGAGCGCCGAGTTGAGTTTCTCCACGATGGGCCGCGGCATGCCCGCAGGCCCAAGGAAGCTGAAGCCGCTGCTCACAACGAACCCCGGCACCCCCGCCTCCTGCATGGTGGGCACGTCGGGAATCGACTGGAAACGCGTAGCGCCGCCTTGCGCGATCATGCGCAGCCTGCCCTGCTGCACAAAGCCGATGACGGCCGGCACGCTCACGAACGACATCTGCACGTGGCCCGCGACCAGATCGGCGACGGCTGGCCCCGCGCCTTTGTAAGGCACGTGCGTGAGCCGGGTGCCGGTGATCGAATTAAACAACTCTCCCGACAAATGGGCGAGGGCCCCGGCGCCCGAGCTGGAAAAGAAAATCTGCCCCGGGCGCGCCTTGGCGAGCGCGATGAGTTCCTTCACGCTCTTCACCGGGAGTGATGGGTGCGTCACCAGCGCCGCGGGTATGTCGACGATGAGACCCAGCGGCGTGAAGTCCTTGGCGGGATCGAACGGAAGTTTCGCGATGAACGAAGGATTGATTACAAACACGGCGCCGTTGATCAGGGTGGTGTAACCGTCGGGCGCGCTTCGGGACACGATCTCCGAGCCGATCAGGGTGCTGGCGCCGGGGCGATAATCGATAACGAGCTGCTGCCCCAGTATTTCCCCCATCTTGGGCGAGAGGAGCCGAAACAGAACGTCGTTGTTGCCGCCCGGCTGGGCGGGGTTGACGACCCGGATGATCTTGCTGGGAAAAGGCTGCGCGCCAGGCTCTCCGGCCGCGACGCCCAGGACCGCGGCGACGAAAGAAAGAACGGTATGCAGCCAGTGCTTGCGCATGTTCACTCCTTAGGGTTAAACAGCGTCGCCGACGCCGCGCAAAGCGCGCGCGCCAGGCCGTGTGGCGGGCGTTGCCGCCGCATCATTTGTTTCCGGCCCCGTGGGAACCGCTGGCGAGTAATGCGCGAGCCATCTCGCGCAGCCTGACCTTTTGGACCTTGGTCTGATTGGCTCCTTCCGTTACCGGAAACTCATCGAGGCGATGAAATGCCGCCGGTGTCTTGTAGGGAGCCATTTTCCGCCGGCAATAGTCGGTGAGCAACCGTTCGTCGAATGCCTGCCCTTCCCTGATTTGCACGAACGCGAACGGGCGCAACCCGTTCGCCGTCTCGACGCCTACGACCTGGCAAACGCCCACGGCAGGATGCTGCTCGATGACGTGCTCGATCTGGGCGGGACTGACCAGAAAGCCCGCTAAGCGCAAGATGTCGCCGATGCGGGATACGAAGACAAACCGCCCGTCGGGCAGCGTGTGTCCGAGATCCCCGGTGCGCACAAAACCATCGTCGGTAAACGCCCGGCGATTGATGGCAGCATCGCCCAGGTAGCGCGCAAGCCGGCTCGGCCCGTTCATCTCGAGTTCGCCGTCGTCACCATGAGGCAGGATCCGGCCGCTCTCGAGGCAACGCGCGCGGACCATAGCGTCGCCGGAAATCGGCATACCGCCTCCCACGGCGCGTTCCCGTAATGGCAGACATTCATCCTGCCGCGAAAATCTCGCCTGAACTTCGGTCGATCCATATATTCCAATCACGCAGATTCCGCGTTTGGCGGCCGGCTCAACCATCAATGGCGCCCCGGTCCCGCAGTTGACCAGGCGCAATGACTGCAACATCCGGTTGTCCTGCACCGCGGCAAACAAGCGGCGCAGAATATGATGCGTGGCATGCGTATGCGTGACTTGATGCTGGCGTATGAGATCCGCGGTCTCAGCTTCATCGAAGATCGGGGACACAACCTGCGGCCGCCCCGCCGCCAGGGCGGCTGCCGCCATGCCAAAACCGGAGGTGCCGCACATCGGTGTTGCGACCAGGATGGTCGCGTCCGGCGCGTCGTATCCAAAAGCCCGCACCGTATCGAGTGCGTGCCGGGAGATCGAAACCTGCGTATGCAGCGCCAGTTTCGGCGCGCTGGACGTGCCCGAGGTGCTGAAGATCACGCAACCGGATTCGGGGTCGCCGTGGTCCTGATCGAATTCCGGTTTGTCGAGAACTTCGCGCCAGCCATACGCAGGTCTGCCCAGTATCCTCGACGCATCAGCATCGGCCTCGGAGTAACACACGTAGGAATCAATGCTGGAAAGCGCTGACTTTTCGCAGTCCGCGAGGCTCGGCACGAAATCGATGCCGCGAAAATCCGGCCACAGAACCAATACGCGGGGTTCTGCTTTTCCGAGGATCTGCGAAAGCTCGGCGCTGCGAAAGCGGGTGTTGATCGCCACGACCG
>ERZ1292640.1582-Hain-H43-02um-R1-1582-length-18662-cov-10_pt1 | contig 18662 bp, 16 predicted proteins | sample MGYA00564404_ERZ1292640 | MGnify/ENA primary metagenome ERZ1292640 (study PRJEB36523, sample SAMEA6512636) | groundwater metagenome | collected 2019-01-08 | study: AquaDiva: Metagenomics assemblies of 32 groundwater samples
AGGCGTACAATCATAACCAGCAGGACAGTTGGCCGGCCTAATCGTAGTGGCAATTGGTGGAGCTACAGCATATCCTACTCCACCACCAACATTTGTTGTTGTAACAGCTGTAATCACCCCAGTTGCTACTGTGTAGTTTACTGGTTTAACATACTTTGCCACATCTGCTCCAGCTAGTGTATAAACAACTGTTATGGTCTTACCTGTCCCCACAGCTATTGTGTCGTAAGTCGCTACCGCACTTACCGTTACAACATCAGGACTGACAACTCCAGTTAATGCTCCCGCTGTAACTACTGCTGTAGTATTTCCATCATATACTTTTGACAGTGTTAGAGTAGGATCGGCTATTGTTAATTGTGCCACATAATTCGAATAACCATATCCAAAACCATATTCATTATCCGCGAAGTCTGAAGCTGTTCTATATGATCCGTCATCCGTTCCATATCCGTAACCATATCCGTAACCATATCCGTATCCCCACCCCGGGACACCGCCTGTTGTACCGTCAGTCAAACGCACGAATTCAGCGTATACTGATTGTCCAAAGACGAGACTAAAAACAGTCATTATTACCAAAGAAAAAATAAATTTGGACACATTTGCTTCGTATGAAAAATATTTTTTTATTTTTTGAATCATATACTTAATTATTAAATTACAAGAACATAGGGCTATTTTCTATTTTAATAACAAAAGGGGGTCATTTCATATAAACCAAACCACTATCATTCATTGAATGTGGTTATTATATAACTAAAATGGACTTTAATCTTACATACCTGTGGATAACTTTGGAGTATCCTTGATAACTTCATGGCATATCATCCCTTTTATGCTCCACAATCTGTGTTATAATTGTTATTACTAAGAAATAATAAGCGTAACTAGCTAAGACTTCGGCAATGTTACCTTTTTTAAACATTAGAAAAAATAAGCAACCTACCAGTAATATCATAGCCAGAACTGCCGATATTCTGCTTTTAAATATGAAAAGTATGGAAGCAAGCGCATATGCGAGGATAATAAAATCTATTACCCTCATGCTCTTTACCAAAGCAAAAGAGAGAATGGATAAGATTATCACTATTTTAATTTGACCGCGCCTGCTTAGCCTTTTCCATATTTCAATTATTATATCAACAAAAAATTTAGTAATAAAAACAATTCTCTTATAAATTTCCTGATAGATTTTCCTCACCCATCGAATCACTGACAACAAATTATTCCGAATACTTGACAAGTTTACATCTTTGACACGACTGATAATTCCGCGTATCAACACTCTTTCTCGCCATTTCAATAAAATAAAATCAAATAATGATCGTGCCTTGCTACTAAATAAACTCGCAGCTCCAAGCGTGACGACACTCAATGTGAACATATCCCAATCAAAAAACAATTCCCATGAATGGAAAATTAACGACATTAACAGTGAAAAAATATAGAAACCGAAAAAATACGGAAAAAAATCGGTAATATCGTCCAGAAGCTTATTTATTATTCTTCGTGTTTTGTTCATTGATCCTATATACTCTCAGTGTCCTTGTATCTCTGAACAGAGTCGCATCCGGCGAAGTATCAAGCCACAAGTAATTCTGCCAATCCAACTCCTTAGCTAGAATTATGTACTTTATACTCAATTCTTGGCTATTAAGCAAACTTTTGTCTTGTCCTTTTGAATCAATCCATTCTTGAATTTTTGCCCCCTGAACGCTCTGACTGTTGTCATATATACCCCCCCACTCCATATTCGTACCCTGAATAACTGGGCAAGAAAAAAACCTATCGGCAGGATTGGCCACAATATGGCCTATCCAATTGAAACTCATATACATATGCCATGGTAGAAAAAGAATTGGGTCACGGCATTTTGTTTGAGAATCTGCACTATTGTTTGAATTATAAGTAGTTATGTAATTATCTACCTCCTGCCAATCCTGTGGATAACTAACTGATTTAACTTGGTCGCCAAAACCGAAAATCAATAAAGGAGACTGCAGAATAATTATCCCTGTCAAGATTGCACCGTATAAAAATTTATTATCTGTGATAATTTTTCTACTGAATAATTCATTTAATCCAAACGCCAATGTGGTCCCATAAATAATAACCAGAAAAGAAACCCATTTTTGAGGTTCCCTTAATCCTTTGTAGAGAGGAAAATTATGAAAAAGCCACAAAGTAATTTCTTTTGTTCCCGATAAACTGACTCCAACTGATAAAATCACAACTATCGCATAAGAAATCAACAGGACGGTGAATAAAAGTCTGGACCCTTTTCTCCTGAGACCGATAAAAATACCTAAAAAAATTATCGGCAATATAAGGAAAAAACTCCTGCCCCAATTGCTTTCAAATCTTGTCAGGTCCGCGTACCTATATTGGTCTTTGCCCCAGAATCCCGACATTAAGAGAACATTTCCCAAAGCTTCAATCCCGGATTTGCCCGATGTCTTGAAAACAAACAGATCACTCTCCGGTACCTCTGTCTTTATGTAATTGACTACATTAGACTTGCCAGACATCATGCCTATAGCCAAATTCATATTTAACAAAACAATTATAATCACAGTGGCTAAACTGCCCTTTGCCAGACTATAAAATTCAAATTCTTTTCTCCTCATCAAAATAATCAAAAGAAAAAGAATACAGATAAAGCTTATAAAGAATACGAAATGGACTGAAAATTGGATTGATAGACCTGAAAATAATCCAAACAAAAGCATCTGCTTCGTCCTTTTCAAGCGGAGATACTCCAACAAATATCCAAACGCCATGCACATAAAGCCGAAAGATGCCACGACATTGATCTGTCCATACATGGCCCGATCGTAGACAAAAGGATTGAATAAAAAGAACAAGCTTGCAACAAAGACCAGCCATCTTTCTTGAATGAATTGCTCTGATATTTTTTTGCCACCCCAAAGAACAATAAACAGGATTAAGCCAATATAAATTTTCTGGATAAGGCTGATAGGTATGACAATGGAAAAAAAATTTTCAAATAAATACAACAACATCGGATCATTTATCCAACTCAAGGAAAGATTCGGACCCCAGGACATATCCGTGAAGAATAAGTAGCCAGAACGGAAAAACCAAGGCAGGATTATGACTAGGACGACTCCTACATACGAAAGATATTTCCAATTCAGAAAGATCTTCAATTGGACCATGTTATTTGACATATATTTCTTCAATCACTTTGTTAGTCAACTTTCCCTGTTTATACCTCCTGATTAAATTCCAGCTCAAATACCCGAGACAACTAAGCAGAGTCACTCCGGAAATGAACAGACCAAGATAGAAATATGATTGCGGCTTGAAATATAATATCATCTGCACATCAATGGAACCGTCAGGATTTTCCCTATAATAATTACTGTCAAAATTTTGTCTTATGTATTCAGAGTCTATTGTCCATTGATTGGCATAGTCATAGACCACCGAATGTGTGTCACTAAAGATTGGTTTCCTCCATAAATATGACAATTCTTCGCCCATAAAAGGCTTTCTCTCATTGGAACATTCAGTGATGTCTTTACCTTCATATATGTAATTCTTTACCGGCAAATGTCGGCACCTGTCGTCACTAAAATCTTTCGTCAGATACAAATTCCAACCTTCATGAAAAGAGGTCAGAAACGATAAATCAGTTTTTGTCTTTAGATTATGTATAATTAATTTATATTTAGTGTCAAAAACACGGTAAAACGACAAGTTATCCGCGGACAAAATGGGCGTAAAATCGTTAAATTCATACAAATAAAAATAATCGTTTTCCTCTCTTAAAGAATACCTCGGATTATTTTCAAGTCGACTAAGATACTTATCGTATTTTATTGCTTTGCCACGGTCTATGGTATTGATAAGATCTTTATGAAGGAGGATGTATTTTGCGTTCAGTTTGGATAAATCCCTATCGAAGTTTTCATACGGTTTGAAATCAAAAGAGAAAACGCCCTCAAAGAATTTCACCCGTCTCTGAATTTGTGTAGTAAAATCATTATAGATGACAGGTTTTGAAAAGAAGAAGAGACTAAAATATGTGTTTGTATTAAATAGATCAATATTTTCGTTTTCTGACCATGTATATGCTTCATATGGAACAGTGGGGAGAGAGACAAAACTAAAATTCACGGAATCACTCTTAAAATATCGTTCATTGATATCAAAATATTCTTGCGGTATTTTTATAGTCGTTATTGCCCCATTCAAGTTTCCTGAAAAGAATATGGCATTGACAGAAAATAATAAGGTTGCCATGAGCGCGATGACGATTTTTTTATGATTTTGTGAAACCGCCCATTCTTTGATAAATATTGCGAAGATGAATATTGTCGAAACTAAAGATACGATAAGAAATCTTGTGAATGATCTAAAAAAACCGAAAAAAGGAATGTTATCAAAGAAATACATCCAGATGCCGCCTAGTATTTTTTCGTTTGGACCCAAAGCTAGAGCAAAAAAGACGACATATACAGACAGCACAAACAACAGGAATCCTCCTTCATTCTTTTTCATTATGCCACTTCTCCCTCCCATCTTATAAACGACACCGATAATCAAACCGAAATAGACAAAGTAAAATAGATACTGCCAGATATGCTTGCCCAACAATGAGAATGATGCGATGGGATAATTTAAATAATTGATTAAGTTCGAATAATTGGCAATGCTGATATAACCCTTCAGTACTGGTATTAAATTTCCATTGTAGCTTTCAACAATTGACTGGAAAAAACGATTTAACACAAACGGAATAATCCAATACAAGTGAATGAAAATTACTCCAATAAACACGAACAAGACGGCAGAAAAGAATTTAGTCTTATTTTCCTTAGTTTTTAAGGAATAAAAGGTGAAAAATAAGAAAAGATAGACCAAATACATCACAAAGAAAAATGGGTGAAAAGCCAAAAAAGAGATCAGAATCAGAGAGAATGCCTCTCTTAATCCCAGATTGTCTTTACCTATATATATCCTATAGGTCTGGTAAAACAATAATACAAGTCCGATTACATTGTAGAAATAATGACCAGGCCAGATAAAGAACTGCTGCAGGATAAAATTATTGAGAATAATGAAAAATCCCGCAAAGTACGCGTAAAAAATATTGTTTGATATTTTTTTACTTATGAAAAAAACTAGAAGACACAAGATCAACACTGGTGCATAGTTCAAAATATACGACGCATAATTATCAGCGATACCAAAAAAATTCAAAATTCTAGGGAAATTCCCCGTAATAGGTATCCCAAACATATTGGCATTATAAGATCCCGAGAATGAAGCCACCCATGTCGAAAAACTATTAAAAAATCCGTCGGCGAAAAAATAGACCGTATCTACATAATCCACTATCCCCCCAGAAGGCAACATCTTGTATGAAATGGATAAAATAAAAAATGCAAAAACGACAATAGGGATTATCACCCTAATTAATTTATTACTTAGATGGGTTGATTTAATATATTGAATCATTATGTAGAATTCCTAATTTTTTGGAAAAATTCTCTACCCACCCATCTTCAAACCAAGTACTCATAAACTCCTGATTAAGTAGAAGTCTCTCAATATTATTGATCCGTCGATTATAATCTTCTTCTTTCATGCTTTTGAGAAAAAGTACCAGGTCATCATAGCCGTCAAAATCCCTGAAATCAATGAAACAATCTTTCGGTATATACTTTTCAATATCGGTTGCTCCCCAATAGATGGGGATACATTTGGCCTTTAAGCAATCAAATATCTTTTCCGTTATATAGCCTTTCATTCCTGTCGCGTTTTCGAAACATAAACAGAACTTATAATTTGATATTGTTTCAATTTTATTATCGACCATCCCTTTGTATGTCTTGTATTTTCTGAATCCCAATATCCTTTCCTTAATAATAAATTTCTTAGGTTTATCCCACCCCTTTCCATAAAAAGCAAAGTCGTCTGGGATGTTTTTTTCAAAATAATCTAGGGCTTTCAATCTCTCCCCATACAATTCCCTTCCTCGGAACAGCCTGAACTTCACCAACAGATGAAATAATAGTGGTAAAACCTTATTACCTCCGACAAATGTCAGAAGCTTCTTGTCCTTGAACCGCTTGACTTCAGTATTGAGACCATAATCGGACTGGGCAATATTATAATGAACATATTTGCCTTTACAAGCCAAATCTGTGTCCCATGTATACACCTCTTTGAAAAAAAACTGCAATAAGCGCGAATAATTGAATGGGTTTATCATCTGCGGTTCCACCACGAACAGGACGTTATTTTTACAGGATAAGATTCTCATCCAATCTGCCAGATTCCATGGATACGGAATGTTCATATAAATGGCCATTTTGACTTTCTCGCTCTGGCGCAGATCGGGAGTATTCAGATTGATCCGGCGCGATGACAACAAATTTTTCCATTTCTCATAGATGGACAGGTTCGGATCAATCTTGGAATCGAAAATCTTGTTATTTTTCAATCTCTCATCATTCGAAAATTGAATAACGAAATCCTGTTTGTTATTTTCTTGCATATGCATAGTAGAAAAATGACGTAAAATTAGTCCTCTGGACATTAAAATATAAGTTTCTCAAAAAAGCATTGCTTAGTTTACTTGAGAAAGGATGGCATGGAAATGGTCCGATTCTCACCTCCTTGAACCCGCTGAGCTCATGCACTTTTCGCAGAGCGTTAATCGTAAAGCTCAATTCGTAACCATAAAATTTATCCAGGACCCTGTTGCGCAAAACGGAAATATGCAGGAACTCGAAAACTGATTTTAAAAACCTAGGCCCGCTTGGGATATTGGCAAAAGATCTAAGCGGTATCCAGGAAAGATTGAAACATGGAACTGTATTAAAAGAAACACCACACGGTTTCAACACTCTTCGCAATTCTTTGAGCACAATGCATGTATCAGGAAAATGTTCAATTACACCGCCGCCGTAAATGAAATCTACGGCGTTGTCCTTGAGCGGGATACTTCTAATATCTCCATATATCAAAAGAAAACGAGTTAGCCCTTTCTTCTCGAAGTATTTTTTGACCGACAACAGTACCTGGTAGTTAAAATCGATCCCTACATAGGTTAAATTGAATTTTTCCATGGCATATTCACCAACATACGACGGACCTGAACCGATCTCCAAAAATATATCATTGGGATTGAATGCGCAATCATTGAAAATCAGTCTCACATGATCGTCTATCTTATCTCTAAAAAAATTATTTCTGTCTTTTTTTAATTTTTCCTGATCAAAATCATATATTTTTTCCCAGACATTCTTGGAATGCAGAGTTTGATGGTCCTGTGGCACTTCCATAGATGCAATCCCGTTCTTATCAAGCAGACATCCTTCGATGCCTAAATTGCGAATAATTTCTGCCGCGCTGTTATTCTCCGTTTTGGTCATTGGAATTTATATCGGCCTCCATACTATGATCGAGTATCCTTCTATAAACATGCTCCCGATATACGTCCTTCGTGCATCCAGAACGATGATTTTCTTTTCCTTTTCTAGTTGTCTCAAGTAGTCAAGATATCCGCAAAGATATTTTCTTTTCCGGAAATATTTGATTGACAAATTATCAATTAATTTCTTTTCATCCAACAATTCCGCAATCGGCTCTACATGAATGCAGACAGAAGGCTTGTTTTTTAGCAGATATGAAACGAATTTTTTGTAGTCTGCACCCACCTGCTCAAGAGCAGCCACTGTATAGATAGCCGAATTTGACGCAATCTTAATCTTCATATTCGGTTTAAAAAAATCAAAATTATATCCTTTTATGCTTTTGATCGTGCCGGAATCGGCAATCTTTTTTATAATTTTTTGCGATGATTTGGCCCAGTCAAGCCCAAAAAGATTAGCCCCGGGATTCACCTCTCTGGCTTTCAACAGATTATGGCCGGTTCCACAACCGAATTCATAAATATTATCAACATCCCTTAAATATTTATCGAATAAAAAGTCAAGGATGATGTAAAGCATATTTTTTTCATAATCATCCGATGCGCCATCGACAAACTCCTGACAAAATCTATTAATCTTGTATTTACCAAAATAATGCGGCGAAATAGTATTTATCCGCCGGCTCTTCTTCAGTTCAGTCAGGTTTTGACCCCATCCTTTTTCCCATTGTTTAAGCCTGTGCGGTCCCGAGTAGACCAGAAAAGGATCGAGAAGAGTGTCGACTATCTTTATATAAATTTTATCCTGATCGTCTTTACTCAACGGAATATACGCCAACTTATAGCCGGCAATCTTTTTCTTAACATAAAAACTAAGCCGTTCTCCGAACAATTCTTCAAAAACATTAAAACTAATAGTCTTTTTTTTCATATGTCCATCTTGGTTAGTGAGTACCCTGAGAAACTATAATGCACTGCGAACCGATCATCTTTATTATTGTTTCGGGTTTATTCTTATAAAATTGATCTATGGCCTTCTTCACTCCTTCTTGATCCGGATAATCATGCGAAATGATTACACCTCCTCTTACCATACGTGGATAAAAGAATTCGAGAGCATCAAAAGTGCTTTGGAAAAGATCCACATCCATATGCACTAACGAGAATTTCTTGTCTGTCACAGCCTTTGCTGTAGCAGGAAACATTCCTTTATGAAAGAAAACGTTCGAATAATTGCTTAGATATTTTTTCACATTCTCTAACGATGATGAATATTCGCCTTTGGAAAAATTAGTATCGAGATTGTGGTCTACTTCAGGCAATCCTTCAAATGTATCAAAGAGATGTAAAGATCGGTTCCCTTTTACTTCGGATATTAGTTTAGCGGATCTGCCTTTCCATACTCCGACTTCCGCAATATCCCCTTCTAATTTCATGGTATTTGAAACACATTCGTAGACCATATAAGCCTCAGAATAACTCAATTCAAAATCTTTTTCTTTTCTGATTTTACGGATAAGTAAAAAAATGTCCGCCTTATCTTTGCTGAAATATTGAAGAATTACGTTATGTTTAGCAAAAAATGACTTGATAAATTCTTTTAGGACTTTCATTTTATTAAGTTAGATCTTATTTATACTACAAAATGTAAAATATAGCCACAACAAGAAAGCGCATGTGCCGAAACACATGCGCTTGCGAAAATTGCTTGGGACGAAACTAGACTATTCCCACTTTGGCCAAGGTTTGAGGGTCCAGACCAACTTCCGCGAATTGAGACTCCACCATATCACGGAACTGCCTGGTGTATTCGAAGTGTGGCTCTCCAATCAGCCGGGCTTTAGGTAGCCGAAGCATGTCCCACCATTCAGTGTTGAAAAACGTCGCATCGTAGCACGACATCGGTTCCTTAAAGGTCGATTTCGGGTGAAGCCGGCCGATTGTTTCCAGGCGACAAGCCGGAATGTTGGGGCGATGCTGTCCACCCCTGATCAAATTGAGGGCACCTACATTGGCCAAGCGGTCCGCATCCTTGATGATGACTGTGACCGGCCCATCATGGGGATCATTTCGTTTGCTGTGGTTCTCCACAGCTTCCATGATCGCCATGATCTCTTCTGAATCGAAGAGATGTCTGACCGGGTCGAAACGTCTGTTGACCTCTTCTGTCATCCGATCCCCACAATGCCGGTCAATGCTGTGAAGCATGGCCGCCACCCAAGCCAGCGCTCCGTCCCGACCACTCTCGGTGATGATCAGGCTGTAATTGGCTACCATGAGATCATGATCGAGGCCGTGCCCATGGGTACTTGTACCCTCATTTTCCATCTTTTTGTAGAATCTCACCGTCTCGTTGAATAGTGGCCGGTATGTTTCCACCATCAAGAGAAATTTATCGCGAATGTTCATTCAATCAATGCCTTTCTATTTGGTTGTTACTTCTCCTAGACCATGGTCTAGGACATGGGTCCGAAGTCTATCATATCACATACTACATAAATAGTCAAATAATTGACCCGCGAATCCATGATGCAAACAGGTGCTTCAACCTCTCTCTCTTGACAAAGGATTTTGCTAATCCTATTATATTCAGCGGAATCTGGACAATGCGTCCAGTAAAAAGCAAACGAATAAATCACTATGGCCAACCGAGATCGACAGGCGCAAAAGGAAATGGACAAGGTCAGACACGCATTGGATCCGCGCTTCCGTGGTTTAAAGCCCAAACTGTTACGGATTGCCACGGCCTACAATGCAAGTCAGGCCAGTCAAGCTGGTTGGCGTTCGGTGCCTCGCCCCGCTCACCACCGCTAGGATCGGCAACTATTATCCTCCGACAAGCTCCGCACGAAACAGTGCGGAGTATTTTTTATGCTGGCTCCTTGACAATACCCCATATTCAGGTAGCATTCCTTCCGGATGAAAATAAGCAAGCATTTTGAATTGGAAATCACTGAGCCTGGGCCGGAATTCTTTGCCATGCACACCCTGCATGTGCACAAATCAAGGAAGACTAACGCTCTCTTCGTTTGTTTCCCCTTACAGATCCGTTCGCCCGAAGAATAGTGAGTGGATCAAGCTCTGTTTCCAGTCGGGCTATTTGAGCCTTATTCTCCGGCATCCCTTGAGCTAGATGCTCCCACGGAAATGCTGCAGAGTCTCAATGACTGTTTTCAATGGCCGATACGGATTGACTGCTTACTTTTTATATCAGAAGAAACGTTTGATTGACAGATCTCGTGCCATTTATTCAAAGGCATATTTAATAATTCCGCAAAATTTGTTTTATGCAGGACGCCAAGATTCTTTCTTATCCATGCGGCAACAGTCTTAATACTCTCACTGTACGGAATATTTGGATGAAAGCCGAATTCTTTGTCAAATTTGGAACAATCTATCTGCAGGTTCCGGAGATCACCGATATCCGGAGCCATACCAATATCACACCCGATGATCTCCTTTATTCCATTGGCAAATTCAGCCTTACTCATATTATGGTGACCGATATTATAGATTAGACCTTTCCATTTTCCTTTCTTTATGACGTTAAAATAACCTACCACTAATTCATCAATATCAATAGCCGCACGGTAGGCATTCAATTCAGACACGCGAATCATATTCTTGGCTACAGCCAAGTAAGTGAAATGATTCGGTAACAATTCTATGCGAAAACGTGGCGATAAACCAAAAACCGTGGCCGGTCTGAAAACAATAATCTTAAAACTGGGATTACTCTTAACCTTATTCCTGATGTACTCCTCCATCTTTATCTTGAAACGACAATAGTAATCTGTCGGTTCAGGCAAATTATCTTCTTCATTCATTAACCTAGATATTTTCTGCATGCCGTATACACTTGATGATGAATTGTAGAGGACTTTCAAATCCATCTTTTCACATATATCCAAGACCCCTTTTGAAGCTCTATAATTATTATCATCCGTTAATGCCGGATGATGATTGCACGCATGGACACTGCTTAGTTCTCCGAAATGCAAAACATATGTCGGCTTGAATCCTTTCAGAGAAGAAATGAGGAGTTCCGTATTTCTAGTATCGCCTATTATCAGCTGCAATTTGCCGGCTCTTAAACCATTACCACTTATCTCCTTGATCATTCGCTTACGGTTCTGTTCATATATCAGAGAATCATAAAGACACACGGTATGTCTCATCTTCAAAGCTTCTCTGGCAATAACCGAACCGATATAGCCCATGCCACCGATAATAAAGAATCTTTCTTTTTTCATTTATGTTAATTATTTTTATAAAGTTCCCTTTGCCATTCAATTGTATTTTTCAGACCGGATTCAAGACTCGTGTAATCACTCTGGAGTTTGTTGAACTCTTTTCTCACGAGACTCATGTCTAATCTTACGTCATCCGGAGCACCGCTTAAACCCGTGTCCGCTTCAGGAATACTGACTTCTGCTTTCAGTATTTTCCCGATATTTTCAGCCAAAGAAGCTATGGTGGTAGCCGAAAAACCACCGACATTATATATGGGTTGCTTACCGAAAAGTAGAATATTCCACATGATTTCGACAGCATCGCTGACATAACAATATGTGCGCTTGGCTTGCCCGCTATCCATCAATTCTATCTTTCCTGTCAGACCTCTTTCAATGAACGAGTTAAGAACCCTCATATCATGCGGTTTTGTTCCGGGACCGTAGGCCAGTGAGAGGCGAGCCGATTTTACTTTACGACCTTTTTGAAAATATGCGCCACAGATTGCCTCACCACATCGTTTCCCTTCTATGTAGCAGGCCCGCGGATGCATAGTATTGGTCGTGCCGATCTGATCTTCCCGATATGGAGAATCTGTAAGCCCACTATAAACTTCACTAGAACTGATAAATAAGAATTTCCCGTCAGGTTTAAGTTTCTTGAGCAACGACATCGTAGAGGATGTATTTATGGAGATTGTCTTAACCTTATCCTGCATAAACTTCCCGGGCTGTCCATAACCGGCGGCATGAATTATGTAGTCAGATTCCGGAAGGGTACCAACAAAGTCAATATCGGTTATGTCACCCTTTTTAAAACTTAACTCCTTAAAACCGATGAAATCGGAAAAACATTTTTTCATATCGCCAAATATCACGGCTGTGATATTTGGCGGATTTTTCACCTCCAGTTTCGCGCAGAACTCTTTCAAAGACATCAGAAAATTAATGCCTATGAGTCCGGATGCGCCAGTCACAATCATTGTCTTCCCGGCCAACTCTTTCATGTCTACTTTTCCGCAGACTATTTTAGCGTCTTTTTGTAAAATTTTGCCAAGATTATTCATTGATGAATTTTTTAATCCTATTAAACATCTTCTTCTCGGTGAACCCGAAGCGCTCATCGTGATCTTCTGTAGTCCCATATTTATCTATAAATTTTCTAGGAACAGAAATAATGTCGAATCGAAGCGGCCTTTTGACAACAGAAATGATCTGATCGATAATAGAGCCACCATAATATGGTTCACAGATAATCACCTTATTTCCACAAATATTGCGTTTTAACGAGGATGTATCCAGTGGACGAATAGTTGTCAAATAAATTACGGTAACATCAAAATCCTTAGTGATATTCAACACTCGTTCAAGCATGGGACCAATTGCAATGACGGTAGCTGATTTACCTCTTTTGATCAATTTGGCTTTGCCGAATTTCACCGGGATTTTATTTTGATTAGATCTTTCACTGAGCCTAAAGTATGTCAGTTTGCCGTTTGCATAGGCTTGTCTAAACAGATCGTCAAATTCATAAGCCGACCCCGGCACTACGATCTGAATCTCTGGCACATTCATCAGAATGCCTATATCTCCCGGACAGTGATGGGTACAACCCAAAGCCGCATAATCATATGATCCGCCCACGCTTACCAGATTACCTCCCAAACGCTGAAAGCCAAAATCATTCTTTATCTGCTCTAGCGCTCTCTCCACAATAAAAGGAGCAATCGTATGCACAACGGGAATCAGTCCTTGCATCGAAAGTCCGGCGGCCAAACCCAGTGTTGATTGCTCCAATATTCCTATGTTGTAAACACGGTTGGGGAACTTTTTCAAAGAATTCCGAAATCCAAAGACACCGATATCACCTAGCAAAAGAACAAGTCTTTCGTCTTTTCCCAAGATATCCTCGAGCGTTTTAATAAATTGCCTTCTCATAGATGATTAGTTTAGTATAGTGCCGCAATAATCCCGGCCAACTCGGCGGATGTGGGAGATTTGTGGTGCCATTCCGGATTATTCTCCATGACTTTACAGCCTTTGCCTTTGATTGTATTTGCGATAATTGCCCGAGGCCTGTCAGACGGTTTCCTCTTGAGAGCCCTGTAAATCTCCGCATGATCATGCCCGTCAATAATATCCGTATCCCACCCGAAAGCGGAAAATTTTTCAGCCAAATTCCCCAACCTGAGTGCACGTTCGCTCGACCCGTTATTGTCTATAATGCAGCATAAATTATTGAGTCCGTGATGCGAAGCCAGCATGGCCGATTCCCAAATTGTCCCTTCGTTACATTCCCCATCTCCCACTATAGTGTACACTTTGTTTTTTTTATTCTTTATCTTGATTCCCAGAGCAACACCTACAGCCATAGGCAAACCATGACCAAGAGATCCGGTTGAAGCTTCTATGCCCCCCACTTTGGTTCTGTCCGGATGCCCTCCCAGACAATTATTTAATTTACCAAAATCATCAAAAGCCGTCTGATCGACAAAACCTTTCTCCAGCAAAATCGCATACAAGCCGAGAGAAGCGTGCCCTTTGCTCAATATGAATATATCCCTGTCGGGATCTGAAACGGTTTCAGGAGAAACATTCAAAACACGATCGTACAGAACCCACAACAAATCCATGACAGAAAACGCACTGGGGATATGACCTTCCCTGCTTCGAGCCGAGACTTCCATGATTTTCGCTTTCAGGAGTTTTATTTTTTTCATGAATTTTAACAGTCTTTATTTTGAATCAAATCTCGCTGATCTTCATATTTATGCTTGAATATTTCGTAATTCTTAACAGCATTCCTTCTAAATTCAGTCATCGAACCCGGATTTTGCATGATTGCCAGTATAGCATCCCTGATATATTTGAAAGTAAACTCTTTTATGATGATACCGCTCCTATATCTTGATATCTCCTCGGAATTGGCTTTGGCCACATCTGTGGTTACAGGGATTGCGCCAAAGGCCTGATATTCACGAATTTTGACTGAATCCCGAAACTCGTCATAGCAATTATCGCCATTGTACATGGCAATCCCTATTTCAGATTGTGCCACATGTTCCAGTACAGATTTGTATTCCGGAAAGTGTCCTAGGAATAACACATTTATATTGTCTTTTGCAAGTTCCATAAGTTCTTTTTTATGCTCCCCTTCCCCTATGATGAATAGTTTCGCATATGGAATTTCGGTCTGCAAAACTTTCATGACATGGAACAGTTCGGCAAATCCTTTGATGTTTACACCCTCACCGAGATTACCGACGTAGACTATCTTTCCTTTGATTTTGGGTATATTTTCATAACTTTCCACAATCCAAGGGGGCGGCACATTCGGCATATGGAATTGTATATTTTTCATTCCGGGATACTTGTTTTTCTTATGAACCATCACCGTATCCGCCGTACAGATGTTTGCGTCGGCAGCGTGTGTGCAATATTTGTCCAACAAGAAATATATTTTGTTCAGGATTGCATTGTCGAATCTTTTTGTCGAATAATCTTTGGTGACAAAAAACACCTTCTTCACAAAACGAATATTCCTAAGCAGACATGGTACAAAAGCGGACAAGGGGTCCAGAGTGTACACTATATTCCCCTTTCCATATAGAGATAAATAAAATAAATTTAGGACAGACTCTGCACCATAACGAAAAACATCAGGCAAATATGCCATGAAACCGAATTTCCTTTTTTTTATCAGCCTGCCGTCCAGGAAGAAAGAAACTGTCGTGTGACCGCCTTTGTATAAAGAGTTGCTTATCACTATCCTATCTGGAAAATAATGCTGTAAGAAAGCGTAGTCAAGATTCGGTTCCAGCACGCTGTCCTTCCTGTAAACCGCATGCCATATTGCAACAACGGAATACCGTTTTTTATTTTCTGGCTTGCTGTTCCTGATCAAATTGAATATTTTGATTTTGATACTGGGAGGGACAAAAAAGACCGATATCCAATGGCATATGTTATACAATCTTTCGCGAAATCCCATATCGTAGGAAGTGGAATACAAGGAACGTATTTTTATCGTCATCAATTCCATTTTCTTCATGGAACCCGTTGTCATCGAATTGCCGCCAGTGCGATACCTGATCAAGGCGTCAGGCAAGTTTCCAAGTTTGCCAAGCAAGCCGATTCGAAAATATAAGTCATAATCTTCAGCCGGGTTGTAATCCGGATTGTAAACGGGATTTAAATTTTCCAAAACGGATTTTCGTATCATTACCGAAGGGTGACAAAAAGGGCTGAACATGAAAATCTGTTTTCTAATAGCTCCGTCTTCAAGTATGTATTCTCTTCTGGAAACGGGTTGTAATTTTTCATCGCAGATTTCCATCGCGCCTCCGCTGATAGCCATATCTGGGTTATTTTCCATGAAATTAAACTGCCTGCAAAGCCTGTCAGGAAAACTCCAGTCATCGGCATCCATCCTGGCGATGTATTTTCCTCTGCAGATCTTAATGCCCGCGTTCAGAGTATTTGCCAGCTTCATATTGGAAACATTTTTCAACACAACGATTCTTTTGTCCGCACCTCCATATTTTTGAATGATTTCAAATGTATCATCCGTCGAGGCATCGTCCACGATAATCAGCTCAAAATCCCGAAATGTTTGGCTTAAAATACTTTCAATAGCTTGGCCGATATACTTGGAAGCATTATATGCAGGCATTAGTACCGATATTTTTGGCACATTTTCCATATTATTCCTTCTTCTCCCTGATTATATACATCGGCCTTCCAACCACTTCCGTGTTAATAGTCGCGATATAGAGCGCGATCAAACCCAAACATGACAATACAATACCGATTAAAAATAGATTCATAACTATCAAGGTGGCTAACCAAGTGAAACCCAGGGGATTACCAAAAATAAACTTTTCAGTGAAAATGAATATTCCTAAGGTACCAGCAATCAGAGTGATAAAAATGCCAAGATAACCCGCCACTTTGAGCGGAAACAAGCTCATAGCTACAAAACTAGAAAGAGCTAGTTTAATGAGTTTTGGCGTACTATAACCAGCCTTGCCATTGACTCGTTTACTAGCCTCAAATTCAATGAATGTTTTCTTAAAACCAAGCCACGCTATTAGTCCTCTGGTAATTCTGGTTCTCTCCGTGCACTGATTGAAAACATCTATCACTTTTCTATCAACTAATCTAAAATCAGTCGAGTTGGGCGTGATGTCCGTCTCGGAGATTTTAGACATGATCTTATAGAAAAGCTTTGAACCAAGAACTTTAATTAAGGTATCGCCCTTGCTTTTTTTTCTAATACCCACTACTACTTCAAAATTTTTCTCCCACTCAGCTATAAAAACAGGAATCATTTCCGGAGGATGTTGAAGGTCAGCATCCACGATAATAGCACAATCGCCCGTACAGTTGTTGAGTCCCGCGGTAGTCGCCATCTCTTTGCCGAAATTTCGAGAAAATTCAAGATATTTAATCTTCCCATTTCTCTTCTCGCTGGCTCTTTCTTCATTTGGACTGACTTTTTCTCCAGAAATTCTCTGATTCTTTTCAAGAATTTCCTTTATAATTTCACCGGAAGAATCATTACTCCCGTCATTCACAAAGATGATTTCATAATCATAAGAAAGTCGCTCAAAAACCGTCAAAAGCTTTTCGGTAAGCTCTTTAATATTCGCTTCTTCATTGAAGACTGGTACTACGATTGAAATAGTTTTTGACATGGAAGATTAAGAATATCGTGATAAGGATCGACAGGCTTAGAATTAAACCGTTCAAGATGGAATCAATGTTGTTATGTTTCAGTAAAAGCAAAAGAGTGATACAGAGAACTCCGACAACAGATAATCCGATAAGGAAAAACCTGCGTAGAGCTAAAAAGTAATATACGAAAACATTTAAAAGTGCCGATAGTAACATTACGATACCAACTTTTGGAAGCAAATAACCAAAACGCGAATATTCGCTCCCTAATAATACTCTAATAGTTATATCACCAAACGCGTAAAAAACCAATAGAACCACACCACCTAGAAAGAGTGACACGCCAAGCGATTTCACAAGAATGCGTGAATTATCTCTTGATGTATTCTCCAGCTTAACCGTGGACAACAGGACGCCTATTGTCGGCCCTATAATGAAAAAAACAATCTTGGCGATTGCCGATATTCCGCTATACAAACCCGCGTCATGCAGATTGAACAAATGCTTGACAATGAGAACATCCGAAGTGTACATGAATGTCACAAGCCCGGAAGCAAAAAGGACAAGGACGCCATATATCAATTCCTTTTTGATCATCCCTTTTTGGAGCACATATATATTGGAACAGGTGCTCAAATTCAAAGAATACTTAGTGCGATAGAGTAGGAAATACATTACCGCTATCTGTGCCACTATTATGCCCCCAATAGCCCCTAGTGAGCCTATGCCAAAAAGGATCAAAACTACGGCAAATATGAGCCGTCCAGCGGCAGAAATCACTCCACTTACCGATAATTCAATAAATTTACCTCTACCTTGAAGATAGGCGTTGCGAAATGTGGTGTTCACACTCAAAAAAAGAATGGCTAGCACGCCTATAAGCGGATAGGCGGTATTTAGATTGAGAAAGGTATTAAGTTTCGTAAAGCACAAAAGTAATACGATGGATATAGCACAGACAAAATAAAAACAAATTTTCTGGAGCTCAGCCAAAATAGCATTGCGTTCATGAACATCTCCTACATTCGCAGTTATGTTTACAGCCACAACCGAAAAAGCTCCGAAAATAATACCTGTTTGTGTAATAAGAGAAATAAAAACCTGAACATCTCCAAAATCTGATGGGGTGAGTAATCTGCCCAATACCGGATAGAAAAGGTAATTCAAAACAGCTACTACCATTGAACCAGTAAAGTAGACCATATATCGCCTAAAGAAAAGGTCTTTTTTAATTTTCGAGACTAATGCGACAATCATTTATTCTTCTTAGTAACGATAGTTATTTTTTTCATTCGCCAATTATACTTCAACTAACACAATTGTCCAACACAAAAACCGCCTGC
>ERZ1292640.1585-Hain-H43-02um-R1-1585-length-18646-cov-5_pt1 | contig 18646 bp, 15 predicted proteins | sample MGYA00564404_ERZ1292640 | MGnify/ENA primary metagenome ERZ1292640 (study PRJEB36523, sample SAMEA6512636) | groundwater metagenome | collected 2019-01-08 | study: AquaDiva: Metagenomics assemblies of 32 groundwater samples
AAAAGCGGAAATAAAGTCATTACTCTGGAAAATGGCGCAACCTTAAATGCCCCGATGTTCATCAAAAAAGGAGACATCATCAGCGTCAACACCGAAACGAGAGAATATGTCGAACGAGTGTAGACGAGCGAGATCCTGAGAGTAGTAAGTCGTAGGGTAGAGAGAGTTTAAATAAGTGAAATTTTCCTTGCGTCATTGGCGAGGAATCCATTTATCCAAATTGGGCGATACTTCCATTCGTTTAAATTGTTGCGGACCTTTTTCCCAAGGCATTTGATCTTCCTCCCCGGTCAACTCCCCTACTTTATTATCAAATTCTTGCCCTATGTTTTCTACTTCGCCCAATGCCTCTATCACGGCATCAACATCCAGCGGATTGGCCTTAAGCAAATCTTTCACTTCCGCGCCTTTTGTTTTTGCTTGAGTTAACAAATCTTCCAGCTCCATGGTGTCAATCTTTTGGCGTTTTAAAGTTTTTATTCGTTGAGCATCCTTGTTTGTCTCGCGCGTAAAATCTGACTGAAACCGGCCCAGGTTGCCCATAACCATGATTGTTCTCTGGTTTTCCATCACATCATCCATTTGTCCAAAAAAATCATTTTGCGCCATATCGAATGCGTCTTCGGCATTTTCTTGTATTTTTGCTTTGGCCGCATTGCGTATTTCTTTTATTTTAGCAACCGAGGATTCAAATTGCGAATAGACCGAAGATAAATCAATCCCGTTTTTATTCAAACGGTCTACTGTCGACTTAGAACGTTTTAATTCGCGTTCCAAGTTTTTTACCTGACGATCCATTTCTTTTACTGTCTGCGGCCAGCGAGCCAGCATTTCCATTTGGCCTCGACTTTCGTCCAAATCGCGCATTAAATCAAAAATGTCTTCGGCATTTTCCATTTTGCCGGCTTTAATATCCGCAATTGCTGTTTTCACTTTGCCTAGATTTTCGCTCACAGTTGCCGGCACGGACATATTTTGCTTAATTAATTTTTGTACCTGTTTTTCAAATGTATTAATACTGCTCTCAATCCGACGCATTTCGCGCATGATATTATCCATTCGCTCCAAATTTTGACGTTCATTTTCCAAATCACGCATACTTTGTCCCATTTCGTCCATATTCAAATCTTTCATCTCGTCGGCGGTGGCGGACAAAAATTTATTCGTAATTGTTTTTAATTCTTCAATTTTAGTTTTGATGTCAGAAGAAATTGCCACTCCTTTTTTCTCAAATCGCGCCACCAAAGCTTCAAATTGTTTCAATTGCCCTGCTATTTGCTGCGCGCCGCGTTTTACATCTTTCAAGGCGCGTTCGTTATCCGATCCCTGTTGGAAATTATTATTTTGGAGTGGTTGCGCCAAATCGGAAGAAGCCTGTGGCGGCTGCATCGGGTTGGGAGAAACTTGCGGCATTTGCTGTTGCGCTCCATCCATCAATATCGGAACTACGGGTTGCTGTATTTGAACACTATCTTGCGCTTGCGCCTGCATCTGCACGCGGCTTGCGCTCAGCGATTGAATCGCATTTTTGAAAATTCCCGGCAATTCAAAATAAAAAGCCTGGGCAGCAGACGCGGCTAGCACCAAGCCGCCAACAAAGAACACGCTAACAATAAATATTTTAGAAGTATTATTCATAGATTTTTAATTAGCTAATAAAAAAACAACAAGTTAATTGTACCACAAAGACCATAAAACAAGAATAAAAGTGTGGATTTTTCAGCTTTTTTTATTTCACCACAAAGGGAAGCAGACCGAGAAAACGGGCGTGCTTGATGGCGTTGGCGAGCGCGCGTTGATTCTTGGAAGTTACTCCGCTGCGCTTGTGGCTCGTGATTTTGCCGTTGGGATTCAGAAATTTCTTGAGAATTTCAATATCCTTATAATCGATAAATTTTATATTATTGGCTGAAAAATAATCTTGCTTCATTTTTGAAAATTGAAAATTAATAATTGAAAATTTAGAAGGGTATGTCTTCAGGATTAATATCTTCTTCCGGATATTCAATGGTATCAACCTCGCTTTGGGAAGCCGGGGCTTTAGAACCAACACTGCTTGTTCCGCCATTCCCTCCTGTACTTCCTCCCTTCGGACCAAATTGCGTCCGGTCAGCCACTATTTCGGTGCGATATTTTTTCTCTCCGGAAGTCTTGTCATCCCAGCTTCTCGTCTGCATTCGGCCTTCTACCAAGATGGAACTTCCTTTTTTCATATACTGCGCGACTGTTTCCGCCTGGCGTCCGAAGACTACGATATTGTGATAGTCGGCCGATTCTTGGCGTACGCCATTTTTGTCTTTCCAAACACGGTTAGTGGCCAGAGAAAATGAACAGACTTTAATCCCCGAAGGAAGGGAACGAAGCTCCGGATCGCGGGTAAGATTTCCTATTAATATTGCTTTGTTTAAATACATGTTGATTTGATTATTAATTTCTAATTTCTAAACTGCCACCATTGCGTCTATTTCTTTATCAATTTCTTCTTTGTTGATGGGAACAACTGTTTCGTTGTTTTCATCTCTCAGCACTCTCGATTTTCGATGTATTTCCCCGCGCACGAATCTTTTGGCCGCGATTGTATTTTCTTTAACTGTTTTCAATATCAAAAATCTAATAAAGTTCGGATCAAGGTCAAGCTTCTTTTTTAATTCTAAAACCGCATCCGTCGCCATAGTAAATTTAATCCAACCGAAATACGCCGTCTTAAATTTGCCGCGCACATTGGCAACCGTTTTAACCATCAGGTAAGCCAGTGGTATCATTTTCGGCATCTCGTCGGAAATAACAACTCCTTTCAAAGATGCGACAAGTTCTTTCAAGTTGCCGTATTGAACCGGCACATCAGCTTCAGGAATAGTGGGGGCCAAAAGATAACCCAACTCGTAAACTCGGAAATTTGTTTCTTCTTTTGCATTATTTTCGTTTCCAATTTCTTCTCTTTGCATGAATTGATACTAGCAAAAAGCTTTCTAAATTGCAAACAATTTCCTGACATTTGCGACAATAGCTTCCGCTACTTTTTCTTCTGGCAGATTTTTTATTTCCGCAATTTTTTTGACAATTTCTTTGACATAAACGGGCTCATTGCGTTTCCCGCGATAAGGCACCGGCGCAACATACGGAGAATCTGTTTCCGACATAATCATATGCAAAGGAGTATTTCTGATTATTTCATCATAATCGTGCGTAAAAGTGATAACTCCGGTAAAAGATAAAGTGAAACCAAAATCCAAAAAAGCTTTGGCCTCCTGCAAACTTCCGGCAAAAAAATGCACATCTCCTTTCACTTTTGGATACTTTTTTAAAAGTTCTAAGGTGTCCGTGTAAGCATTAAACTCTTTATTTTTCGGATTATTGCGAATATGGAGCATAAGTGACTTATTTACTTCATTGGCCAGTTCTATTTGTTGTATAAAAGATTTTTTCTGTTTTTCTATCGACTCGGCATTTAAATGATAATAATCCAATCCACATTCCCCTATTGCCACCACTTTCGGATCTTTTAAAAGTTCTCTGTAAACATTTTTATCAAAAATTTCCCCGCGTGAAGTAAATTCTTGTCCTTCAGCACCCAATTCTTTTTCGTCATGAAAAGAAGCATCGGTATGGATCGGATGAAGCCCGATAATCGCATAGACTCCTTCTTTATATTGATGCGCCAATTCGATCGCCTTTTCTGAAGTACTCACCTGCGTGCCGACATTAATTACCCAAGTGTCATTTTCTAGGGCGCGTTTAATTACCTCGTCTCGATCGGCGTCGAAAGCGGTAAAATTCACATGGCTATGGATATCTATGTATTTGGGCATATTATTCTTTTCTTAAAAATAACGGTTGCTCTGGCTTTTTATTTTCTCTAATTAATTTTTTAAGAATTACATTTGTCTCCGGCATTATTGGATGAAGCATTCTGGCAATTCGATACAGCTTAATAACCATTTCGGAAATTAATTTTTTTCCTTTTTCTTGATCAATTTTTACCACTTTGAATGGTTCTGTTTCTTGAATTGATTTATCAAGTTCTCCTATCTCATTCCAAATAAAGTCAACTGCTTTCTTAATATCAAAAGTGTCGAGAATTGTAAAAAATTCTTTTGGAGTTAAACCATCCGGTATCTCCGGACATTTTTCTAAGTATTTTTCCGAAAGCGTCATAATTCGTGAAACTAAATTCCCCAAGCCATTCGCCAAGTTTGCATTATACGCATCTTTAAATCGCTCCATCGTAAACGGACTGTCTTCGAAACTCCCTACCTCTCTCAGGAGAAAATAGCGCAAGGCGTCGATGCCATATTTTTCTACGATCTCTCTCGGGTCCACTACATTTCCCAATGTTTTCGACATTCTGACACCTCCCTCTCCTGTGATAAATCCATTCACAACGATCTGGTGCGAATTTGATATTTTCGCAGCCATCAACATCGCTTGCCACATGGCTCCCTGAAAACGAGTGTTGTCTTTCCCGCAATATTGCGTAGGATTACCATTCAGCCAGTATTTTTCAAACTGCTCTTTATCCTCTGGCCAGCCAAGAGTCGAAATATAATTTGTCAAAGCGTCAAACCATACATACATTACATGATCTTCATCATTTGGCACTTCTGTCCCCCATGGCATTTTGGATTTTAATCTTGAAATAGAAAAATCTTGCAAACCATTTCCAACAAAAGTCTTTATCTCGTTAAAACGAAAATCAGGCACAATAAAATCCGGATTTTTTTCATAAAATGAAAGAAGTTTATCCTGAAAAGCTGAATATTTAAAAAAATAATTTTCTTCATTAATGACGGAAACTTTGATTCCCGGATGATCTGAACACTCGTCGTTTTCAAGCTCTGAACCAGTTTTTTCACTTTCGCACCCTACGCAATACTTTGTTTCATAATTTTTTTTATAAATAAAACCATTTTCGTCAACAAGTTTCCAAAAATATTGCGCTGATTTGATATGGTGCTCGTCGGTCGTACGAATAAAATGCGCCTCTTCGGTAATTCCAAATATTTTTAATTGTTTTTTAAAGGTTTGAAACCCTTGATCAACAAAATCTTGGACTCTCAGATTTTCCCCTCGTGCTTTTTCGTAAATTTTTATGCCATGTTCATCGGTCCCTGTGTTGAAATAAACATCATATCCAATAAGTTTTTTGTATCTAGCGATAGTATCCGCTCGCACAAACTCAAGCGCATGTCCCATATGAAGCGGAGCATTTACATATGGAAGTGTCGTCGTAATGTAGAAAGGTTTTTTTGTCGCCATTATTTGTTGCCCGTTTTTGATAAAATTTTATCTTTTTCAATATCTCCCAAAAATTCCATCACTACCACCGATACCGGGATAGAAAGAATCGCTCCCCAAAATCCGCCCAATTCAAATCCGATGACCACAGAAAGAATTATGACAATCGGCGAAAGACCGACTATTTTTTTAATAATCAGCGGAGCAAAAAGGAAAACTTCAAACTGATGAATAATCAAATAAGCCCCGGTAACCATCAAGGCGCTGGAAATCCCTCCGGAAAGATAAGAAAAAGCAAAAGTCGGAATTAAAGCTACCAGGATGCCATAAGGAACCATCTCCATTATTCCCGTAATAATAGCCAGAAGAAGCGCGTATTCTATGCCCAAAAGAGAAAGAATCAAATAAATAAGAACCGCCACGACAAAACCCAGCACCACCTGACCCTTCATCCAAAGAGCTATTTTCCGGCGGGAACGTTCCCATAAATCCACCGCGTAATCGTCATATTTGGCAGGAATAATGATCCGGAGGAAATTCTCTATTCCTTTTTCCTGAACGGAAAGATAAAAAGAGACGAGAACAATCAATATAAAGTTGAAAATACTTCCGAAGGCGACCGAAAGCACTTTGAAAAATCCGCCGGAAAGATTCAAGACAAAAGCTTTGGAAACGGACAAAAGTGTCGCCAGTGAAAAATTGCTGGAAAGCGCGCCGACGATATCCTTCGCGCCGGAAAACGCTTCGTTTTGGAAATAACTCAAGAAAGAAACTCCCGGAACATAAGAAGAAATAAAAGTTGAGAAATTATAAATTTCGGTTATCAGGAGCGGAGCAAAAAGATAAAACAGTCCGGCTAAAACAGAAATGGAAACGATATAAAGAATCACAATTCCGAAAACTCTGCCAATTCCTATTTTTTGAAAATGAGGAACGGCCGACTCCATAAAAGAGGCAATGACAATCGCCGTCAAAACTACCAAAACCAAATCTCGCAAAAAATACACCAAAAATACACAAAGAGCAACCAAAACCACCCGGACCATCGTGCCGGTGGAGATGGAAATAGAAGCGACATTATCCCTTTCAAGCATAAGTATATAATACCACTATCTCAAACCAAAATCAAAAAGTTATCTAACGGTTGCAGGACCTCCCTCGGCTAAAATAATTTTATCTTTCGGCTGAAGTTTCCCGCTGTCTTTATTGCCAAACGGCTCATCTTTCATTTTATAGTATCGACAAATTATCTATCTATTATATCACCGACAAAGAAAATTCAAAACTTGAGTATTTTCAAGAATTTTGCCTTGTCTTTAAAAGGCCCGATCAACGCCAGATTAAGCTTGTTATTTTTAAAGATATTTTTTGCCAGCGCCTGAATTTGGCCAGCCGTCACTTGGCGTATTTCGTCGGCTTTTTCTTCCGCATTTTTAAGTTCGTGTTTGAGAAGCTCCTGTCCGCCGTAAAAATTCGCAATGTCATCGCTGGATTCAAGGGAAAGCTTCATGTTGCCGATTAAGCATTCTTTCACTTTATTCAATTCTTCTTCGTCTACTTTTTCTTTTTTTAATTTATCGCACTCGTTCAAAACCGCCCGAGTTACTTCTTCTATTCTTTTATTATCCACTCCGGCCGAAATTTGGAAAAATCCATGATCCGTGTAAGCATCATTGTAAGCGCGGACATAATAACCGACTCCCATTTCTTCTCGAAGCTTTTGAAAAAGACGGGAACTCATTCCCCCGCCCAAGACTCCGCCAAGTACCGAGAGTGTGGCATTTTTCCGGCTGAATAAATCGTAAGTCCGCACGCCCAGAATAAAATGCGTCTGGTCGGTTTTTTTAAACTTTATCAAAACTGCGGGCTTATTTTGTTTTTCTTTAACTTTTATTTTGCCGACTTTTTTCCCGCGCGAAACTTTTCCAAAAATTTTATTCACTTCTTTCACTACTTGTTTTTCTGTCACTGCTCCGGCAACAATGAGCACAGTGGCTTCCGGTAAGTAATGCCGTCTTTTATAATTTACAAAATCAGCGCGCTTCATATTTAAAATATTTTCTTTGGAACCGGCGACATTCCAGCCGGCTGGAGTGTCTCCGTAAAGCAACTCCATCATCAAATCCTGCACATGTCTGTTTGGCATATCTTCATACATATTTATTTCTTCCACAATTACTCCTTTTTCTTTTTGCATTTCCATTTCGGGAAAAGTGGAATTCAAATAAATGTCGGACACAATATCAAAGATTTGAGTAAAATGTTTTGCATCGGATTTCGCATAATAACCGGTATATTCCTGCGCCGTGAAAGCATTGTATTGACTACCGAGCGCGTCCAATTCTTTGGAAATATCAATGGCTTTGGGTCTTTTGGCCGTTCCTTTAAAACACATATGCTCCAAAAAGTGTGAAATCCCGTTCACTTTTTTTGTTTCATATTTGGAGCCCGCCTCCACCAAGACCAATACTGTCGCGGTCGGATTGTCTTTCATCGGTATGGTAATGACCCGCAGTCCGTTTTCTAAAACTTTTTTTGAGAACTTCATCTATATTCTTTCTTTGATATAACTTTGTAAATCGGCTACTTTTATTCTCTCCTGTTCGCCAGTATCGCGGTCACGGACGGTGATGGTATCATCGGTCAGTGTATCAAAATCAACCACAATACAAAACGGCGTGCCGATTTCATCCTGCCGACGATAGCGTTTGCCGATATTGCCATTATCGTCCCAGGCCACTCGGCCAAATTCTGCTTTGAGCGGCGCATAAACTTTGGTATTGGCATATTCCACCAGCTCCGGCTTGTTTTTAAGCAATGGTGAAACAGCGCAAATAACCGGAGCAATGTTAGGCTTGAATTTCAAATACGAACGCACTTCCCCGCCTTTATCATCTTCCGAGTAAGCAGAAAGAAATAATGCAAGGATTGCGCGATCAACGCCGAAGGTCGGTTCTATCACATGCGGCACTATTTTGTTCCCGACGCTTTCGGTCGGGACCCCGACCCCTTCGGGCGTCGGGGCTTCATCGATATATTCAAGTTTGTGATTTTTTAAATCAAAATCAGAACGATAGGTCAAACCAAAAAGTTCTTTTCTTCCGAAAGGATAATCAAATTCAAAATCAATTGTCCGGCTGGAATAGTGAGCCCGGTCCGCATCTCCTACTTCAAGCTCGTGGATTTTATTCATATCTATTCCAATTTCTTCCATCCAGTCAAGCATTTCGCCTTTCCAATATTCAAAATATTTTTCCCAATCATTTAATCGGATAAAATATTCTATTTCCATTTGCTCAAATTCTCGCTGGCGGAAAAGAAAATCCCGTGGAGCAATTTCATTTCTGAAGGCTTTGCCGATTTGCGCCATTCCAAAAGGAAGCTTCGGATGAAAAGCATCCACGATATTTTTAAAATTCACAAACATCCCCTGCGCTGTTTCCGGACGTAAATAAGAAACCTCTGCTTCTTCTCCTGCCCCAACCTGTGTTTTAAACATTACATTGAATTGCTTGCCGTCTTCCGTCGGATCTGAAAATCCGGCCACATGCCCCGAGACTTCCCATACTTTGCTATTCATTAATATGGCCGCATCAATTCCGTACATATCTTTTCGCGAATCGACAAATTTCTTCCACCAACTTTGCTTGAGGTTGTTTTTGAGCGCTACGCCAAAATGCCCCCAGTCATAAGTACCGGCCAATCCGCCGTAAATTTCCGAACCCTGAAAAACAAATCCCCGCCTCTTGCAAAGCGAAACTATTTTTCCCATTAAATCACTTTCTTTGGTATCGTTTTCTTTTTTCATTTTTATATTTCAACATACTACTCAATCACCACCCCGCCGTGAGCGGGAAATGCTTCGTCGTTGTCAAGCTGAGTATTGAGACCGGCTTTATTTACCCGCACATCTACATTAGCAAAATCGTCGTGTCCAGTCAAAATGCTATCGTTAATAAGAACCGGCACAGTATTAATTTGGGAAAATGAGGGCGTGAAAGAAATTTGAAAGGAAACGGACCGCGAAGCTCCAGTGATTCCCGCGCCTTTCGATACCCTGTCTACATTCCACATTATTCCTTTGGTGGAAGAGTTATAAGTCAAATTTTCTCCAGCCGGAAGAATCGGTCCGACAAAATTTATCCAGGGCGGAAGAGTGGAATTTACCTGTACTTTTGAAATATTATTGGAAGTATTGGAAAGGGTCCAAACAACGGTATAGGTTGTCGTCTTTTCCGTTTGCGCAGGAATAGGACCGGTATTGTTAAAAGGGCCGGAATAATAAAGCGCTTTTGCTGAAAATCCGACATCGGAAATAATTTTAATGGTCGCGGAGGCGGAATTATGGAGTTCATTAGGCGCAAAACCTTCGAGAGCTTGCGAGCCCGTAATATTCACTTCTATGTTAATGGAAGGATCAGATAGTATTCCTCCGGTTGCAGAGAATAAGGAAAGAGGGGAAAAATAAAAAGTCACAGAACCGGAATCACCCGGATTCACTTCCCTGAATTGATTTTGGGAATTTTTGTCCCAAGTTATTATATCTTTGGACGAATCATAAAAACCTCGTTGCGCAATTATTGTTTTACGGTTAAAAGCATTTCCGGAAATTTTGGCCACTATCTTCAAGTCATTTACTTTGGTATCTAAATTATTAGCGTAGCGAATCTCAACGTTGATCGGCGTTTTGGCATCTATGGCATACCCGCTACTCGACATGCCATTTATAAAAAGATTAGCCTCAATAAAAGGTTTTTTTATTGTAAGGGTATGCCCGACAGAATTAAAAACAACATCCAGCGCAGATTTGTCCGTAGCGGATTGTGAACCGCTTGAGATATGGAATGTTTTTTCTTCTCCATCAAAAACATCAACCATTTTACCGGAGATGGAGATGTCGCGTTCAATGCCAGGAGCCAAATCTCCCAAGTTCCAAATATTATTGCCGAAGGAGGGAGCCGGAACAGATTTTACAAATTGAAACCCGGTCGGATAGTTAAGCTTAATAAGTATTTTTGAAACCGGCTTAGTGGCATTTAAGATTGTTTTTACTTTTAGGACAATATCCTGATTGGGGCTTATGGTGAAAGGAGCCTCCACCGAGAGATTGATGGGAGTGGAATTTATGTTGACTTCATAAAGTTTTTCTTTTACGAAAATAGCGTTAGATCCGGCCACCCGATATTCAAGAGTTATTTTTATGGGAACTACTCTGCCTTGTTCGCCAAAAAGCATTACTTTTAAATTTTCATTGCGAATTGCTCCGGATGGAATTGTCCCCAGCGATTTGCGAAAGTGTTCAACATTGGAAGACAAGTCGCCTCCGGAACCTTTGGGATATTCCATAACCAGATCGGCCAGTTCCAGAGGAGAATTATTTTTATTGGTAATTCCAACAATGAGTGGAAGTTCTTCTCCGCCGGCAGTAAAATTATTGCCCAGAACAGTGATGTCGATATTGCCATTAGAAACAGTATTGCCTCCGGCAAAAAAAACATAAGCGGCATATCCTAATGCCAAGACAAAAAAACCTACAGAAAAAACAAAGAATTTTTTAAACATGGAGGTTTTCATAAAAAATTTATCTCCGGTGCTAAATTCAGCCTTTTTTTTATTTTCCCAGGAATCCAACACCTCCCGCCTGTTCAAATGAGAAAAACTGTCCCGATGTTCTATTTTCGCTTGAAAATTTTTACTAAAGAGCTTTCCCTTTAATTCTTCCAACCTGTTAAGTTTATTTCGATCTCCCAGCGCCATATTTGGAATTATAACATACAATTATAGATGCGTCGCCTTGAGAGCTTTGTTGATTTGGCGCAAGACTGTCCCTCGTGATTTGGAAACTTCAAAAATCAAATTTTCTTCAAACGGAGATTGAATAAGATTTTGCAATGTTTCATTCCCGCCGATATAGCCCAAATTATTAAGAATGCGTAAAACAATAATAACTTCAATATTTCGTAAATCATTTTCAGTTTCAGCTTTTTCTAAAACAAAGAGACCCTTTATCAAATCAATAAACAAAACTTCATTTTTTTCAACGCCAGCCAGCAATCTTTTCAGTAAATTAGCGATATTGGAAACAACTTTAAAAGTCGCGCGATTTTTATAAATTTGTTCCAGCTGATTGGTTTTCAAAGCGCTGGTCACCCGCCAGAAATCTTTGCCTTGGACAAGGTCAATTTTCACATAAGCAAAATCCTGTAAAATAAAACGTAATTTCGAAGACATTTTGCGCACGCCCTGCGCCGAAGCATAAATCATTCCCAGATCGCGGGTGAAAATGGAATAATATTTCCCCGCTTCGCCGAAATTCCTGCTCCCCAATATTATTCCTTCTGTGTGGTGTATGTGGTGCATTAAATATTTTTATTTTACCACAAAATTTCTCAAGCTTGAAATTACTGGTTTGACGGTTTCGTCATTTATATCTTCCGGCTTTATTTTGCATTTTGTGAAAATTTGTTTCTCCATTTGTCTCACCGCATTTTCAAACGCTTCACGACTCTCCGTGCTACGTTCCCGATGAGTAGCATAACGTTCTTTTAAATCTGTAAGGCGTTGCTCTAGACTTACTATCCCAAAGGGGCTCACTCGATCGTCGCAATACTCAACAATTTTGTTACCAAAGTTTTTTCCTTGAGCATTTTTAATTGCTCCGGCAAAACTGATAGCACCAGTTAATTCAATAATTTTCCCGGAAACATGGAGCTCTTGCAGGATTTTATCGGTTGCAACATGTTCATCATTCCCATACTTTTTCACATATTCATCTTTTACACTCTGCCAGTATAGAGGCCCTTCTGGTTCTAGAAATTCAGGATAGTTACTTAGGTTAAATTTAATAATGTTCCCCATATCGTGAAGTAAGCAAGTAGTAATTATCTCCTCTTTTGGTAAGGGTTCGTCAAAATTATCACAAATCAGAGAAGCAATAGCCGCCACTCGAAGCATGTGCTCCTGTAAATTCGGCATAATTTTGTATTTTTTGTATATCATTTCAATACTTAGGACCATTCTGTCGCCTGGAGCAAGGCCCATCTTTTTTCTCTGATCCTGTAACTCTCTCATGAACTCGCGATATTCTCCCTCGGCTTTCAATCCCGGAGAAATATCTGTATCCAACTCAACTTCGCCTAAAACAGAATTATCAAAAATTATTTCTTTTATATTTAATTCATCTTTTATCAAATCAAGATATTCGGCTTTTAGCTGATAGCTTTTAGCTAAAAGCTTGAGTGAAGCAAGCGGCTGGCGAACCGGAATTTTTACTTTTTGACGAGCTTCAAGACCCAAGGAAACAATTTTCCTAACTAGCTCCATATTTGCAAGGATAGACCTTTTCCCGTCGCTTTGCTCTTCCTCAAGGACTGACCTTTCAAATATGGCAGGCCATTCACATAGATGTACACTCTCTACATCGTTTTCATTTTTTAATTTTAACCAAATATCCTCGGCCGCAAAGGGCGCGAACGGAGCCAAAATTTTCGCCAAGATTTTCAATACAAAATATAAAGTGACCTTGGCTTCTTGATCACCATTTTTTATTCGCTCTCTAGAACGACGCAAATACCAAGTGGAAAGATCGCCGACGAAATCTTTTATCGCTCGTGTCGGCTCAAGTAGTTTGTAACTATCAAGATTTTTCGTCGTAAGTTCGATAAGTTCATCTAATCTGGCTAAAATCCAAACATCAAGAACATTCGCCTCCTCAAGGCCTTGCCTTGGATTCCCTAAAGGCAAGGCCTTTTCCCGGCTCTCCAGACTTTTATCTCTATAAAGCTCGTAGAATGCCAGCACATTATAGAGCAAACCGAAGACTTGCTGATGAAGCAGAGCCACCGTTTTTTCGTCGAAATTTTTTGATTCGCCCGGTTGATTGACCGAATACATCCAAAGCCGAAGCGTATCCACGCCGTATTTATCCATCGCCTCCCATGGATCAACGATGTTGCCGAGAGATTTGGACATTTTTTTCCCCTTCGCATCAAGCAAATGTCCGAGACAAATGACATTTTTGTAAGCCCTGCCCCGTCCCATCAGTATCCCGATTGCGTGTAAAGTATAAAACCATCCGCGAGTCTGATCAACCGCTTCCGCGATGTAATCCGCAGGATACCCCGCCCCGTCAACCCATTCTTTATTGGCAAACGGATAATGGTCCTGTGCGAAAGGCATCGCGCCGGAATCAAACCAAACATCCATCACTTCTTTGGCGCGCACCAAACTTCCGCCGCACGGGCAAGCCAGCGCGATTTCATCAATATAAGGCCGGTGCAAATCAAGTTCATAATCTTCACTATGAGGAAGCGCAGCAAAAGAAAAAGGTCGGATTTCAGCATTAGCCATCATATAAGTAACGTCTTTTCTGTTTACAAGTTCCGTAAAGGTTGCGCCATTGCACACGAAAGACAAAGCCCGGCTGGCTCCAGAATGGCTTACAATAAAAATATTCTGATTTTGATATTTATTATCAATTTCATAAATGAACTCCCCGACTCTTCTTACCATCTCCATAAAACTTTCCCCATCAGTAAACTTGCGTCCCGGCGAGCGAACATAGTCCTCATCATAATATTTTTTCATTACTTCACGCGGCTGGTTGTTGAAATCTTTACTGATTTCCCATTCTTGGATGCGAGCATCATAAATTACTTTTTCTAACGGAAAATTTATATTTTTACAGACAACTTCAGTTGTTTGTTTTGTCCTCTCGAAAGGAGAAGAAATAATCACATCAATATTTTCTTTAAAATCTTTTATGCTTTCAGACACCCGTTGCTTGCCTTCGTTGGTCAAATGATAATTTTCAGTATGTGATAGATGATAAATATCGCCAATATTATTTTCTGCTTGACCATGCCGCATTATAAAATACTTATTGCCGGATTTTTTTGTTTTTGATTTTATTTCTTCTACACTTCCAATCACATCAACTTTTTTGCAAGAATCGCAAACCCAAACTGGCAATGGCGTACCCCAATAGCGTTCGCGAGAAATTGCCCAGTCTTTAATCTCGCGGAGCCATTCGCCAAAACGCCCGTCCCGAATATAAGCAGGCTCCCAATTTATTTTTTCATTTTCACCGATCAATTGCTGTTTGATTTTTGGGTCCGACATCTTGATATACCAGGAATCCCGCGCATAATAAATAAGCGGGGTTTTACAGCGCCAACAATGTGGATAGGAATGTTCATACTTTTCTTTTTTGAGAAGTAACCCCCGGTGAGCCAAGTTTTTGATAATATTCACTGCTACTTCCTCGTCTTTTACAAATCGGTCTTCAAACATCTCTGTCCCCGGCAAAAATTTTCCATCGAGACCCACCAAATGATGCTTCGGTAATCCTATTTTCGTACCGAGAACAAAGTCATCCTGACCATACATCACCGCCGTGTGCACCACGCCTGTACCGTCCACGGTCGTCACGAAATTTGCTTCGTAAACTTTATACGCTTTTTCCAGTTTTGGTTTTTCGCTTTCAGAAATAGTTTCAGCAAGATATGGGTAGAGAGGTTCATACTTTAGGCCGACTAAATCTTTACCTTTTAATTCTTCCAGAACTTGATATTCCCCTTCAATGATAGATAACCGTTCTTTGGCTAGAATATAAATTTCATTTCCACTTTTTATTTTCTCATAATCAATATCTCCTCCGACAGCCAAAGCCAGATTGCCCGGCAATGTCCATGGCGTCGTTGTCCACGCAAGAATATAAATATTTTCCTGTCCGACAATCTTAAATTTTACATAAACCGATAAATCTTTTACATCTTCATACCCCTGCGCCAGTTCGTGCGAAGAGAGCACTGTTCCGCACCGAGGACACCAGGGCACAACTTTATAATCTTTGTAAAGTAAATTTTGCTCGTTTATTTTTTTGACGATGTCCCAAACAGATTCGATATAGTCATTGTGATATGTCACATACGGATTCTCTTGATCCAGCCAAAAGCCGATACGCTTGGTAAATTTATTCCAAACATCCAAATATTCCCAAACGCTTTTTTTGCACTCTTGATTAAATTTTGCGATGCCATATTCTTCAATCCCCTTTTTAGAATTAAGTCCGAGCTTTTTTTCCACTTGAAGCTCCACCGGCAGACCGTGCGTATCCCACCCGCCTTTTCGACGCACATGAAAACCCTGCATGGTTTTATATCTTGGGATGGCATCTTTAAACGCCCGCGCCTCCAAATGATGAATTCCCGGCTTGCCATTGGCCGTCGGCGGACCTTCGTAAAAAATAAATTCCTTTTTCCCTTCTGTCTCTTTTAAAGATTTCTCAAAAATTTTATTTTCTTTCCAGAATTCCAAAATACGCTCTTCTCGGAAAGCGACATCACTTTTTTTATTACTTGTTTCTTTTTCAGCCATTATCGGCTGATTCTAACATAAAATTTTCACTTTTACATCTTTGCTGGCGCTTTGATGCCGAGAAGGTGCAGGCCGGTTTTTAGGATAAAAGTAAAGGCATAGGTTAAGGCTACTTTGTAGGAAGAAGTTTTGTCGTCTTTGTTCACGATCATCATATTGCCGTAAAAGCCGTTATAAGCGCGAGCGACTTCGATCAAATAATTCGTAACGTAATGCGGTTCGTATTCTTTGGCGGAACGGAGGACAATTGCCGGAAAGCGGTATAATAATTTTTCCACTTCAAAAATTTCCGGAGGCGTAATTTCAAAGTCCGGCAGAATATTTTCTTTCTGCGCTTTTTCCAGAACCGAATTGGCCCGGGCATAGGAGTATTGCAGATAAGGTCCGGAATCTCCTTCAAAACAAATAGACTTTTCAAAATCATAAATAATATCTCCGCCGATAGACTGCTTCAGAATGGAATATTTTACCGCCGACACTCCGACGTCTGTCGCAATTTGTTCTTTTTCCGTTAAGGGAACATCGCGGTCTTTTATTTTTTCCAAAATCGCCTCACGGGCGTCATTCAAGAGAAATTCGCCGGTTATGGCATTTCCTTTGCGGGAGCCCATCTTGCCGGAAGCAAAGCGCATCATTCCGTGAGTAATGTGCTTCATGCGGTTTTCAAAATTCGGATGAATGAGCGAGATGGCCTTAAAGACGACGCGCATATAATCCGCCTGTTCATTGGCGGTAATCATGATGGATAAATTCATATCCGGATCAGTTTTGAATTTTTCCTCGGTCAGTCCGAACTCTTTAGTCTCATAGGTCGGCAGGCCCTGCGAAGTAATGAAAACCCTGGTGTGAAGTTTCGGGTCATATTTTTCAGCTTTGAAAACAACCGCCCCATCGGATTCTTCAAAAACTTTGCCGATGTTCGCCCGAACCACGTCTTCTCCGACCGGCGCCATTTGGCTTTCCAAAAAATAAAAATCAAACTTTGTGCCGAGAATTTTATATAAATCTTCAAAAGCTTCCATGGTCGCGTCAAAACCCCATTCGTATATTTTATTTATTTTTTCATCGCTTCTTGAATAAATTTTTTTATTGATTTCATCAATTTCTTTTTTCGCTTCTTCGTCATTTTCGTAAGCGCCCGCGCCTTGGGCGTAAGCTTCCCCGATATTTGCCGATTGTTGAACATTGGAAACAAGTTTGTTTTGTAATTTTTCCTCTTTCAATAGCCCATAGATAGCTTTCGCCACATGAAGCCCGATATCGCCCTGATAATTGGCTCGGGCGACCGTCGCGCCGGAATGTTCCAAAATTCTGGCAATTGATTCGCCGATGGCATTGGTCATCAGATGTCCGATGTGAAAGGGTTTGAAAGGATTCGGGTCTGTATATTCAACCATGATGTTTTGGCCAGCCAATAAGCTGTTTCGCCCGACTTTTTCTCCTTGATTGACGATTTCTTCGATGCTCTCCGCGAAAAATCGGCGGGACAGATAAAAATTAATAAAACCGGATTTTTCCTCCACTTTTTCAATTTCTTTCGGTAAATTTTTAACAAACTCTGTTTTTATTTTCTCCGCCAATTCTTTCGGGTTCATTTTTAAATTTTTAGCGCAAACCATCGCGATATTGGTGGAGTAGTCTCCATTTTTCAAATCTTCCGGATGTTCCACGACAAAATCGATTCCTTTGATTTCAAAATTTTCCAGGACATCTTTTATTAATTTTTTTATTTTTTCTTCTATCATAATTATTTATGCCCCGTGCTACCCTCGCGCCCGTGGCCCCGCACGGTTTCAGATAAATCTTCCGCTTCTTCAATCTCGCAATGTTCAAACTTTTGGATTATCATTTGGGCAATTTTATGTCCTTTCTCTATTATAACTTCTTTTTTGGAAGTGTTGAGCAAATTCATAATAATTTCGCCCCGATATCCGGCATCAATCACTCCGCCAAAAACTTTCAAGCCTAAATTAAAAGAGATGCTGGATTTGTCCCAAATAAGTCCCACGTGACCCTCCGGAATTTCTACTGCAATACCCGTTTTTACCCTCTCTTGCGCCCCCGGTGCAAAGGCAACAGTGTCTAAGGCATAAAAATCCATCCCCGCATCATCCGGATGCCCATGTGTCGGCAATTTTGCGTCTTTATGTAATTTTTTTATTTTGATTTTCATGGTTTTCAACAATTTTCAGGCTATTATTAAAAGTGGGTAAAAATTCTTCCGGGTTTTTTAAATACCATCCTTTTAATTTTTCTAAGGAAATCCAGCACACCTCGTCAACTTCAGATTCTTGAAGAATAAATTTTGTGTCCGAAGAAATTTTAGCATAAAAGTACTGAGCAAAATACTCGTGATCATCGGCATCTCTTTTTTTAGGACCTAATGTGATTTTGTCTAGATTGACACCTATTTCTTCTTTCGCTTCCTTTATTGCATTATCTTCATAAGATTCTCCTTTCTCGAGAGATCCAGCAACGGAAGTACCCCAAACATTTGGAAAGTGCAACTTGTTTTTTGATCGTTTGGCCACTAAAATCTCTTTTTTTTCGTTTATGATCCACAACGCAGAACCCCGCGTAATTTCCTTGTGCAGATCACGTTCGCCGGAATCTTTGTAATATAAAAATTTATCATTCTCATCAACAATCGGAATTATCATTGTCATATTATTATATATCTTCTACCATCAAAAACCAACACAGCAATAGTGCGTGACCGCTTACTAATGCTATAATGGATAAATGGGACACGATGAACCAAGAATGGGAAATTTAAAAAAGAAAGTGCTTTTACTTCTACTCGCCGGTCTTGCACTCGGCTTGACCAGATCACCTAAAAAACATTGGTGGATTTTAAAACAAATACCGAAGGAATGGAAAAAGGTGAATCGTCAAGCTCTCAACAGAGCAATTAATTCCTTATACACTTCTCATTTAATTCAAGAAAAAAATCACAAAGATGGTACAACAACTCTCGTTCTAAGCGAGAATGGAAAACAAAAAGCTTTAAGATTTGATATCGACAAATTGGAAA
>ERZ1292640.1586-Hain-H43-02um-R1-1586-length-18629-cov-13_pt1 | contig 18629 bp, 19 predicted proteins | sample MGYA00564404_ERZ1292640 | MGnify/ENA primary metagenome ERZ1292640 (study PRJEB36523, sample SAMEA6512636) | groundwater metagenome | collected 2019-01-08 | study: AquaDiva: Metagenomics assemblies of 32 groundwater samples
TCATCGTGGTGGCCCTGGTCATAGGGTTTCCGGGCGGCATCATGAGCATTTTCGCGAAGCGGCGCCTGCCGTGGCGTCCCGCCCGGCCCTCAACTACCCAGCCAGACAATCCGGCCGCCCCCCAACGTCATGACAGAATTTCTGAAGATTGAAGGCATCGCGAAGCGCTTCGGCGACTTCGCGGCCATCAACGGCGTGACCCTGACGCTCCCCGCGGACCGGCTTACCGCCATCATCGGCCCCAACGGCGCCGGCAAGACGACGCTCATCAATCTGGCCACCGGGGCCCTCTTCCCCGACTCCGGGACGATACACTTCAAAGGCGACGCGATCACCCGTCTGCCTATCCACCGCCGGATCCACAAGGGGTTGTCCCGGTCGTTTCAGATCATGAACATCTTCGCGCGGCTGTCGGTGCTCCAGAACATCCTCGTGCCGGTGCTCTCGCGGCGCGGGCGCGCCGGCATGCCTTTCTCCACAGTGGAGCGGGAACAAGAAGCCGTGATCGAAGCTCGGCGTATCCTCGGAGAAATCGGTCTGCTCGATGAAGCGAACGACCCGGCCGGCGAGCTCTCGCATGGAGACCAGCGGCTGCTGGAATTGGGAATCGCGATCGCCCCCGCGCCGGAACTTTGTTTCCTCGACGAGCCCTCCTCGGGATTGACTCCCGTCGAGCGCGCGAGGGTGCTGGATTTGATCCGCAGGCTGTCCGCCGGGCGGCACACGACTTTCGTGATCGTCGAACACGACATGGACGTGGTGTTCTCGCTCGCGGACTGGATCGTCGTGATGAACCGGGGCCAGGTGCTGGCCGAAGGACCCCCTGCCGAGATCCGGGAAAACCGCGCGGTGCGGGAAATCTATCTCGGCGAGGAGTTGACGGCGTGATTCTCGAGGTCCGCGACCTGGTGACCGCGTACGGTCTGGGCGCGGTGATACACGGCGTCTCGTTCGAGGTCGAAGCGGGAGAAGTCGTCTGCCTGCTCGGCCGCAATGGCGCCGGCAAGACCACTACGCTGCGCAGCGTCATGGGGCTCACTTCCCCGCGTAGCGGGCGGATCGAATTCAAAGGAGAGAACATCACCGGACGCCAGCCATTCGAGGCCGCCCGCCTCGGGATCGGCTACGTCCCTGACGACCGGCGGATTTTCCCGGATCTGACGGTTGAGGAGAACCTCGAGATCGTGCGGCGGGTGATCCGCCGGGACGGACAGTGGACGATGGAGCGCGTCTACCGGCTGTTCCCGGTTCTGACGGATTTGCGGGCCAACCACGGCTCCGGCCTCTCGGGCGGAGAACAGAAGATGCTGGCCATCGGCCGGGCCCTCATGGGGAATCCCGCTCTCCTGATTCTGGACGAGCCCTCGGAAGGTCTGAGCCCGCTGATGGTTAAAACGCTGATCGAGGCTATCCGTCAGATTCAACGAGAAGGCGTCACTCTTCTCATCGCCGACCAGAACGTCAAATTCGCCCGCCGCGTCGCCGGCCGCGGCTACATCATGGAGGAGGGGAATATCTGCCATTCCGGCCGGCTCGAAGAGCTGTGGGCGAACGAGCAGATACTCCGGCGCTACCTGGCGGTGTGACGACGGCTCGCGCCGGCGAAATCAGTTTTCGCCGAGCAGTGACTGCGCAGTTTTCGTGCAGACCCACTCGCGCTCGCTCGCCGTGAGTCCCGGAATGGCGTCGATCGCGGCCATCGGCTGCGCGGGCCCCATGTCGAATGGATGATCGGTGCCGATGACGACGCGGTCGGCGCCCACGCGGCTGATCAGGTGGCGCGCGGCCATAGGGTCGTGCGTCAATGCGTCGAAATAGAACCGGCGCAGCAGGTCGGCGGGTGAGGTCTGGGTGTTGACCTTCGGTTCGGGCCGCACCTTGTGGCCATGCACGAAGCGCCCGATCTGGTACGGCACGTAGCCGCCGCCATGCGCGCACAGGATGCGCAGCGTTTTCAGCTCGTCGAGAGCGCCGCTGAACATCAGGTGCGCGACCATGAGCGTGGTATCGAGCGGAAAGCCGACGAAGTTATCCAGGTAGTAATCGTCCATGCCGCCGTGCGCCAGGCACTGGTAGGGGTGCGCAAAAATGAAGCAGCCGAGCTGCTCGATCGTCTTCAGCAGCTTGCGAAACCTCGCATCGGCAAGCGCGACTCCCTCGATCGAAGTGGCGATTTCAACCGCCTTGAACTTGTGTTCCTTCACCACGCGCTCGAGCTCGGCGATCGCCGCATCGGGATCCTGCATGGGAAGTGTGGCCATGCCGCGCAGCCGCCCGGGCCGCTGCGCGACCATCTGCGCGATGCCGTCGTTGCTGAGCTGCGCGGCGGCAAGCCCGGTGTCGGGCGAAAGCCCGTAAAAATAAATCGGCGGCCCGACCGAAATCGCCGCGATGTCGAGTCCCACTCGGTCCATCCACTCGACCTTGGCGTCGACGCTATAGAACGCAGGCTGCAACTCGGCCATCCGCCCATGGCTGTTGAAGTAGCGCTTGCCGTTTTTCTCCTCGAACCGGGTCCCGAAGCGGTGCGGGTCGCGCATGATCGCGTCGATGATGGTGGGCGGGATGACGTGGTTATGCAGATCGATGTTGCTCATGATGAATCCAGCTCCTGTGCGTGGTGGTGGGGCGGTTACGTATTCAGGGAACCTCGACCTCGAGCAGCGGCGCGTACTGCTGGGCGCCGAAGATGTCGGCGTCGCCCGCGCTGCCGCTCGGGCGCAGCCGGTAGATCGTGAACTTGATCGCGCAGCCGGGATCGTATTCGACGAAATCGGAAATCCGCTCGTCGGGAATGCGATAGAGCCTCGCGACCGACTCGCGCGTAAGCACGCGCGCACGCCTGACGAGGTCATAGTTTCCGCGGTCGCGGAAGATGATGTCGAAAGTGATCTTGTCGACGCCCGCGTTCTTGCTGCGGATCGTCTTCGCCAGCTCGCTGAGTTTCCTGGAGGTCATCGGCGGGTTCCCTTTTCAAACGCCGGCTTCGGTCAGATGGGTGCGGAATAATTCCATCGGATCGTTCACCGCGACGGTATGGTTAAGCGTCCAGCGATAGGCCGGGCTCGCGCGCAGGACCTCATCGAGCGGAAACGCGACCGAGCCGGCCGTGCCCTTCACGTCGGGAAGACGCGCGTAGAACATCTGGCGCAGGCCGATCATCGCGACTTCTTCCGCCATCTCGCTGCTCGGCGCGACGCCCTGCACCAGCACGCACAGCTCGTGCCCCGGCCTGTCGCGCAACGGCTCCAGCTCGCCCATCACGCCGTCGCGGCCGTAGACGGTGTAGTGCAGCTCATAGCCGGCGCTGCCAAACCGCTCCCGCACCTGATTTCTCGCCCATTCGATCACGCGGTCGACATTGGCGATCGTGTAAGGATCGCGGATTCCGCACAAACCGACATAGCGTTCGCCGACCTTGCCGGAACCTTCGAGCTTCACGCGCGTCACATCAGCCGGCACGAACCGCGGCCCGGTGATGCGCGTGGTCCGTTCGTCGAACTGCTCGTAGCGGCAGTGCGTCATGTCCAGCATGCCGCCGGCGACGAATTCCTGATACGGATTGGAGCGCTCGTACATCGCGTGTCCCGCCACCGATGCCACGGTGCAGCGCTGCGGCGGGTGCATGGCGGTGACCTTCACGTCATGCGTCGATATCTCGCCCAGCACGGTCTCCTTGCCGCCGTAGGGCTCGGCGCAGAACGACGCGCATTCAAGCACCTTCCCGAGGTAATAGGAAAGGTCTTCCGGGAAGCCGTGATGAATCGCGGGGGCCGCGAACACCGCGGCGTCGGAGCTGCGCCCGCCGATGATCACGTCGGCGCCTTGCCTGAGCAGCGCGATGAACGGATGCACGCCGGCCATCGCGACGATGCGCTGCGTCGCATCGAGTTCGGATTCGGCGAGCTCCGGGCGCCCGTCGAGTCCCAGCACCTTGTCTCCGGCCCGTATCTTCGCACGCAGGTATTGCGGGTCGACTTCAGAATAAAAATAGCCGAGCCGGAATTTCTTCAGGCTGTGTTTTGCCGCGAGATCCCTGATGATCCGCACGTAAAGATCGACGCGGCTGTTGGAGCCGGTGTCGCCCGACGAGCCGATGATCATCGGCACCCCGATCTTGCGCGCGGCAAGCAGCATCTGCTCGAGGTCGTGGCGCTGCCAGCTTTCCGGGCTGGTGGAAACGTCCGCGCCGAGCGGCACCGGGCCGACGTCGTCGCTGCCCGAGTCGGCGGCGATGTAGTGCGGTCCGGCCGCCACGCCGAGCTGGAAGCTGGCGGTGCGTAACGGCGCGAACCCGAGGTGGCCGTTGGGACAGATGATCTTGAGCGATTGCATGTAGAGTTGAAAACCCGTGTTTTTTGCAAAAAAAAGGGCCCGCCCTAAATCAACTACGTTCGCCGGCAAACGTGACGTATCGCTGGTTCACGAAACTTGAAAATCGCCCAACTCATTACAAAAAATTCGACGTCGTCTTCCCAGTCCCAGATTTTGGCTTTCTGTTCAAGATGCCACTCAGCTGCCTCAAACGCGTGGGTAGCGTCTGCCATCCGTGAACCGGTGCTCGCACGAATCAAAGTGCCTTCACCCGCCCACGCAGCGCGCGGTCGAGACCTTCAAGCCTGCCTGCCAGCCATTCGAACTGCCGGGGCCAATCGTCCTCCTTTTCTAGCGGAACGTCGGTCAGATAGACCGCGATCCGCGACCCCTTCGCCTCTGGCAGTTCCTGCCAGTCCAGTGCGAAACCTGCCGCTGCCTCAACTGCTACCTTATCCGTCTCCAGTCGGCGAAAAGCTCCCTTGGGATCCATGTCGCTGGGACGAATAAACATCTCTGCTCCCAAGCGGTCTTTTTCTACACTCGCCGTCGCGGAAAGCCAGAAGCCGCTTCGCCCGATCGCGTAGCTCGTCCAGTGATCGGGAGAGGGTTTCTGCGGACGTAGCGTTGTTCCTGGTCGTTGTAGCAGAAAATCTCTGAATTCTGTCCAATAACGTAAATAGAACTTCTTACGCTCGGGCATTTCAGTCGAGGTCCGAGCAGACTCGCCCACGGCGCGTCGCCAATCATTCGGCTTGCAAACCACGTTAAATTTTGGCGCCGGAGGCGATTCGCTTATTTTCCACAGCTCGATTTCTAACGCAAAGAATCCGTAGTCTTCTTCAGTAATCTCATTGAGCCAGTCAAGAGCGGCGCGGTGTTCGTCTGTAAACCGTTCCGCGATCCAGACCACGGTCTTCGCCCCGAGACCTGCGGCGTAGGTCAGAATCTGCCCGAGATGCACGTGGTTGGTTTGTTCCAGCTGGTTTTCAATCAGCACATAGCCCTGCGTAAGAGTGTCCTTGCAGAGAACATCTGCACGATAGGGGCCAACATTCTGCTCCTGGGCGACAAGCTCAAGCTCCAAGCCTATTGCCCGCCCTAGCTCCGAAAGATTTTCGTCCCTCGATAGCCAAGGTGTGAATTCCTGCGCTTCGTGTTCCCAGACTTTGCGGAGATCTACTGGCTCAAGCTTTCCAAGTGTGGCCATTTCCCAATCCTCCAGCCGATGCACTTCATAGGCGCCAATACCATGCCCACTCAGCAGCCATAATGGTTCTTAGAGAAAAACCGCCGGCGACAAGTTGAATCGCGCTGCCAAGGCCTTCGCCTGACGCGCGTTGATGGCGCGCTTGCCGTTGAGCACCGCGCTGACGACTGGCTGGCCACCGAGTTCCGCGCGCAGATCGGTTTGGGTAAGACCATTCTGCTCCATCAGCAATCGCAGCACTTCGCCCGGTGCCGCGTCGGGTAACGGATGCTCGCGTGCCTCATACGCGGAGACCAACTCTCCGACCAGATCGAGCAGTCCGGCCAATGGGTGGGATTCGTCTTCCCCGATCACGTCGAGCAGCCTGTTGGTCAGCGCAACGGCGCGCTCGTACTCCTTCGGCGTGTGGATAGCCGCCACGCCGATGCTGCGCTGGAACGCCTGCCAAGCGCGCTCCGCCGACGAGACATCGAAATCCTTGACCTTCATTTGCCACTCCTCATCCGTGCGCTCCAGCGCTCGTATTCGGCGTGCGTCAACACGTGCCGGATATAGAGCTTCTGCCGGTTAAAATGGATCGCCACCACCACCCGATAACCTTCGCCGCCGACATTGAACACGGTATATCGATCCACCTTGTCGGCGGAGTTGAATACCGAACGCACCGACGCGAAGTTTGCGAACGTCGCGCCGCGCATCACCTTGTACCACGCCACCATCGGCCCTTTGGCCGGCGGATGGATCGCCCAGAATTCCGCCAGTGCCCTGCGCGATATGACGTGCATGATAACCCATTATAGCAACTTGCTATATCACGGCAAGCGCTGCCGCCATAGCGTCTCCTGGTCGTGTGAAGACTTGATCAGGGTTTGCGGTACAAATGGCACGAGACTGTGTGCGTTTCGTTTGCGGCGAGCGCGACCGGCCGCGGCGCCTCGCTGCGGCAAACCGGCATGACGTGCGGGCAGCGCGGATGGAACCGGCAACCCGGCGGCGGCCTGAGCGGCGAGGCCGGGTCGCCCCGCGGCCGCGCGCGCGGCTTGTCATCGCCGCCGTCGAGCCGCGGCACCGCCGCGAGCAAGCTCTGGGTATACGGATGCGCCGGCGCGGTGAGTATGCCGCGCGCCGCGCCGATCTCGACGATCTCGCCCAGGTACATCACCGCCATGCGGTCGCTCACGTAGCCAACGACCGACAGATTATGCCCGATGAACAGAAAAGTGAGCGCGAAATCGCGCCGCAGGTCCTGCAGCAGATGCAGTATCTGCGCCTGAATCGATACGTCGAGCGCCGATACCGGCTCGTCGCAGACGACGAATTCGGGTTTGACGATCAGCGCGCGCGCGATGCCGATGCGCTGGCGCTGGCCGCCGGAAAACTGGTGCGGAAAGCGGTTGAGGTGCAGCGTCTTCAGCCCGACGCGTTCGAGCATGGCGGCGACCTCATCGCGCGCCTGACGGCGCGTTGCGCGCTGATGTATCCGCAGCGGCAGGCCGACGATCTGTTCCACGGTCTGCCGCGGATTGAGTGACGCATAGGGATCCTGGAAGATGATCTGCATGCGCCGCCGCAGCGCTTTCATGCGCTCGGCACTTGCCGCGGTGATATCTTCACCCTCAAATAAGACTTGTCCCGCGGTCGGCGGCTGCAGGCGCAACACGACCCGCGCGAGCGTGCTCTTGCCGCACCCGCTCTCGCCGATGAGTCCCAGGGTTTCACCGCGCGCGATGCCAAAGCTCACCGAATTGAGCGCGTGCACCAGGTAATCGCGGCGGACGATCAAGCGCCCGAACAGGCCTTTGCGCGTGTCGTAAGTCTTGTCGACCTGGCGTGCCTCGACGAGCGGAGTCCCGGGCGCTGTCATTGACGCTCCCGGGCGCGGATGCAGCGCGCCTGTCTGCCAGCGCCGAGATCGCGCATGTCGATGCGTGTGCGGCAGGCGGATATTGCGAGCGGACACCGGCCCAAAAAGCGGCATTCGTCGGGCAGATCGACGAGTTCAGGCACGTTGCCATCGATCGGCCTGATCCTGAAATCCGGATCCGCGAGTTTCGGAATCGAGGCGATGAGGCCGCGCGTATAAGGATGACCGGGGTCGGCAATCACCCGCCGGGTGGGCCCGGCCTCGACCACCTGGCCCGCATACATCACGAGCACACGGTCGCAATATTGGGCCACGACGCCGAGATCGTGCGTGATCAGCACCACCGTCATGCCGAGCTCGCGCCGCAGCGAGGCGAGCAGATCGAGCACCTGTGCCTGGATCGTGACATCGAGCGCGCTCGTGGGCTCATCCGCGATCAGGAGCCGCGGACGGCAGGCGAGCGCAATCGCCAGCATGATGCGCTGGCGCATGCCGCCGGAAAATTCGTGCGGATACTGCGCGAGACGGGTTGCCGGCGCGGGTATTCCAACCAGCGCCATGATTTCCAGTGCCTGCTCAGCGAGTGCGCGCGCGCCGCGTCCTGCGTCATGCTCACGCAGCGTTTCCAGAATCTGCGCGCCCACCGTCAGCGACGGATTGAGGGATGTCAGCGCATCCTGCAGCGTGATCGCGATCTCCTTGCCGCGAATCCGGCGCATTTCACCGCGGCCGAGCCCCACCAGCTCGCGGCCGTCGAAGCGTATCGAACCCGCGGCGATGCGCCCTGGAGAGCGGACCAGGCCGAGGACGCTCGCGAACGTGACGCTCTTGCCGGAGCCAGACTCACCGACGACGCCGAGACATTCGCCCGGCTCGACGTCGATATCGACGCCGTCGACCGCCTTGACGAGCCCGAGCTGCGTTTGAAACTGGGTCTGCAGCCCGCGTATGCTCAGCAGGGGCGCCAACGCGGAACCTGCGTTCATTGCCGCAGCCTCGGGTCGAAGGCATCGCGCAATCCCTGACTTGCGAGGTTGATCGCGAGAACCAGCAGGAATATCGCGAGGCCAGGAAACGTGCCGACCCACCACGCGTCGCTCAGAAACGAACGGCCGTCCGCGACCATGGAACCCCACGAGGCGAGCGGCGGCTGCATGCCCAAGCCGAGAAACGACAGGCTCGCTTCGAGAATGATGATCGTCGCCATGCGTGTCGTCGCGACGACAATCAGCGGCGACATGATGTTGGGCAGGATCTCACGCAGCATGATGTGCGTACGGGAGGCGCCGACCGCGCGCGCCGCTTCGACGTATTCGAGCTCGCGCGTCGCCAGCGTCTCGCCGCGCACGACCCTGCACGAGATCGTCCACTCCTTGTAAACCAGCGCGAGGATGATGTTTTGCAGGCCGGGACCCATCATGCCCATCAGCCCGATTGCGAAGATGAGGTAGGGAAAGCCGAGCAGCACGTCGACGATGCGGGAGATAACTCCATCGACCGCGCCGCCGAGATACCCCGCGGCGAGTCCGGCGAGCGTGCCCACGAGCGTCGCCAACAGCACGACCACGACCCCGATGAAAATGGAAATTCGCGCGCCGTAGATGATGCGCGACACAATGTCCCGGCCGAGAGAATCGCAGCCGAGCACGTAGGACCACTCGCCGCCTTCCATCCATGCGGGCGGCTGCAGGCGGCGCAGCAGGTCCGTATCGTACGGGTCGTGCGGCGCGAGCCATGGCGCGAGCAACGCCATGGCGAAAAACAGCACGACGCCTGCCGCCGCCACGATCGCCAGCCGGTCGCGCGTGAACTTGCGCAAATTGATCCGCAGAATTGAATCCTGCCGCTCGGCGGCGGACCGGACTGCGGCGGTGATCACAATTTCACCCGCGGATTGAGCAGCGTGTAGAGCACGTCGGCCGCGAAGTTGACGGTGACATAGATTACGGCGATCACGAGCACGCCCGCCTGCACCAGCGGGTAGTCGCGCGAGTAGATGCCCTCGACGATTACGCGGGCAAGCCCCGGCCAGCCAAACACCATTTCCACGATCGTGTTGCCGCCCAGCAGGTAGCCCGTCTCCAGCGCCGCGACGGTCACGGTCGGAATCAGCGCATTCTTCAGCGCGTGGCGGACCAGCACGCGGGCGCGGCTTAGGCCCTTGGCTTCGGCAAACACGATGTAGTCCTGTTGCAGCACCTCGATCATCGAGGTCCGTGTGACTCGCATCAGCAACGCGGCCATCGCAAGCCCCAGGGTCACGGCCGGCATGAGGATATGATGCAACGCGTTGAGAAATGCGGCGTAGCGGCCCTGGACCAGACTGTCGAACAGGATCATGCCGGTGATGCGGGGCACCTCGAACGCGTAATCGATGCGCCCCGACACGGGCATCCATCCGAGGTGCACCGCAAAGAGCAGGATCAGCATGATCCCGAGCCAGAAGCCGGGCATCGACACCCCGACGAGCGAAATGACCGTCGCGGCCTTGTCGATGAGAGAACCGCGCCGCACCGCCGCGAGCACGCCGAGCGGGATTGCCACCGCGAGTGCGATCAGCATTGCGACGATCGTGAGCTCGATCGTGGCCGGCAGGCGCTCGGCTATCACTTCGGCCACGGGGCGGCGGTGGAAGAAGCTGCGGCCGAAATCGCCGCCGAGTGCATTTTTTACGAAACGGGCAAAACGCTCCGCAACCGGCAGATCGAGCCCCATGTCGCGGCGCAGGCTCTCCTTCTGCTCGGCGGTCGCGAGCTGATCGCCCAGCATGATCTCGACCGGATCGCCGGGCGTCAGCGCCATCATCAGGAAGACGACAAGGCTGATTCCGATCAGGACCGGAATCAGTTGCAGCAAACGCTCGACGATGAAACCGAGACGCACGCGGCCCGCTGTTACACGTTACCTGGCGAACTCAGTTTGCAAGATACGCGCGATGCAGGTTGATGCGGCTGTCGGAGCCCGGCTCCCAGCCACGCAGCCGCTTGCTGACCGCATAAATGTCCTGCGGCACCCACAGGAATATCCACGGCGCTTCGGCCGCGACGATTTTCTCGGCCTGATGGTACAGGTCGGCGCGTTTCGTGCGGTCGATCTCGGTGTCGGCGGCGTCGAGCAGGCGGTCGACCTGCGGGTTCGAATAGCCCGACGTATTGCCGCGATCCTTCGTCTTCAGCGTCGGCACGAAGATGCCGGTCGGATCGAGCGCGCCGCTGCCCCATGAGTTCATGTACATGTCCCGCTCCTTCTTTGCGGCGCGCCAGATTGGAGTCAGCACGGCACCTTCCCATACCTGAACCTTGGTGCGGATTCCGACCTTGGTCAGCATCGAGGCGATCGCCTCTGCCTGGTCCTTGAACGCGCCCTCGACGTCGAGCGTGACATCGATGCCCTTGGCGTATCCCGCCTCGGCGAGCAGCTTTTTCGCCCGGTTGGGATCGTAGGCGTATACCTTCAAGCCCGGTTTGGAGCCGAAAGACTCGGGACTGAGCACGCCCGCGACCGGCGTGGCGGTATTGCCGAGCAGCCGGTCGATCAGGAGTTTCTTGTCGACCGCGTGGTTGGCCGCCTGCCGCACGCGCACGTCGCTGAATGGCGGCCGGGTCACGTTGAGCGCGATGAAGAACGTGCGCGTGCCGTTTGCTTTCACGACCTTCGCCTTGCCGCTGCGCTCGATCGTATTGATGGCGAAAACCGGGACTTCGTTGACGATGTCCACCTCACCTGCCATCAGGGCGGCCATGCGCGATGCGTTTTCGGGAATGATCTTGAAAATCACGCGATCGACCCTGGCGGCCCCGGCTGGCGGAATCGCCGGCGCCCCGCCGTAATAATCAGCGAATCGTTCCATGATGATGCTGTCGCCGCGCCGCCACTCGACCAGCTTGAACGGGCCCGTGCCGTTCGCCTGGGTCGCGAGCGCGTCGCTGCCCACTTTCTCCACGAACTTCTTGCTCACGATTTCCTGCACGGGCAACATGCGCGGAAACACCGGCCATGGCTCCTTCAGCTTGAAACGAACCGTGTAGGTGTCGACGACCTCGGTGCTCGCGAGCGGTCCCAGCAGTCCCTGCCGCGGACTGGTTTGACCGCCCATCGCTTTTTGCCGGGTCAGGCGATCGAACGTGAACTTCACGTCCTCGGCGGTCATTTCATCGCCGCTGTGGAACTTGACGCCCTTGCGCAGTTTGGCCTCGTAGGTGAGCGAGTCGATCTGGCGGACCGATTCAGCCAGCTCAGGCACGACCTCGCTTTTGCTGGTCTGGGTCATGATGCCGTCGTAGAGGTTGCGGATGATCGTTTCCGTTTCGCGCTTGCGATGGTTGGCCGGATCGAGGGTCAGCGCGTCCTGCGTGAAGCCGACGCGGACTTCCGCCGCGACTGCAGGCCCCGGAGCAAGCACGATGCCACAGGCAATCAGCACGCATCCCAGCCGCGCGCCGCGGAGGCGGAAAATCCTGGCCGGATCAATCAAACGGTTCATCGTCATCGCAGCACCTCGCATTTGAGTTTCACGGATACGCATCACTGTCGCGGCCGGGGCCGCGCTCAATCGACTTCGATTTCCAGCAGCGGACCGTACTGCTGGCAGCCCAGAATATCCCAGTCGCCGGGACTGCCGCCGGGCCGCAGGCGGTAGAGGGTGAATTTAATCGCATTCGCGACATCGAACTCGACGAAATCGGATATCCGCTCCGGCGGAATGCCGAAATAGCGGGCCACGCTTGCGCGCGTAAGCACCTGGCTCCTGACCACTCGCCGATAGGTTTCCCGGTCCGGGAAAATCACGTCGAAGGTGATCTGATTGACGCCTGCGTTTTTGCTGCGTATCGTCGTCGCCAGCTCGCTCAACCTTGCCTTGCCCATGATATACCTCCTGAGGCTCTAAACGCCCGCCTCCACCAAGTGGACGGGAAACAGCTCCAGCGGATCGTCGATCGGAACCGTATGATTGACATTCCACACGTAGCCGGGAGATGAACGCATCGTTTTCTTGGTGGTGGCCGCGGTGCCGGCGGTCCCTTTGACGCCGGGTATGCGCGCCAGGAAGAACATCCGCACCGCGTAATCAGTCAGCTTCTCGGCCAGCTCCGCGGTGTCCGCGAGCCCTTCCACCACGATGCCCAGCTCGTGGCCCCGGATCTCCTTCACCGGCTCGAGTTCGCCCATGACGCCGTTCTTGCCGAAGACGTGGAAGTAAAGCTCGTAGCGTTCATGAGCGAAACGCCTGGCCACGCTGCCGCGGCACCACTCGATCGCGGCGTCGATGTGCTGCACGATGTGCGGGTCGCGCACCCCGACGAACCCCATGTAGCGCTCGCCGACTTTTCTCGCGCCCTCGATTTTCACGCGCAGCTGGGCGGACGGAAACCATTGGGCGCCGGTGATTCTGCACGTGCGCTCGTCGTACTGCTCGTAGCGGCAAGCGCGCATATCCAGCGTGCCGCCGAGCGTATGCTCGTAGTAGGGATTCTCCCGCTCATACATCGAATGCCCGGCCACTGATGCGATCGTGCATCTCTGGTCGGGATGATACGGGGTGATCTTGATATCGTCGTGGGAAATGGTGCCGATCACCGTTTCCTTGCCCATGAAAGGCTCGGCCACCAGCGAAGCGCATTCGATCATCTTGCCCATGTGGTAGGCGAGCGCTTCCGGAAAGCCCGCCCGGATGCAGGGCGCCGCGGTGAAGTTGATGTCCCCGCAGCGGCCGCCGATGATGACATCGGCCCCCATGTCGAGCAGCTTGACGAACGGGTGTATCCCCGCGACCGCGACGATCCGGGTTGCGCGATCGATCTCCTCCTCGTCAAGCGCGGGAAAACCGCCCAGCCCGGCGAGTTGCGCGCCGCGGGCGAGCCTCTGCTTCAAAAAGCTCTTCGCGACTTCCGAATAGAAATGGCCCACTTTGAACCGTGGAATGCGGTGCTGCCCGGCGATCTCCTTGATCATGCCGACGAACAGATCGACGGCGCGGTTGCTCCCGCTGTCACCGGCCGATCCGATAATGAGCGGGATGCCGCGCTGGCGCGACGCCGTCAGGAAAAGCTCCAGCTCCTCCCGCGCAAAAAGCCCCAGCTGCATGTCCTCCCCGAGGTAAACCGGTCCCGGATCCGAGCTGCCGGCGTCGGCCACCACATAGTCCGGATCGGTCTCCATGCCGCGCCGGAAACTGTCCGGACTCGAAGGCGCGGTGCCGAGATGACCGGTGGAAATCAGGACTCGCATGGTCCGCTTGCGCATGACTGCTCCCGTCTGGATCGGCTTACGCCGGATGCTGCCGTGGTGCGCGGAAATAGGCCTTGCTTTCGGCCAGCGCTTCAAAGCGGCTCAACGCGCTCAACGTCTTTTTCCTGTCCGCCACGCTCAACTCGTGCAACAGCGTATTGATCAGAATCATCGGCGCGCAATGAAACGCGACGAAGGATGCGGACTCGGCCGGGGCGTAAAGGCTCAGCTCTCCCCTGAGGGGGGACGTGGGACCGTCCGTGATGGTGAGCGTTTTTATGCCGCGTTCCCGCGCGAATCGCAGCAGCTCGACCAGTTCCCTCAAATAGCGCGGAAATCCGATGACCACCAGCAAGGCCCCCCGACCCGATCGATCGACGCGGTCGTAGGTTGTGGTTGTGACCTCGAGAATCCGCGTCGCGGAAATCCCGATCTTCGCAAGCCCGAACCAAAGATGGTAGGCGAGCGGCACCGTGCTGCGCGTTCCGGCGACCAGAACCTCCGAAGCACCACGCATTGCGCTCACCGCGTGCGCGAGCTCCTGGGACGCGTGGGTCTGCTGGAGATAGGAGATGTTTTCGATCTCCTTCCGGATCACGCTGGAGAGCGTATCTTGCCGGGAGGGACTTGAGGAATACGTCAGCTTGAAGCGATCGGGACCTTTCAGGTCAGCCCGGACGATCCTCCTGATCTCCTTCTGCAGCGCCGGATATCCGGCAAAACCCGCCGCTTTCGAAAAACGCACGATGGTAGCCTCGCTGACGCCGCAGGCCTGGGCGAGTTGCTTGATGGTTGAAAAAGCCACCGTTTGATAGTTGGCCAGCACGTGCCTCGCGAGCAATTGCTGATTGGGAGAGAGTGCGGCGGCGCGCTCTCTGAGGTGGCTCAGCAACGGCGACAATTGCGGCATGGCGCTCCGGCACTGCGGCCGGGAATGAAATTAATATTTCATATGATGAACATATGAAACTATTATGTCAACTGGTATATCAAGCAATTCTTCAAACGCCGTATCGTTAGACCGGATTGCGGCCGACGAAATACTCGCTGTCGGGATCCGTGGTCGGGTTCAGCCCCGACTTCTGCAATCCCTCACGCAATACCTTCATGTGACGGTCGACGATTTTCATCGTCGGCTGGCGCAGCGGGCCGCCATTGAAGCCGGAGAGCCAGCCCTCGTACTTCCAGATGTGGCGATTGATGAAATTGGTTGCCGACATGTAGCTCGCGGCAACGAACTTGTGCGCCATGCGGGCGGGATGAATCTGCCAGAAAATTTTCATTGCGTCGTCGAATTTTCCCTCGTTCATCATCTTGAACATGCGCGGAACCGAGTTGCCGTAGTATTCGCTGTCGCTGGTTCCCATGAACTGCATCGGCACCAGACCGGCGAGCGGTATGCCGTCTGCTTCGACCGGAAAAGTCACGACGACGTCGTTCGAATGGTTCTTCCAGGCCTGGACAAAGCCCGCCACGGTCGGCATCCCGGACTCGGCCTTGATCGCGACGATGTTCGGTATGTCCTTGATCATCTGCTTGACGAGCTCCGGATCCATGCCGGCCGGATGCACGCGCTCGAATCCCCACAGCGGCACCGGGAAAATAATCACTCCGAGCCGCGTCGCGTCGCAGAACGCCTTGGTGTAATCGTAAATCTGCTTGCTGGTGGTGGCGTAGAAGTTGGCGGGGTACGACAGCAGCACCAGATCCGCGCCCGCTTTCTCGGTAGCCTGCACCACTTCGATGTTTTCCTCGAGCGTATTGAATGCGGCGTGGTGGATCAGCGCGAGCTTGCCGCCCGCCTCATCGTGCGCCCACTGCGTGAACTGCACGTATTCGGGAACGGTGATCGCGACTTCCGACACCAGCAGCGTGCCCCAGAACCCGTACTCGATTTCCTTGCGAATGTCGAACCGGATGCCCTTCTCGTTCAGCCTCTTCAGATCCCGCGAGAACGACGGAATCACGACATTGGCGACCCCGCGCATGTTTTCCCGCGCCCACGCCCGTGCTTCATTTTTCCCGTAACGAACCATAGTGATTACTCCTGATCGTAATTAAACATGACGTCTTGAAATGCCGCATATTGCGTAGGTCACGTTGCGAAGCTACGTGACAGTGAGGTCAGGTAACCTGCGGCAACCTGACCTACGTGTTTATCGGTGGTGCGGCATTATTTATCACTTTTTTCCCTTGACGGACAGACCGACGGGCAGTCGCGTCCCCAACCCGCGCTGCCGCGCCTTATCAAAACACATCTCCGCAACCGCGATATCCTGCAGCCCCGAACCCACCGATTTGAACAGTATGATGTTATCGGCCCGCTGGCGCACCGCCCGGCGGCCCTGCACCAGATCCGCCAGCGCCACGATCCTGGACGCGAAATCCACGCCGGCCGCGCGCGCCGCCAGCAGGTCGCCGGTCTCGTGCATCACTTCCTCGGGCACATCGGCAACGATCAGCTCGGCGCGCCGTATGACTTCGGGATCGACCTCAAACTGCTCGGGCAACGTCGAGCCGATCGATGTCACCAGCGTGCCGGGCTTCAGCCACGCGCCTTCCAGTATGGGGGTTTCGTCGCGCGAACGCGCCGCGGCGATGATGAGATCCGCCCCGGCAATCGCGGCGCGTGCGCAGTCCACTGCCCGGCATTCGAGCCTCAGTTCCTGCGAAAACCTGCGGGCGAAGCCCTCGCGGCTCGCCGGGGTGGGGCTGAAAACCGCGAGCGACTTGAACGCTCGCACTGTGGCAATCGCGCTCGCATGTGCCTGGGCTTCCTGCCCCGCGCCCAGCACGGCGACGTTGATACCGCCGGGCGGCAGCAGCCGGTCGACCGCGACCGCGGTCGTGCCGGCGGTGCGCATCGCGGTAATGTGCTTGCCGTCGAGCAAACATACGAGCTCCGCGGTTGCCTGGTCCCACAGAGGAATCAGGTAACTCGACCGTGGCGTGCGCGCGCGGCCGATGATCTTGACTCCCATCGAGCGGCCCGAAGCAGACAATGCTGCCAACACCCGCAACCACGCGCTGCCTTTGCGTGCGACCACCCGCGGCGGAGCGGCCTGCGGGTCGTCCGGTGCCTGATAGGCAGACGCCAGGCACGCAATGACGTCCGGCCACTTCAGGATCTGCTCGGTATCGGCTTCTGACAAAAAGTACAATGCGTTATCGTCCGACACGGTCTGGATCTATCCTCAGGCTGACTGCAAGTTGCAGCGGCGCGAGTTGAGCGGCATGCAATGTCCGCTCCACCTCGCGCAGTTATTCCGGCATCGCGATGTCCGGAATAACTTTACTTCACGGCATACGGATTGACCGGCGAGCCAACCGCGCCGGTGATCGGCAGCGCGGGCGCGACGAACAGGAATTCGTAGCGCTGGTCCTGCGCGCAATCCTTCGCGAGCGCGCCGAGATCGAAGATCTCGCCAACCGTGAGCCCCATGATCGGGATCGCGATCCAGTGCCACGGCTGGTTGGTGTCCTCGAACTCGTTCGGCCGCACTTCAGCGCCCCAGGTGTCCGTGACAATTGCCGCGACTTCCTTCTTATGCAGCCAGTCGAGCGTCTCGAAGGCCAGCCCCGGCGCGTCCCCACCCGAGTAGCCGTCCCAGTTCTTGTCGGCGAACTTGCGCTCGACGTGGCCGGTGCGCACGAGCAGGAAATCGCCGCGCTTCACTTCGACGCCGAGCTTCTTGGCGGTGTAATCGAGAATCTCGTTGGTTACCGCGAATCCGTCGGGCAACCATTTCCTGCCGAGCGCCCGCGGCACGTCCAGCAGCACGCCGCGGCCGATCATTTTTTCCTTGGTCTTCTCGATTCCGCCTTTCATCGCACCGGCGCTGGTCACGTTGCGGCAGTCGTAGCCGTTCCACATGAAATCGTAATACATGATGTGGCCGAGGCCGTCCCACTGCGTGCCGCACTGCAGCGGCATGATGATGATGTCGTCGGTGCCGCGGATCTTGCGCTGATCGAGCACGCCCGAAAAGGCGTCGGTGCCGGTGCGCGTCATCAGGTGGATCGGATTGAAGCGGCCGAGCGCCGGATATTTCGTCTTGGCGCCCTGCGGGCCGTGCTGATCGTAGTTGAGCGCGAGCGAAATCACTTTGCCCCTCTTCACCAGACGCGTGGCCTCGACGATGCATTCGGGGGTGACGAAATTGAGCGTGCCGATTTCGTCGTTTTTCCCCCACCGGCCCCAGTTCTTCAGGCGCTTCGCCGCCGCGTGTATGTCCTTCCTCGTGAGCTTGCGGTGTTTCTTTTCGGTGGTGTTCCTGATTTTCAGTTTGCGTGCGGCCATGGCCTTGCCACTCCTCTCGTTCCTGGGAATAATGCGGCGGGATTGAAGCGAAACGGGCAGTCTAGCCAATGCGCCGGAGCAGTGTCAACGCAAATAGCGCATCCCGGAAAAAACTTGCGCGCGTTCACCGACGCCTGCAACCGCATGCGCGGCCGGCTGCTACTGGCTGTGGTAGATGCCCGCTTCCCGCGTCACGCGCGACCACTTCTCCGCTTCCGCCTTGATGAAGGCGGCAAATTGCCCGGGACTGCTGCCCACCGGTTCGGCGCCCAGACTGCTCAGACGCTCCCGGATGTCCGGCGCAAACAGCACGCGCGCGGTTTCGCGCTGGACCTTTTGCAGAATCTCCGGCGCGGTGCCCACCGGCGCGAGAAACCCGCCCCAGCCGGTCACGACCACTGTTGGAAAACCACTTTCGATCATCGTCGGCGCGTTGGGAAAAGCGGCGGCGCGCTTCTCGCCGCAGGTCGCCAGCAGCCGCAGTTTCCCCGAGGCAATGTGGGCGGACACGCCCAACGCGGCAATGAACATGAATGCGGTCTCGCCGCTCACCACCGAGGTAAACGCCGGCGTCTCGCCTTTGTACGGAACGTGCAGCGTTTTGATCTTGGTCTCGACGCGCAGCAGTTCACCCGCCAGGTGGGTCAGATTGCCGATACCGGCCGAGGCGTAGACAAGATCGCCCGGACGCGACCTGCCCAATGCCACCAGTT
>ERZ1292640.1587-Hain-H43-02um-R1-1587-length-18629-cov-5_pt1 | contig 18629 bp, 13 predicted proteins | sample MGYA00564404_ERZ1292640 | MGnify/ENA primary metagenome ERZ1292640 (study PRJEB36523, sample SAMEA6512636) | groundwater metagenome | collected 2019-01-08 | study: AquaDiva: Metagenomics assemblies of 32 groundwater samples
TGGTACCACGATTGCGTTCCAGGTGGGGTTTGATGATGCGGAGTATCTCTCCGGGTGCGAGCTGGGCGCGGAGGTGACACCCGGAGAGTATGTCTGCCTGGAGGTCGCCGACACCGGCTGCGGCATGACCGAAGATGTGCGTCGCCGCATTTTCGATCCGTTCTTCACGACCAAATTCACCGGCCGCGGGCTCGGTCTCGCCGCGGTGTACGGCATCGTCCGCGGCCACGGGGGCGGGATCAGGGTCGAGAGCGAACCCGGACGCGGGACGACGATCACGGTCCTGTTGCCGGTGTGGCGGGAGACCGCAGCGTGAAGTGGAGCGCCCCGCGCGCCGGACTCGTCGTCTCGATCCTCGCGGGCGTCAGCGCCGGCGCACACGTCTGGCTCGCGTTGGGCCGATTCGTCCCGATCGTTCGCGAGGCGGGCGTCGAGTACCTCTTCATCTCAGCGACCGCCGGCGCGCTCGCCGGCCTGATCCTGCCGGCGGTCGCCGGCGTCCTGCTGGGCCACCTCCTCGTCCGGCGTCTCACGCCGCTGCAGGTGCCGCAGCCGTCGCCGTTCAGCCTCGACGACGTGAGGTATCTGTCTCCGTTGTTCTGTTTCGCGTCAAGCGCCCTGGGCTTGCTGAACCTCGTGCCCGGGCTCGGCGGCGTGCTGCCGGTCTGGTCGTACCTGATTGTGGATCTGCGCTGGTGGTGGACGCCGCTCGTGCTCGTCTGGGTGGTGGTGCGCGCCGATGGGCGGCTGCACGGGCGCATGCGCGCCCGGATCGAACGCGTGGCCGGCTCGCGGGCCTTCTCCCGACCGTGGATTCCCGAGGTCGCGCTCCTCGTCATCGCCGTCACGTGGGTGGTGGCCGGCACGCCGTTCCTGCGATTCTACGGCGGGTTACTCGGCGATGAACCGAAATACCTGCGCTACTGCGAGACGTTCTATCAGGGTCTTGGGTTCGAGATCTCGGGACTCCGTCCCCTCAGCGAGCTGCCTGATGACTTCAGTCCGCCGATCTGGCGGAACGCGGCGTGGCTGGCCACGACTCTCCCGGGTGAACTGCGAGGCCTCGCGGCTGACGCGGTGGCGTTTGTCGGCGACCCCGAGCGTCGTTTCAACCGAGCCAAGTCCCTGGACGGGTTGTTTCTGGAGGGAAAGGACGGCGGCATCTACCAGGTGCACACGCCAGGTCTCTCGTTCCTCGTGTTCCCGGCCTACTACCTGGACCGGCGGTTCGGCGACCCGCAGCCGAGCTACATGGACCAGATCCCAAACCATCTTCTCGCGGTCAGCACGTTCTTTCTGGCGCTCTACGCCGTGTGGGTCGTGACGATCTTCCGGTTCCTGCGCCGCTTGGTCGAGACGAGCCTGGCCGCCTGGGTGGCCACCCTGGCGCTCGTGCTGACGCTTCCGGTGGCCGCCTTCCCCTTCCAGTTCTATCCGGAGATCGCCGCCGGCATCCTGGTGTTCGTGGTCGCGGGACACCTGCTGTTCTCGCGAGGCGGCAGCCTGCGAGGCTCGTGGCTCGTCGGCGTGCTGGCCGGGTACCTGCCGTGGCTGCACGTCAGATTCCTGGGGCTGGTCGCCGTTCTCGTGTTCGGCGCCTTGGCGGTCTGGCGCCGGGATTGGAGGCGGGCGCTCGCGTTTCTGGCTGGCGTCGGCGTGCCGCTCGCGTGCTTCTCGCTCTATGCGTATCGGCTCACCGGGAGCGTTCTGCCCACGGCGATGTACAACGCGTCCGGGGCAGGTAACATGTTCTGGTGGAACGCAGTGCCGCGGACCTCTCTGGCGTACCTGCTCGACCGCGACTGGGGCGTGTTCGCGCATGCGCCGGTGTACTTGTTGGCGCTGCCGGGCTACTGGTGGCTCGCGCGCCGGCGGCCGGACGTTGCGTGGCTGAACGCGACGGTGTTCATCGCGCTGCTCGTGCCGGCGGCGGCCCACGCGCTCACGCCGGCAGGCGGCACGCCTCTCAGGTTTCTCGTCGCGGTGCTGCCGTTTGCGGCCGTCCCCCTTGCGGAACTGCTGGCGCAGCGTGCCGGGAGCCGCGTGCTCCAGGCTGCGTTCGGGCTGCTGTTCCTGATCTCGCTGCAGAACGCGCTCGCCTACAACACCCATCACTACAAGGAAGTCGGGACCTTGGTCGACTGGAGCTTCAGTGGATGGAAAGTCAACTTGATGTTCCCGTTCGACAGCCGATCAGCGGCGCAGGTGTCGGCGGCTAATGGCCTCCTGCAGGGCGCGTGGGCGGTCGCGCTCGCCGCGCTGGTCGCGGGACCGTGGCTCATCCACAAGGTGCGAACCGAACGGCACCACATGGCGGCCTGCCCTGAGCGGCGTCGAAGGGCAACGCCACGGCCGTCCCGATCGCGCCCCGCCCTTGCGCTGGTCGCCGTCGCCGTCTTCGGCCTGCTCGGCACGTGGGTTTCGGCCGCGACCGGACACTGGATGAAGCGTGAGTACCGGATTCCGCCGGATCAGGCCGCGTTGAGCGCGGCGCGGTTCCTCGACGAGATCGGGCACTGCGCGATTTGCGTGTCGTCCATCCACGGCGAGATGGAGACCGGCGCGCTCATGGCCGATCTCGAGCGCGTGGCGCCCGCGGTCGCGACGCGCCTGCGAACGCGCGATGTCACGGTCCCGTATGACGACTGGCTGCGGATGCCCGGCCTCATCCGCGCGTGGTACGTGGAGGCCAACGGCTACGAGCCGGCGAACGAAGACCTCGGTCACTACCTGTATCAGTGGCGCGAGGACGACGTCCGGCCCGAAGAAATCCGGCGCCGGATCTTCAAGGCCGCGGGCAAGCCCGTGCCCGATCAGCCCGGCGACGCGCCGCGCTGACCGCGAATCCCCGGAACCAATCATTCCCCGTAACTGTTTAGCGGGTCGGCCGGGGCAGCCCGCTAACAGTTACTAGTAATTGTTTAGCGTTAACCATCGAGAGGCGCTAAACAATTACCATTCCCCGAAGCGGCAGTCGATCTGCAGCGCCTGCTTGAGAAGGGCGAGGTACCGCCGCCGCGAGATCTCGACCGCGCCGAACCGGGCCAGATGCGGCGTGACCCACTGGATGTCGAGGAGCCGGTACCCGCGCTGCTGCAACCGTTCGACGAGCGCCGCGAGCGCGACCTTCGAGGCGTCGGTGACGTGGTGGAACATCGACTCGCCGAAAAAGGCGGCGCCCAGGCTCACGCCGTACAGCCCGCCCGCGAGGCGCCGGCCTTCCCATGCTTCGACTGAATGCGCCACACCCAGCTCGTGCAGCTCGCAGTAGCGCTCGATGATTTCACGGTTGATCCAGCTTCCCTCGTCGCGATCGCGCGCGCAGGCTTCGATGACGGCGCGGAAGCGCGTGTCGACGGTGATGGCGAAATGCTGCTGTCTCAGCACGCGCGCGAGGCGCTTCGGGACGTGAAAGCGATCGAGTGGCAGGGTGCCGCGCGGGTCGGGCGAGTACCAGCCGATCTCGCCCGAGTCGTCAGCCATCGGAAAATAGCCATTCGAGTAGGCGGCGACGATCAGGTCGGCGGGCAGCATTTCTGAGACGAGAACCTACAACTGACAACTGGTGGCTGACAACCGGTGGCTGACAACCGGTGACTGACCACCGGCGGCTGACCACCGAGGCAAATGCGCGGTCATCGGCTGGCCCGCCCAAGTTGTCAGTTGTCAGAGCCTGAGAAGAAATCGCCGTAGCGCCGGACTTTAGTCCGGCCTGTCGGGCGCATCTGAAGATGCGCGCTACGTACGGGGCGATTTCTTCTCAGGCTCTCAGTTGTCAGTTCCACTTGTCAGTTGTCAGTCATCAGTTGTCAGTTCCAGCTCTCACTCCGCGCGGAGCGCGATCACTGGATCGATGCGCATCGCCCGCCTCGCGGGCAGGTAGCAGGCCAGGAGCGCGACTGCCATGAAGATACCCGCCGTGCCCAGATAAGTCACGAGATCTGTGGGCTCGACACCGAAGAGCTGCGTGCGCAGGAGCTGGGCGGACGCGCCGGCGACGACCAGGCCGATGCTCATGCCGGCGAGCACCACGTTCAGACCGCGCGACAACACGAGCCGGAAGATGTCCGTGCCCTTCGCTCCGAGCGCCATGCGCACGCCGATCTCACGCGTGCGCTGCCCGACCGCGTAGGCGAGGACGCCGTAGAGCCCGACCGCGGCCAGAAACAGGGCGAGGCTGCCGAACAGGCTCAGCAGCGTCGCGGCCATCCGCTGCGTCAGCGTCCCAAAGCCCATGTGCAGGCCCATCGTCTTCATGTCGAAGACCGGCAGCTCCGGATCCATAGCACGGACGGCGTCGCGCACGGCCGCCGCCAGCGGAGCCGGGTCGCCGTCGGTGCGCACGTGAATGACCGTGTCCGCGCGATAAACCTGCGTGAGCGGCAGGTACATGTACGGCTTCGGGTCCTCGCCGAGGAACTCGTACTTGATGTCCTTCACGGCGCCCACGACCTCGCGCGCCGTCTGGCCGATCCGCACGAGCTTCCCGACGGGATCCTGCCCGCGCCAGTACCGTGTCGCCATCGTCTCGTTGATGACGATGACCGGGCGATCCTCCGGGCGGTCGGTCGGGAGGAACTCCCGCCCCGCGACGATCGGAATCCCCATCGTCTCGAAGTAGCGCGGGCCGACGCTGTTGAAGGTGACCGACATCTCTTCGTTCGGCGCCGGCGTGTAGCCGTCGACGCTCACGCCCGACGAGCTGAACCCGCCGAAGGCGAGCGGCACGCGGCGCGAGAGCGCGACCGACCGCACGCGCGGCAGCGCCGCCAGGCGCTCCACGAGATGCTCCTGGAACTGCCGGCCGGTCGCCTCGGTGTAGCCGTTCGGGAACAAGTCGATGGACGCGAGCAGGATGTCCGATGTCTCGAAGCCGGGATCCGCGAACTGCGCCCGCGCGAGGCTGCGCATGAACAAGCCGGCGCCGACGAGCAGCACGAGCGAGAGCGCGACCTGCGCCGCCACGAGCGCGTCACGCAGCCGCGATCGCGCGTGCCCGCTCGCGACCGACGCCCCGTCGTCTTTGATCGACGCGACGAGGTTCGGACTGGCGGCCTGGAGCGCCGGGGCGAGACCGAACAGCACGCCCGTGGCGAGCGACACGGCCAGCGTGAAGGCGAAGAGCGTTGTGTCTGTGTCAGCAGCGAGCCGGATCGGCATATCGGTCGGCGGCGCGAACGACATCAGGAACGGCACGCTCCAGACGCCGGCGACGAGTCCCGCGGCACCGCCGACGAGCGCAAGCAGCACGCTCTCGGTGAGGAGCTGGCGCAGCAGGCGCCGTCGACTCGCACCGAGCGACAGCCGGATGGCGATCTCGCGCCGGCGCGCGAGCGCGCGCGCGAGCAGCAGGTTGGCCACGTTGGCGCACGCGATGAGCAGCACGAGCGCGACGACCGCCATCAGGATCAGGAGCACCGGCCCGAGAATCGGCTGCGGGCCGAACGGGGAGCGATAGAGCGGCACAGCTTCGAGCAGGCGGCCTTCGTTCGTGTTCGGGTACTCGCGCGCGAGCTGGGTCGACAGCGTCTTCAGCCCGGCGTTCACCTGCGCCCGCGCCAGGCCGCGCGCCGGTCGCGCCATCACCTGCAGCCAGTGGTTGCCGCGGAGCTCCTGCCGGCTGTCGCCCGGCACGATCTGCTGCTCCATCATGATCGGCACGAAGAGCGCCACCGACAGCATCACCTGCGTGCCCATGAACGGTTCCGGCGTGACGCCGATGACCGTGAACGGATGGCCGTTGAGCTTCACCGTCCGCCCGACGATCGACGGATCGCCGGCGAAGCGCCGCTGCCAGAGGCCGTACGAGATGACGGCGACCGGATTGCGACCCAGGGCCTGGTCCTCTTCGGGCAGGAACGTCCGCCCGAGGATTGGCTTCACGCCGAGGACGTCGAAGTAGTTGCCGCTCACGAGGAGCGCCAGCACGCGTTCGGCCTCACGTCCCGCCTCGCCGGCGCTCAGGCTCGCCCACCGGGTGCTGTGCGCGAGCACACCGTCGAAGACGTCGCCGCGCGCGCGGATGTCGCGGTAATCCGGGTACGAAATGCTGTTGGGGGTGCCCGCCGGGCTGTGGTCGATGACCTCGACGATCTCCGTCTGATTCCGCACGCCGGGCAGGGGCATCAGGAGCGTGCTCTTGATCCAACTGAAGATCGTCGTGTTGGCGCCGATGCCGAGCGCGAGCGACAAGACGGCCGCCGCCGTCACGCCCGGGTTCTTCGCGAGCATCCGGCCGCCGTATCTGATGTCTTGCAGAAGAGTCGACATGAGTTCGGGCTTCCAGCTTCCAGCTTCCAGTTTCCAGCTCTGGGCTTACGGCCTTGGCCGCTTAATCCCGGAGCTCACTTGTGTTGCCACGTAGCGCAGGCCTTCAGGCCTGCCCGCGCGCCGGCACGGCAGGCCTGAAGGCCTGCGCTACAAGCGGCGCGTAGTGTCAACACAAGTGAGCTGCGGTGTAACGGCCCTCAGTGTGATTCGGGTTCGACCGGTCTGCCGGGCCCGGGCTCCGGCGGCGCCGCGCCGGGGCTCGTGTCGCGCAGCCGGGCTTCGAGGATCGCGAGGTCTTCGATGAGCCGTTCGATCTGCTGGCGCTGCCTGGAGACCATGACGGAAAAATACAGCAGGCCGACGAAGACGAACAGAATCAGGACGAGCAGCAGCACGGCCGGCGGGTAGTAGACGCCCAGGAGGCTCGCGGCCGCGTCCAGCACGCTGCGCCAGATCGAAAGCGCCAGGAGCGCGACGGCGCACGCAATCCAGATGAACGAGTACTCTTCGGTGAGGCGCCGCCGGCGGACCAGCTCGACGACCAGCACCAGCAGGGCGGCGCTCACGGCGACTGAGAGAATCTGAACGACGCTAGTCATGGGGCGGCGTGTCGACGACCGATCGCAAGGGTACCACGACGAGCGCGAGCAGGGTCCGGGCCAGCGCGTGCCCGGTTCTGGGCAGCGTCAGGGACGTGCGGCCGCCAAGCCGATCGCGCATCTGAATCGGCACTTCTTCCACACGCAGTCTGTTGCGGCTGAGCAGCAGCCGCAGCTCGGGTTCCGGGTATCCGCTCGGGTGGTGCGTCTCCAGGAATCGCACCGCGCGCGGCCCGAACGCCCAGAACCCTGACGTCGGGTCGGTGATCTCCTGCGCGGTCACGGCAGACAGGCACCACGCCAGCGCGCGCTGACTCAGCCGCCGCATCGCGGGTGCGCCGGTCTTGGCCCCGTCACGATAGCGGGATCCGATGACGGCGTCGGCGCGGCCCGCGTGAATCGGCTCGAGCAGCCGCGCGATCTCGGCCGCCGCGTGCTGGCCGTCGCCATCCACGCGGACCACGACGTCATGACCCAGCCGACGTGCGTACCGAAGTCCCGCGCGCACCGCACCCCCGACACCCAGCCGCTGCGTCAAACACACCCGCCGCACGCCGAGACGATCGAGCACCGCCGCGGTCTTGTCGGTCGAGGCATCGTCGACGATGACGAGATCGGCGGTGGGCCAGGTGCGTCGCAGCTCCTCGACGACTGCCGGCAGGCTGTCGGCCTCGTTGTAGGCGGGCACGAGGGCCATGAACGTCCCCGGCCTCCGGTCCCCGACCTCCGGCCTCCGACCTCCGGTCTCGGGCCCCGGTCGAGTGGCCTCCGGCCTCCGATCTCGCCGCATGCTCTGGAGTGGATGCGCCGCGCGGCCGGCGAGGCGGCGGAAGGTCCACACCAGAATCGCCGCGGCCCAGGCGAAGTCGCGCAGCAGATGCGCGAGCGGGAAGAGCAGACCGGCAGGATCGCGATAGCGCGACGCGACCGTGGCGCCGGCCACCAGCCGTTCGGCGGCCGGAATCGCGAGCGCGACCGCGGGCACCCACACCACGCGACTCCACGCCCCGCCGGCGAGCGCCGCGAGTCCCGTCGCGGCGAATCCGAGAAGCACGAGGAGCGCGAGCGGAGCATGCAGCATCATCAACGGACCCGAGACATCGTCTCCGCCCGCGCGGTGCGGGTGCTTGGCGACCACGTCGAGCCGTCCGTACCCGAGGCCGTATTGCTGCCGAATGTAGCCGGAGAGGCTCTCGCGCCAGCGATGGATGCTCGTGGCGGCGCGAACGAACCGCAGCCCGTATCCGCCACGAACCAGGCGATAGCTGAGGTCGTTGTCGTAGCCGTACCCGAGCGTCTCGTCCAGCAGCGAGACGCGGCGCAGCGCCTCTCTGCGATAGACGGAGTTGCCCGAGCAGACGTGGTTGACGAGCGACGTGGCGATCCGGTCGTACCGCTGCGCCACATCCAGCGCCATGACACGCGCCCACAGACTGCCTTCGCGATCAGGGACGTAGCGTCCCTGCGCTGCGGCGACGTTCGGCTGCGCGACCGCCTGCGTCAGATGCCGCAGCCAGCCCGGTTGCAGGATCACGTCCTGGTCCACCTGGCAGATGAGGGGATGCGCGGCGTGACGCACGCCACGGTTGATGGCGGCCGCGGCGCCGCGTCCATCGCCGCGGAACACGCGCACGCCATGCTTGGCCGCGAAGCGCTCCAGGATCTCAGGCGACTCGTCCGCGCTTCCGTCGTCGATGGCGATCACTTCCATGGGACGGCCGTCTGCCTGCGCCAGGATCGCCGCCAGCGCCGCCTCCAACGTGCGGGCGCCGTTCAGCACCGGCACAACGAAGCTGACGCCTTCAGGCTGAGGCACGGATCCGCGCGCTCCTGTGCCCGGTGGATGCACCCACCAGTTCCTCGTAGAGACGTTCGAGCCGCTCGCAGACGACCGCGGATGCGAACGACGCGCGCACGCGAGGCGCGGCTTCGCGCGCTGCGCGCGCCCATCGTTCCGGTTCGCCCAGGATCTGCCGGAGGCTCCCGGCCAGCGCCGGCGCGTCACCTTGCGGCACGATGAGGCCGCCGCCAGTCTGCCGGACGTACTCCGCGCACCCGCTGTCGTCTGCGACGACGACGGGTGTGCCGCAGAGGAGCGCCTCGAACGGCACGAGGCCGAACACCTCGTCTCGCGACGGATACACGACGGCGTCGGCATCGATGAGCGCTTCGAGACGCTCACGGCCGACGAGCAGGCCCGTCAGTTCGGTGACGCCTCGAAGCCCGAGCTGGTCGAGCTGCTGCCGCACGGCGCGCCCGATGCCCATGTCGTTACCCGCGATCACGAGCCGTGCGTCGCGCCGCTCGAGCCGCCCGAAGGCGTCGATCAGCACGTCGAGCCGCTTGCGCGGCGTGAGCTTGCCGAGATACAGCACCAGCGGCCCGGCCGGCAAACCGAGTCGAGCGCGAAAGCGGCCAACGGGCGGGAGCCCGTCGAACTCCCCGAGGTCCATCGGATTCGGCAGAACCGTGATGCGCGCGGCCGGCACGCCGAGACCGAGGAGCTGGCGCCGCTCGGCCTCGCTCACGGCGAGCACGCGCGCGGCGCCTGGCAGCACATGGCGTCCGGCGGTGAGGTCGAACAGCCATTTCGCGAGGCGCCGCCGTTCCAGGCGCGGCGCCGTGCCGTTTGGCGCGAGCACGTACGGCACGCGCGCGCGGGTCAAGTGACGCGCGGCCAGCGCGCCGGGCACATGGTGATGCGCGTGAATGTGCGCGACGTCGAAATCCGCGCCGTGGCGCCCCAGATACCGCCCCAGCCCAATCGGCAGGAAGAACTGCACGTGGTAGGCGAGCCGGTTCGAGAGATTCGGAAAGACCCGCACCGTCACGCCGTGCGATCGTCGCGGGGACCGGTTCGACCCAAACGGCCCGCGCCGATCGGGCGCCGGAATCCGCGTTCGCTCGTCGCAGACGTCCGTCGTGCAGACGGTCACGTCGTGGCCGCGTTCGGCCAGCCCGCGGGCCATGGCTGTCGCGAGCCGTGGAATGCCGCCGTACGCCCAGGCGTCCTCGTAGTACGGGGTGACGTGCAGAATGCGCAGCGGCACGACAGGTATCGGACGGCCTAGTGCCGTATAGTATCAGGGTTTGACGTGATGAGTCCGATCCGGACAGCACCGAGCGGCAGGCGAGGCGCGCATCTTTCCGGCCTGGTGTGGACGCTCGTGCGCACCGACTTCAAGACGCGCTACCACGGCACCGTCGGCGGATTCCTCTGGGCGCTGCTCAAGCCCCTGGCGATGTTTCTCGTCCTGTACGCGGTGTTCTCGTTCGTCTTCGCGTCGGATCCCGAGTACAAGCTGAACCTGATCATCGGCCTCTTCCTGTACGAGTTCTTCAGCGAGGCGACGAAGACCGGTCTGCTGTCGCTGCGCGCGAAAGGCTTTCTGCTGACGAAAGCCCGGTTCCCATCGTGGGTCCTCGTCGTGACCTCGGCGTCGAACGCGGTGATCACGCTCGCGCTGTTCTCGCTCGCGCTGGGGGTCGTCCTCGTGCTGCAGGGCCGCCTGCACGGCATCGGCACGCTCGCGCTCTACGGGATCTATCAGGTGCAGTTCCTGCTGATCGTCGTGGGCTTCTCGCTCGGCGCGAGCGTGCTGTTCTTGCGCTACCGCGATCTCAACCAGGTGTGGGACGTCGTGACCCATGCGGGCTTCTTCGTCGCGCCGATCATCTATCCGCTCGACATTCTGCCGGAGCGGCTGCACGTTGTGCTGTATCTCTGGCCGCCGACGCCCATCATGATGTTCTCGCGCGCCGTGCTCGTGCAGGGCAGCACCCCGTCCGCGCTCGCGCACGTCTACCTGGCCGCCGAGACCGCTCTGGTGCTCGTGGCTGGCATGCTGGTCTATCGCTGGGCTTCGCCCAGGATCGCCGAGTACGTGTGATGGCTGTCGTCGAAGTGCGAGACGTGTCGAAGCGCTTCCGGATTCCGAGCGTCCGGCGCGAGACGATCCGCGAGCACGCGCTCGACTTCTTCAGGCCACGGCCGTTCGAGACGTTGCGGGTGCTCGAGTCGGTGACCCTCGACCTGCAGCCGGGCGAGGCGCTCGGGTTGATGGGCCGCAACGGCAGCGGGAAGAGCACCCTGCTCAAGATCATCTCTGGCATCTATCCGCCAGACGGCGGCGTGGTGGTCGCGCGCGCCCCGATCACGCCCATTCTCGAGCTGGGGGTTGGCTGGAACCCGGATCTCGATGCGATCGACAACATCTATCTGCTCGGCTCCGTGATGGGGATGTCGCTCCGGGAACTGAAGCAGGCGACAGGAGAGATTCTCGCGTTCGCGGATCTGGAACGGTTTGCCAACCTCGAGCTGCGGCACTACTCGAGCGGCATGGCGGCGCGCCTGGCGTACTCGGTCGCGTTCACGGCGGTGCGCGAGGTGCTCATTCTCGACGAGATCTTCGCCGTCGGCGACGCGGGGTTCCGCGAGCGGTGCCAGGCCCGCTACCACGAGCTCCGTTCGGCCGGCCACGCGCTGCTGCTCGTCAGCCACGAGCCGCGGACGATTGCCACCTTCTGCGACCGGGCGCTCCTGCTCGAAGGCGGACGCATCATCATGGAGGACGCGGCGGACCGGGTTGCCGACCAGTACATGCGCCTGCTCACGTCGGCGGGCGCCGCGGGCGCGGAACCGCCGGGGAGGCCGTCGTGACGCCGGCGCGCGCGGCAGAACCCGCTGCGCCCCGCGTCACGGTCGTCATCCCGTGCCACGACCTCGGGGTGTATCTGAACGACGCGGTCGACAGCGTCTTCGCGCAAACCTTCCAGGACTTCGACGTCATCATCGTCGACGATGGGTCGACAGACGAGGCGACCGACCGGCTGCTCGCGGAGTATCGGCGGCCCCGGACGCGTGTCCTGCGATCCGAAGAGAACCGCGGCCTGCCGGCGGCGCGCAACCTGGCGATTCGCGAGACACACGCCGAGTACATCTGCGCCCTCGACGCAGACGATCGGCTGGCGCCGGCGTGTCTCGAGAAGTCGGTGCGGGCGCTCGACGACGATCCGTCGATCGCGTTCGCGTCCCACTGGGTGAAGACCTTCGGCGACGAAGAGCGCGAGTGGAAGCCGGAGCGGTGCGATCTCGCCGCCGTGCTCGACATGAACACCATCAACGGCGCGGCGCTGACCCGACGCGACGCGATCGTGGCCGTCGGCGGCTGGGATGAATCGATGCGCGACGGGTGCGAGGACTGGGACCTGTGGCTGACGCTCCTCGAGCGTGGCTACCGCGGCACGATCATCCCAGAGGTGTTGTTCCACTACCGCCGGCGCACGGGCTCGATGAGCCGCGTGATGATGCAGACCGACGTGCAGCTCGGCGTGTTCGGGTACATCCTCGCGAAACACCGGGACAGCTGCCGGCATCATTTGGCCGAGCTCACGCTGAGGCGCGATCTCGAGATCGCCCGGCTGGTCCGCGAAGTCTACGACCTGGACCTCGATCACCACGGGTGGCTGGCGCCGGAGATGGACCGCGCGGCGCGCGAGGTGGGCGTCCTCCGGGAAAAAGAGCGGCGCGTGACGGCCGACAAGGCACGGCAGGCCGAGCTCGACCGGTTGTCGGCGAACGTGGAGGCGCTCGGGCACGACGTGGCGGATCTCCGCCGCTCGATGAGCTGGCAGGTGACCGCGCCGCTGCGGATGGTCTACGGCTGGCTGCTGCGGTTGAAAGGCCGATAGGTGGGCGACCTCGTTTCCATCATCGTGAGTTCCGCCGCTCGGGGTGAAGGCCTGCGACGCTCGGTCGAGAGCGCCGAGGTCCAGTCGCACGACCCCGTGGAAGTGGTCGTCGTCGGCGGCCGCCGCGATCCTCGCGCGACGCGAATGCTCTCCGGTCTCGAATCCCGTCCGTTCGTCCGGGTAGCCGAGTCGGTCTCGGGCGCGCCTGGCGCGCTCCTCAACGCGGGGACCCGCGCGGCGAAGGGAACGCTCCTGGTCTGGCTCGACGAAGGCGATCGGCTGCAGGCCGACTTCTGCGCGACCGCGATCCGGGCGATGGCGGCCGACCCCGCCATCGGCTATGTGCTCGCGCCCGGTGTGATGAGTCCGGGCGGCGAGCCGCTCGCTCCAGAGTTTCGGGTTGACTGGGATGCCCGGGCAATCGCCGGGACGACCTGGTGCGCCCCCATGGCCATGCTGTGCCGCCGATCGATCTGGGAGTCCGCAGGCGGTTTCGACGAGGAGTTGGAGGCGCTCGAGCACTACGACTTCCTCCTGCGGATCGAGCGAACCGGCGCGCGCGGCCGCGTACTGGATCGTCCGGGGCTGTGGCACGCCGCCGCTCGCGAGACGCGACACCGGCAGACGCTCGAGGCCGATGTCTACCGGGCCGGCCTACAGGCGGTCTTCGATCGCCAGCGCGTCACCTTCGAAGCCGATCCGGCCGCCGTGCTCTTCGATCGCGAGCGGACGCTGCGCGAGCTCGTGCGGGTGCATCGGCAACGCGTCGCGCGCCGCGATGAGGCGCTCGACCGGCTGCGCCTTGTGACGCACGAGGTCGGCCGCATCCGCACGTGGCTTCAGCAGGAAGGACGCGACGGATTCGACTGGGGTGACTTCGACCGTACCAGCCCCGTCAGCCGGAACTGGGGCTACGACCGCGGCACACCCATCGATCGCTACTACATCGAGCAATTCATCGGGCGGCATGCCGCGGACGTGCGAGGTGTCGTGCTGGAAGTTCAGGAGAACGACCTCACGACGCGGTTCGGCGCGAACCGCGTGACGAGGAGCGAGGTCATCGACGTCAATCCGGGCAACGCGCGCGCCACGATCATCGACGACCTGCGGCGCGTCGCGACCATGGCCGACGACACCTTCGATTGCATCATCCTGACCCAGACCCTTCACGTCATCGACGACATGCGGGCGGTGCTGGTCGCATGCCATCGCATCCTGAAGCCCGGCGGCGCGCTGCTCGCGACGCTTCCGTGCGCCAGCCGGGTGTGCCTCGAGTACGGGCCCGACGGCGACTTCTGGCGCGTCACCGAAGCCGGTGCACGGGCGCTTTTCCACGGGGTCTTTCCCCCCGACCGCGTGCAGGCCCGATCGTTCGGGAACGTCCAGGTGAACGCCGCGTTTCTCCACGGTCTGGCGGTTCACGAGATCGAGGAGGCCGTGTTCGCCGAACACGATCCGTACTTCCCGCTCCTCGTCGGCGTCCGCGCGGTCAAGCCCGCCTCACCCGGGGCCTCCGGCGGGCGGCCGGGCTCCGGCCGGCGCGCTGGACCGCACCCGGGCGCGATCCTCATGTATCACCGCGTCGCGGAGGCGTCCCCGGACGTGCACGGCCTCTGCGTTCGTCCGGACGACTTCGCCCACCAGATGGCCGCGCTGCGACAGCACTTCCACCCGATGCCGCTCGTCGATCTCGTCGAGACGGTGCGGCGCGGCGAGTTGCCCGAAGGCGCCGTCGCGGTGACATTCGACGACGGGTATCTGGACGGGCTGACGACCGCGAAGCCGATTCTCGAAGCGCACGGAATCCCCGCGACGTTCTTCGTCTCCACCGACGAGCTCGACGTCGCACACGAGTACTGGTGGGACACGCTCGAGCGCGTCTTCTTCGGACCGTACGATCTTCCGACAGGTCTCGACTTCCTCGGGGCCGGCGTGGGACTCAGCTTCCAGACACGCACCGCAGAGGAGCGGCGCACGGGGCATTGGCAGCTCTACCGGTCGTTGATGGGGCACGATGTGGAGACGCGCGATCAGGCGGTGCGCGTGCTGCTCGCCCGCAGCCGGGCGGGCCGCTCACCGCGACCGGGCGCCAGGCCGATGACGACCGGGGAGCTTCGGGCGCTGGCGGAGAACCCGGCGTTCGCCATCGGCGCGCACGGCGTGCATCACCTCTCGCTTCCGTCGTGCGCCGAAGAGGTTCAGCGCGCCGAAGTCGCCGAGTGCAAGCGGACGCTCGAAGACATCCTGGGCCGTCCGGTCACGACCTTCGCGTACCCCTTCGGTTCCTGGAGCTTCGAGACGAGCCGCATCGTCCGCGAGGCGGGCTTCACGCTCGCGGTGACGTGTGAGGACCAGATCGTTCGGCCCGGCGGCGATCCCTGGCGGCTTCCGCGCTTCGACGTCAGGCCAGATGTGGGCGCGCACTTCGCGCGACGGCTCTTCGCGTTTCTCGACAGGCGCGACTGAAGCCGGACACGACGTCCGGGGCGATTCCTTCACTGATTCCGACGTCGCATCCTACGCCGGCCGAGATCGGCGCGCGCCGCGAGGTGGGAGGAGGGTCTCCGTCGCTGCCGGCCAGCGCGCCAGCACGCGCTTGACCGCCGCGTGCCGCCGCGACAGATGTTCGCGCCGGAGGATGTCGCGGAAGGCGGCGGCGAGATGCTGGCGCCACCAGTCCTCTTTCGGAGCCTTCGACGTCGCGACGGCGGCGGCGATCGACTCGAGGCAGGAGGCATCGCCGATCTGCGAGAGGGCCGCGAGGAACCCCACCGGGAGCGGCTCACGCGCCGCGGCGAGCGTTTCGCGAAGGTCGTAGAGCGCGACCGTGCTCTGGCGGGCCGCGAGCGCCTGGTGGACGGCCGCGCGTGCGACGAGCCAGGCGGCGCGCGCGGTACCGCGTTCGCCGGTTTCACGATCGCGAATGGCGGCGACGAGCCGATGGAGCATCGCGAGCGGCGCCGAGGCGGCATGCGCCGCGACGAGCGCGCGAACATGGTCCGGCGCGTCCGGCAGTCGTCCGGCGGCGGCCTCGTCGAGCGCGTCGTGCGACAGGTCAGGGCGCGCGCCCGTTTCTGCCGCGAGCTTCGCGCGAATCGAGGGGCTCGGATCGCCGGCCAGCCCCGCCCGCACGGCGCGGCGCGTGGACGCCGGCAGGTCGTCCAGCGCCTCGATGGCGGCTAGCCGGACTCGCTCGTGACGCGATCGATCGAGCGCGAGGCGGGCCAGGGCGTCGAACGCGCGCTCGGCCTCAGAGGCGCGGGTCGATTCAAGCTGCCCCCGCACGACCGCCACCGCGGCCAGCGTGACGGGCAGCTCGGAGTCTCCAGCGTCGGCGAGCTCCAGCGCAGGCCCGAGGGCGCGCCGGTCCCCGATCGCCTCGAGCGTCCGGAGCGCGGCGAGGCGCACGTCAGGACGGACGTCGGCCGCGAGGGCGTCGATCAGCGGTTCCACGGCCCTTGCGCCCAGAATCGTAAGACGGGCGACCGCCGCCTCGCGCGCGACCTCGCTCGCCTCGCCCAGCCGGGCGACCAGGCGCCCGATCTCGCGGGCGGCCGACGTTTTGATTACCATTGACGTCGAGTGTCTCCTGAGGAGCGTGCGATGGGCAAGGGGTGGCTGTTGGCTCTGGTGGTACTGTCGGCGCTGGCGGGACGTCCCGGGCAGTGGGCGGCCCCGCGGTCGACGGTCGTGTTTCCCGACAAGACGGTGGTCCGCGTCGAGCTGGCCGACACGCCGGCGAAGCGGCAGCGCGGCCTGATGTTCCGCGAGTCGCTCGGGCCAAACGAAGGCATGCTGTTTCTGTTCGAGCGCGCTGGCTCGTATCCGTTCTGGATGCAGAACTGTGTCATCTCGCTCGACATCATCTGGCTCGACGCCGACGCCCGAATCGTGTCGATCGCGCAGTCGGTCCCGCCGTGCCGGCTGCCGAACTGCAGCCCGCCGTGCAACTCGTACGACTGTCCGACCTACCCGCACGACGGACAGGCGCTCTATGTCGTCGAGGTCGCGTCAGGATTCGCGAAGCAGCACGGGGTGAAGGTGGGAGACAGGCTCACGCTGCAGGGGGTGGGGAGGTAGGAACGAGGAACGAGGCATGAGGAACGAGGCATGAGATGAGAGATGAGGAACGAGGAATGAGGAACGAGGAATGAGGAACGAGTAGGGACTGAAGGCTGGGGGCTCGGGTCTAGAAACACGAAGGGGGACGAGTGGCGGTTGTTGCCGCTCGTCCCCCTCTTTCCTTTACTCGTTCCTCGCTACTCGTTCCTCGTTCCTACTGCATCCTGATCACGAGCGCCGCCCGGCGATTGAGGCGACGGGTCTCTTCGCGCATGTTGTCGTGCTTCGGACGCTCCTCGCCGTAGCTCACCGTGCGGAGGCGGTCGGCGCCGATGCCGTGGCTCGCGAGGTAGTCCTTGACGGCGTTGGCGCGCCGCTCGCCGAGCGCGAGGTTGTACTCGGCCGTGCCGATATTGCAGGTGTGACCCTCGATCTCGATCCGCACATCGGCGCTTTCGCGCATCTGCTGCACGACCTCGTCCAGGAGCCGCGCGGCTTCCGGCCGCAGGGTGTAGCGGTCGAAGTCGAAGTGCAGGTCCTCGAAGACGATTTCCTTCTTGGGCGGCCGCACGACCTGGATCGTCACGGTGTCTGACGCCGTGCCGCCCTTGCCGTCGGACACGGTCACCGTCACCGGCACGGCGCCCTCCTGTCCCGGCGCGGTCCACGTCGTCTGGCGGGCGGCGGCGTCGGCAATGGCGCCCGCCGGCGCGCTCCACGTGTAGGTGAGCGCGTCGCCGTCCGGATCCTGCGCGTCGGCCGTCACATTGGCCCTCTCACCCACGTTCACCGTGCAGGGCGCGCACTGCGCGCGCACCGTCGGCGCGCGGTTCGCCGGCGGCGGCGGCGGCGGTGGCGGCGGGGGCGGCGGTGGCGGCGGGACGTAGATCCTCACGCCGGGCGAGTAGCCCAGCCGCACCTGGAACCCTGTCTTGTCGCCCCCCGGATCCTCGAAGGTGCTGCTGAAGTCGCTCCGGCTGCTGTGGTTGAGCGCCCAGCTCAGGCCGGCGCCTGCAAAGAAGCCCCTCGCGTGCTGCCACGTGACCCCGAAGTTGAGATCGAGCGGGTTCTTTTGTGGGTTGGCCGCCGCCGAACGCGTGGCGTCCACGCCGCGCACCGGGTTGGTCACCGGGACGTCGTCGCTGAAGAGCGCTTCGCCGTGCAGCTCGACAAAGCCCCGGAAGGGGGATCGGCTCGGGAAGCCCGCCCCGAAGCCCCAGCGGAACGACTCCGGCTGCTCCATGTCGCTGCGGTCCTGCCGAACCATGAAGCCGCCAAACCCGGCGAACTCAAGCCGCTCGTTGAGCTCCTTGCTCGCGATCGCGTCCACGTACCCCGTCATCTTGCCGGTGCCGGCGTGCGGCGTCCGGCCCGACCCGGCCTGCAGCACGCCGCGGATGGCGAACGCCGCCGGCTGCTGACGATGCTCCGACGCGAGGTTGATCTTCACGCCGATCATCGCGTCGCCGACGTTGTCGCCGGACCAGCGCTGGTATACGAGCGGCACGTCCCGCTGCACGGCGCCGGCCGTGCCCATCGCGGAGCTGAAGAGCGGGCTCACGGCGCGGCGCACGCGTGTGTCGACGCGCCAGGCGCCGAAGATCTCCAGGCGATCGCGCACGCCGTAGCCGAACGTACCCGTCAGATGGGAAATGTCCGAGAAGCCTTCTTCGCGGTCGACGTTGACGCGGTAGCCGCTCACCGACCATCCGCGGTCGCGCAGGACCTCACCGGTCGGCACGAACCACAACCCGGTGTCACCGAAGACCGTCGTGACCGCCGGTCGGGTTTCGGCCGGCGCCGGAGGCGGCGTCTGCCCGGTCGATGGCGTCGACTGGGCCAGCGCCGACGTCGCCAGCATCAGGAGTGATGCTCCGACTGCAATGCCTCGCACAGCTCGTTTCATACGACTTATTCTAAGACCGCCCTGCGCATCGAGTCAATCGAGACCATTAACCTTGATGCGTCAAAACCCACCGCCGTTTCGAGAGCGATGCTGTCCTGGCC
>ERZ1292640.1588-Hain-H43-02um-R1-1588-length-18626-cov-13_pt1 | contig 18626 bp, 18 predicted proteins | sample MGYA00564404_ERZ1292640 | MGnify/ENA primary metagenome ERZ1292640 (study PRJEB36523, sample SAMEA6512636) | groundwater metagenome | collected 2019-01-08 | study: AquaDiva: Metagenomics assemblies of 32 groundwater samples
ACGTGACCGATAGTGCCTACATTCATATGCGGCTTGTCTCTTTTAAATTCTTCTGTCATGGTGTAAATTTAAAATTTAAAAATAAAAAGTTAAAGTAAATACTCTCCCCCAATACTTTATGGGTTGTATTTATTTTTTAGTTTTTACTTTTACATTTTTAGTTTTATCTTCTAATAATAGGGATATGCCCTTTTTCGACTATTTTTAAACTTCTATATAATTGCTCAAAAGAAAACAACGCAAAAACGCGTATAGAGGCAATATTAACAAAGCACAAACAAAAGTCAACAATCTGCACGAGCTTCTATGATGATTGTAACAGCTGCGTTTTGAGGCACAATGGCGTATTCTTTGAATTCCATGGTAAAAGAGGCCCTGCCTTCGGTCATTTTCCTTTGATGTGTTTCAAAAACTCAGCGACAGTAAATCCTGCTTGACGTAAAATCGAGGATAAGGTTTTCCGAGGAACATCCCCTCTATGAAATGAAACAGTAACCAGACGCTTGCTCACCGGATGTTCAAATCGATAATGACTCCCGCGACTGCGTATGATTCGAAATCCTGCCCGAAGCAGAGCTCTGATAATTTCTACCGCCTTAAGAACAGGAAGTCCCGGCGTAAAAATTTATCGTGCAACTCTTTGCGAAAGATGGTAAGAAGCTCCTCCCCCTATGTGTTCGAGAAACTCACATTCACAATGAAACTCAAGTCCTTCTCGCGCCATTTTCTTTGCTTCCTCAAGAGTTCGCCCGTATGTAACGAACCCGGGGGCTGCTGGACTTGTTACAGTAAAGCCTGGATCAGGATTATTCGACTCAAAAATACAAAGAAACTTCCCAAATTTTATTGGAATAATTATTTCTTCTTTATTTTTATTTCGTTCTTTGATTCTCATATTATGTCTACAACCTATCAAGGCCGAGGGAAGGTGTCAATTACTTTGTAATGGCGCGTGAAGTCAACCTCCAGTAAAGAAAGATTTATTTACGAGCCTCTGTGATGGTTTGCGCAACCCCGTGAGACAGGCGGGGTCGCCACCTCACGGGGCAAGCATCATTCGGCACAACATTTTTACTTACGAGCTTCTATGATTGTAACAGCTACGTTTTGAGGCACCCCAGTAGTAGAGATTACTCACTACGGGGCGAGAAGTGATTTGATAACCTTTTGTGAGATATTTACTTTCTGGCTTCTATAATACCTTGGGCAACATTAGCGGGCACAATGGCGTATTCTTTGAATTCCATGGTAAAAGAGGCCCTGCCTTCGGTCATTGAGCGGAGAGAGGTGATATAGCCGAACATTTCCGAAAGCGGAACAACCGCCTTGATAGCTTTGTTCATTCCTCTGTCTTCCATTCCTTCTATCTGTCCGCGCTTAGAAGAAAGATTTCCTGTGACATCGCCCATGAATTTTTCCGGCGTTACCACTTCCACGCTCATCATCGGTTCAAGCAAAACTGGCTTGGCGCGAGCGGCGGCTTCTTGAAATGCCATTGAGGCGGCGATTTTGAAGGCAATTTCAGAAGAGTCTACGTCATGATACGAGCCATCGTAGAGTTCGCAGGAAACATCCACCACTTTGTATCCGGCCAAAATTCCTCGGTCGGTTGCTTCTTTAAGCCCTTTTTCCACAGCAGGAATATATTCCTGCGGCACGACTCCGCCTCTGATGCTGTTTATGAATTCAAACCCCCCAGCCGAACGCTTGGTGTTTTTCGGCAAATCTTCCGGGTCAACCGTTTTGTCAATCGGCTTGATGCGGATGCGCACGTGTCCGTATTGTCCGCGCCCGCCGGACTGCTTGATGTGCTTTCCTTCAGCTTCAGCGGTCGTGGTAATCGTTTCTTTGTAAGCCACCTGCGGCTTGCCGACATTCGTCTCCACGCCATACTCACGTTTCATTCTGTCGGTAATAATTTCAAGATGAAGTTCGCCCATGCCCCAAATTACCGTCTCGGCTGTTTCTTGGTCGGTTGTTACTCGAAAAGTCGGGTCTTCCTGGACCATGCGATTTAAAGCCATGCCCATTTTTTCCTGGTCGGCTTTGGTTTTTGGTTCAATACGGAGAGACACCACCGGTTCGGGAATAACGATGCGTTCAAGTAAGACCGGGTGCGCCTCGTCGCATAGCGTATCGGATGTAATCGTATCTTTAAGACCGACAGCGGCGGCGATTTCTCCGGCAAACACTTTTTTCACTTCTTCTCTGTCGTTGGCATGCATGCGCAAAATGCGTCCGATACGCTCTTTGTTGCCGGTGCGAGTATTTAAAACATAAGAACCGGATTCAAGAGTCCCGGCATAAACGCGAAAGTAAGTAAGCTGTCCAACGAACGGGTCGGCCTGAAGCTTGAAGGCGAGCGCGGCAAAAGGAGCGTCGTCGGATGCCGGCACTTCAACCGATTCGCCGGTTTCGGGGTTAATCCCGGCAAGCGGCGGTATGTCAAGCGGTGACGGCAAATAATCCACCACTGCGTCCAAAACAAGCTGGACACCCTTGTTCTTGAGGGCCGAACCGCAAAATACCGGGAAAATTTTCAAATCAACGGTGGCTTTGCGAAGAAACGGTTTTAGTTCTTCCGCGCTGAATTTTTTACCTTCAAGATAAGCGTGCATAGCCTCGTCGTTGGTTTCAACTATTTTTTCCACGAGCTCGCCGTGATATTTTTCCGCCGTGGCTTTCAAGTTCTCCGGAATTTCCCCTTCAATAATCTTTTCCCCTTTTTCTCCTTCGAAGTGGTAGGCCTTCATTTTAAGCAAGTCCACGACTCCTTCGTGTTTTTCTTCTTCGCCGATGGGAATCTGCATGCGAACGGCTTTTTTGGTCAAACGATCAAGAATGGTTTTGTATGAATGTTCAAAGGAACCTCCCGTACGGTCGAGTTTGTTTACAAAACAAACGCGGGGCACTTTTGATTCGTCGGCATAACGCCAGTTGGTCTCCGACTGCGGTTCAACGCCGGCCACTCCGTCAAAAACCACCACCGCCCCGTCCAAAACGCGCAAGCTTCTTTTGACCTCAATGGTAAAATCAATGTGCCCGGGGGTGTCAATAATATTAAAACGATGTTTTAGGTTTTTGTTTTCTTTGTCATACGTGGGCGTCCAAAAACAAGTGGTAGCCGCCGAAGTAATGGTAATACCGCGCTCACGCTCCTGTTCCATCCAATCCATGACCGTATCTCCTTCGTGCACTTCGCCGATTTTGTGGGAAACTCCGGTATAAAAAAGCACCCGCTCGGTGGTAGTGGTTTTCCCCGCGTCAATGTGGGCGATGATGCCGATATTTCTAACTTTTCCCAGAGGATAGTCGCGGTTCATAATTCTTAAGTACCAATCAACGAATAGCCACCAATGTCACGAATAATCCTATTTGTATCATTCGTTTCCATTCGTAACTATTTGTATTAAAAAAAGCCGAAACGGCTCAATTGGAGAAACTATACACGAAAAACAAAAACCCCGCAAATACGATGCTTGCGAGGATTGTTTGGAAACATTGATTAGCTAGCCGACTCAAACTTGTCACAAAAGGCGGTAGCGATTGGGTAGCCATCAAGCGGTTTGTCCAAATCCGGAACATGGCTTAATGTTCCGTAAATACCGTGTAAACGCCGCCAACCGCCACAATGTTTGCATGGACGGGTATCATTCTTTTCTTCGTCGGACATTCTGGAAGCCGGGACGAGAGAGCGGGCTACCACAACATTGCGCATTATGCGTTCCATCCGAACAATCTCTTCGACTTTACGCGCGCTAGACAACTCGGACATTTTGGAAGGCGGAGCGATGGTTTCTATCACTTGATTACGAAAATTGGCAAGCGTGCGCCTTAGATCCAAAAGCCCCAGCAGACTTTCAGTTTCAGAAAAATCAGATAGCTTCATCGCATTTCTCCTTTCTTTGTTTAAAAAGTCATTTGAAAAATCCCAACATCAGATTACCATACCAACATCAAAAAAGCAACCACAAAAACACTAAACGCAGACCTAATCCAGTAATTCGTATCTCCATCAAAGAGGGGTATTGGTTTTGAAAAATCTTGCGCAATAGGGCGGCATGAGCAGACAAATCCCCCAGCCTTTTTCTTTCAATTTTCCACACACATTATCTTTATGCTATAGCATAAAGATAATGTGTGATGTAGATCTGTTCTTACTTGTCTTTCGGAAGTTCGAAGTGTTCTCTAAGGCGAGTGTCGTATTCCAAAACCTCAACAATCATATACAGAACGTCTTTCCCTATTTTCAGATCAACCTTAAAAAGTGTTATTATGTTTTCACAATCATATGGATATATCCATACGCTATCCTGCAAGCGAACAAACCCCATCATCGTAAGTATTTCTCTGACACGTTCTCGTGTCGCTTTTCTTTTTTCCGGAATATCAAAAATGAGCGCGCGCCATTTACCGTCCCAGTGTTTTGGTTTTTTTAATTTGAAATCCTGCAGTTCTAGGCGGCGCAAAACAGATTCCCCTTTTGGCGTAAGATTAAGCATGTTGTTTCTATATGAAAGGAGGCCATTATTCACAAGTCGCGCGCGAGAACTGTTTATTGATTCTTTTTGTCTAGAGTGGGGCAAGATTCCCAATTGAGCCATTGCTTTCAATGCATTGGGGGCAACGAGCCCTGCACTTAAAACACCCGCGACTTTGATAGTGCCGAGAATAATCTTCTGCAAATTTTTCTTCCGTAGACGCTTTCTAGATTTTTCCTCTAATCTCCCCATACATTATTTCTATGCTATAGCATAATTATAATGTATTAAGTAGAAAAAACAAAACGCGAAAATCGCGTTTTGTTAACCTTGCTAATATCAATGTTATTCCCGGTTACCAGGTGAAGTGGGCGAAGGCTTTGTTGGCCTCAGCCATTCTGTGGGTGTCTTCTTTTTTCTTAATAGCCGCGCCTTCGTTTTTGGAGGCGGAAATAAGTTCGTCGGCAAGCTTTTTGGCCATCGGAGCGCCCTTTTTTGCCTTAGCCGCGCCAATAATCCAGCGAAAAGAAAGGGCCAGTCTCCTTTCCGGGCGGACCTCACGGGGCACTTGGTAGTTGGCCCCGCCAATGCGCCTTGAGCGTACTTCCATAACCGGACTGGTGTTTTTTATAGCCAAATCAAATATTTCAAGCGGATTTGGGTTCCTGGTTTTTTCTTTGACCATATCAAAAGCGCCGTACACAATCTTACGGGCGGTATTCTTTTTGCCGCTATTCATTATGTAATTAATGAATTTACCTACCTTAGCTGAATTGTAGGATATGTCTGGCTTGGCGATATTACGATTTTTGATTTTTCTTCTCATGTTGAAAATTTAAAGCTTAAAACTAAAAAGTTAAAATTGATAATTCTTGTTTTTATCTTTTCACTTTTAGTTTTTAGCTGTTTTGGGGCGTTTCGCTCCGTACAAACTCCGCCCCTGTTTGCGATTTTCCACACCGGAAGCGTCCATTCGCCCGCGCACGATGTGGTAACGAACTCCGGTCAAATCCTTTACTCGGCCTCCGCGGATAATAACAACCGAGTGCTCCTGCAAATTGTGTTTAATGCCCGGAATATAAGCGGTAACCTCCATGCCGTTCGTTAAGCGCACGCGGGCGATTTTGCGAAGCGCGGAGTTCGGCTTTTTCGGAGTGGTGGTGGTAACTTTTATGCAAACACCGCGCTTGAAAGGCGACGCGTATCTTTGCGGATGGTTCTTGATAACGTTAAAACCGCGAGCCAGAGCGACCGCTTTTGAACGCTTCACTATTTTTTTCCGGCCACTCTTGGCCAATTGGTTGGTTGTCGGCATGAAGTCTAGAAAGTAGAAAGTAGAAAGTAGAAAGTAGAAGATTTAATTTAAATTCATCTAATTCTCTATATCTAAATCCAACCTCCAAATGAAAAAACGCTTGTCGCGTATTCCAGAATAATCTACTATACCGTCCGCAAAAACACAAGGAGGTAACCCGGATAAATATCGATTACATGCTCATCCCGGTAAATAACCTAAAAATGAAAGAAGTTATGGTTATGACAATCGGCCCAAAGAAAACTGGCAAAAGTATGAGCAAGCCGATTATTACAAACATAAAATTGCGCTCGGCAAATTCTTCTATGGGCGAAAACCATTTCGGGAATAGGGTCAGAAATATTTTTGAACCGTCAAGCGGGGGTATGGGCAAAAGGTTGAACACGCCCAAAACAATGTTAAGCGTTACGACCATCTTGGCCATAATCAAAAAAGAAAGCGGTAAACCGTCTGCAAAACGAATGAGTAGCCCAAAAATAAGGGCGATCAAAAAATTTGTCGCCACTCCGGCTGCGGACACAAAGAGCGTCCCCAATCTTTGGTTCTTTAGATTGTATGGATTATAAGGAACGGGCTTGGCCCAGCCGATAACCACCCCGGAGCCCGTGAGTATGAGCGCTGCCGGCAAAAGGATGGAGCCGAACAAATCAATATGAGGAATCGGGTTTATGGTCAAACGACCGGCGAGTCTGGCGGTCGGGTCACCTAGCATATCAGCAACATAGCCGTGCGATACTTCGTGTAGTATCACCGAGAAAATCAAAATGACTATAAAAAAAATCGCGTCGATTCCGGGCATAAAATAAAATTAGTTTGTAGATAGATATCTTTAAGAAATCGGTTAATTTGCGGGGTTAACCCTTTTATGGTAGCATAACAGCGCTAACTAACAACTTACGACTCACCACTAACAACAAAAGGCGAAAGAAAAATTGAATTGCGTTCATCGTTGGTCGTAGGTCGTCAGTCGTAAGTCAAATCCATGGCTAAATCATGCCCATCATGCAATAAAGGAACCAAGGTCGCAGGAGGCTACTCTAACCGCACCCGCGCCACCAAGTTCACTCCGACTGGGATGGTACGCAAGTATCCTAATTTGCAGTGGGCCAAACTCCCTTCTGGCGGTCGCGTCAAAATCTGCACCCGCTGTTTGAAAGCCAACAAACAGATGACTCTCAAAAACAAATAACAGATAACAGATAACGAATCAAAAAATCAAAAAGCCGGCGTTAAACCGGTTTTCTGTTGATTAAATAAACATCAAAGTATACACTTAACTTACCCTGGCAAACAACGAAAACGTGGGTGTAGGCCACCAGCTCCTTCGTCGTCATGACGTATTCTCGTGATGGGGAAACAAATATCCCATTCCTGTGTTATGAGATTCTATCCAGTAAGGGGCGTCAATCGTTGGGCGAGAGAAAAGGTAATTCGGAGAGCGAAGAGTAGCTGGGAGACTATGAAAGGTCCGAGCCTGCAGACAGACCCGGAGTCGCCAATGCTTATACACCAGCCGCCGAATACACTTCAAAGCCGTCAGGAATACCCGCGTACCCCGCGGGCTTTTTATTTTTCAATTCAACTATTTGCTTATTCGCGCGAATAAGCAAATAGTTGAATCATTTGTTATATTGTTATTTGTTGAAAATTATTTTGCGGTTTCATGCGCAAGCTGTTCCCCGTCGGTCGTGAAAATTATGGTTCCCGAGTCGCAGGTGGAAAGTCTGGGGATTTTAAATTTTTCCAAGAGCGCCAAAATTTCTTTGTGCGGATGGCCGTAAGAATTTTTACAGCCAGCCGATATAACGGCGTATTCCGGCGACACAAACCCCAGATATTCTTCGCTCGTGGAAGTGCGCGAACCGTGATGACCGAGCTTCAAAACACTGGATTTCAGGTTTTTGCCATCTATTGAGGCTACATACTTTTCTATTTTTATCGGCGAGTCGCCGGTTAGAAGAAACGATTCGTTTTTGTAAACAAGCCGTCCAACGATAGAAGCATCGTTCGTTTCTTTAAATAGAGATGTGTCAACATCAGGGAACAAAACATCAAAATAAACGTCGCGCGAAAGTCTTAATCTCATTCCTCTGCGTGCAATAATTTCTTCCGCTTCGCTTCCCTTAATTTTCTCTTCAAGAGTTTTATATACCGCCGTGTTTGATGACGCGCCAGAAATAAAAACTTTGCCCACTTTGTATCTCTCGAGCACAAGCGGCAATCCGCCGATATGGTCCTTGTCCGGGTGCGTTGCCAAAATCGCGTCTATTGAACGGTCGTAAATTGGCATCACACCCCCAAGCGCCGGCAAAATTTGCCCCCCGCTCCCCCCGTCAATAAGCATTTGGTTGCCATTCGGCGCTTCTATATAAATCGCGTCGCCTTGACCTACATCCAAAAACGCCACCTTAAGCTCTCCCCCTCTTTCCTCGCGCAACAAAAAATACCAAACAAAAATATTGACGCAAAGAAGCGCGATTAAAGTCGCTAGAAGAAAATTATTTCTTGTTGAAGTCATTTTTGGTTTTTTTTAAAATCAATTCAGAGTCTTTTTTAAAGATAACAAAAAACACGATGGCGACATACGCCAAGACCGTAACCCAAGCCGGCGCGAAGCCGACCGAAACAAAAGACTGGGGAAGAGAAGAGAAAAACTGGGAAATTGAAATAGTATAAGAAAGGATAAGCGAAGTTGAGAGGGCAAAAGGAACGGCAATCGCGGCGCTTACAAACCCAAGCGCTCCCGCGACAAACGCGCCCAGCATGGCAAATGGAACTGTCGGTAAAACCAGCAAATTAACCAAAATAGCGACTGTTGAAACCGAGCCGCTTAAATAAACGAGTAGCGGCAAAACGGCTATTTGGGTGGCGAGAGTTTGGGATAAAAGTTCTTTGAAGCCCTTCCCCTTAATTCTCCAAAAATATTTTGCTATCCATGGCGACAAGTAAATAAGTCCGAATGTTGCCAAAAAAGACAGCTGAAACGACGGGCTAAAAATAAGCAGGTTCGGATTCTCCAAAAGCATGACGAAAGCGGCGATAAATAACGCCCGTCCGGCTTCGTAAGAACGGCCCGTGGCTGTTCCAAAAAGCGCGATGCCGGCCATTACGGCCGCGCGAACAGCGGACGCTCCCCCGCCGGACAAAAGCACGAACAAAATTATCCCCACCCCGCCAAATATCGTTCTCGCCACAAGCGGCAAAAAAGAAAATATCTTCATAAAAAACTGCCCGACTAAAGAAATATTGTAGCCGGACAAAACGACAAGGTGAATAATGCCGGCATGTTTGAACGTTTCCGTAAGCGCCTTCGGAAGGGCGTGCTTTTCGCCGATAAGCATGCCGAGAGCGAGCGATGCTTCCGGTTCTTCAATGCTCTTTTTTAATTTTTCAGAAAATCTTTCACGGATGGAAAATAATTTTTGAAGGACGATGTTTCCGTTGTCGTTTGAAATTATGGAAATCTTCGGATAAACAATTTCGTGAAATATCCCATCTTTGGAAAGATAAGCGCTGTAATCAAACGGCTCGCCGCTTTTGGAAAAATTTTTTACTTTTCGAATAACGCCGGAAAGTTCGACTTCGTCGCCGTAATGAACAGTCGGATACAAATCCGATACTACGAGCAATCGTTCTCTCGCCGTGGTGGTAGCTCCGTCGAAAAATACGCTGTCGGACAAAACCACGAGGCGCGCGCCTGCCTCACGAATATCCGGAAATTCATCCACCACACCGCGCAAAACAACGCGCGAGTTTTCCATGGGGTATAAAACATTTTGATAACGGTACGATTCAATCTCAACCCGCGCCAGTCCCAAAGAAACCGACAGAACAAAAATGGAAATTGTAAAGATAATCTTTTGTGAACGATAACTCTTGCCGTAAAAAACAAGCGCAAACCCCAAAACTAGGAAAAAAATCGGGAATTGCCACCCGAAATTCGTAAGCGAGCCCAAGCTGACGCCGGAAGTGAAGCCGAAAATCAGCACGAGGAGAGTGTCTGTTTTCATTTTATTAATTATGCCTCGTTTCACTCTGTCACGCACCCATGTTAGCATTTAAGCAGTTGTGTAAACGAGACGGAGGCCGTCTTGAAAATCAGCCACAAATTAAGAGTTTTGGTTCACCGCAAAAGAACCATTATTGAAACTCTGGAAACATGGATACAAAAAACAGCCCTGAAAAAATTCGCACAATGGGCTCTCGGATCGGAAAAAACAAAAAAACTCTCTGGTCTTATAGATAACCAGGTCTTGAGCAGGGAATACGAAGGAGAAACAACGTACGAAAAAACGATGGCCTTGGCGTCTTTAGAGAGAAACACGCTGGTTTGTGGGGTATACAACGAGCTCAAGGAACTTGGCTATTACCCAGCCGGTCTAAGCGAGACCATAAGCTATTTAAGCGAAGCTAAAGATGTGTCCGTTGGGTCTATCGTTGTTCTCGGGATGCGTCTCTTGGATGACGACTTCAAAGAAATGCGTATCATCATAAAAGAAAACGGGGTTGAGTCGGAAACCGCGTATCCAGAAAAACCCCTCAAACAACACTTTCAGGTTGTGGTGATCAAAGAAGAAATAGCCACTCATAAAAAATGACCCCGCTTGCCCCGGGGTTTCTTTTTTTGCGCTTTTCAAAACATTCCTTATTCCAATGTTCTTGAAAACATTGGAATAAGGAATTAAAGATCTCCTTTTGCAGTCCATTTCCAAACCAAAATATCTACTAGTTTCTTAATTTTTCACAAAAACATCACCGGTAAACATAATTACATTATAATTAGCTATAGCTAATTATAATGTAAAAACGAATGAGTACACGAAACTAACCCTTTATCCCCCACCCGCGCATTATTTCTTTTTCGTCTTCGGCTGAAACCGCCTTCTTGAACTTCGCACCGGAAACGCCCTTTATTCTTTTCTCACACTCCGGCCAAGTTTGATGACGTATTAATTTCCCGTCCACTAAGGATAGGTATGAATGTGCCTTAGCCGCAGACTTGCGCCGACTTGACGCGGACTTACGCAGAAATTTTTTTGCTGGTTTGGTGTTTAATATGTCAAACGGATATTTGGAAAGTGGCCCTGTGAAAAATTTTCCTTTCTTCCAGTTTTGTTCGCGGGCGTTCATGGTGGCCAAAAAATCGGCGCGTTCATTCCCCGCGATACCCACATGCCCGCGCACATGTTTCCATAGAATATTTTTGCCTTTGGTAAGTTTAGAAAGTTTCTTCCAAAGATCCTGATTTAGAATTTCTTTTTTGTTCGTACCTATCCAGTCGGTCTTCTCCCACCGCTTTATCCATTTAGTAATTCCATTGATCGTATATGACGAATCTGTATATATTAAAAGTTTTACGTTTTGCGTTTTAAGTTTTGAGGAAAACTCAAGCGCCTCAATGGCGGCAGTGAGTTCCATGCGATTGTTCGTGGTGTGTTTGTTTCCCCCGCCCAATTCTGTTACTTTTAACTTTTCACTTTTAACTTTTAACTTGTTGTCTTGGTAAACCACGACAACCCCCCACCCACCCGGTCCGGGATTCCCCAATGAACTGCCGTCAGCGAATACAATTATTTCTTTTGAGTGTTTCATTTCATACTACTATATCATGCCAAAAGAAAATCGCGGCTAGGCCGCGAATGATAAAAAATTCATTTACTTTTTTCTTTTTCTTTTTTTCTGCGAAAACGCTCGAGCAACCGACGAAGGTGGGCCGCTTCTTCATACCTTAAACTTTTGGCGACTCCTTCTTCGATGAGAACGACCCCATTGTCATTAGTGCGAAAGGTTGTCACGTAACTGGCTGCGTTTATGTATGTACCCCTTCCTTCACCTTGCGCGGACACATCAGGTTTTTGTCTCCCGCCTGAATTCGCCCCGACAATAACGGCTTCCTGCAATTTTTTGCCAAAACCACTATCCCCCTCGATACAACCGAGCGCATCATGTGCCACAAGAACCACCGAAACAAGTCCCATAAACGTCTCCCTCAGCTGGTCCGGATTGAAATGGTTGCTCCAAGCGCCGCCCTTTCTTCTTTCTCTCTTTTCCTTTTTTCCTGTTTTGCTTTTCTCCTTTTGCATTTTTGAATACCGGAAAAAAGAGTTGACACAAGCATTCTTGCGCCAATCATCGTAACTCTATCTTTTGCTCTTCCCATCTCGCCCTCCAAAAAAAATCTGACTATCAATAAATCTAATCTGCAGTTTACATAATGTCAACAATCTAAGTTTTACCTACAAAAAGAAAGGCGGCGCACTTTAGCGCCGCATCAACAATCTGTATTTACCTGATTACTGGATTGTGTTCGGACAAGGGACGTCTATTTCTTCTTTCCTCGTCGTCTATTCTTTGCTGTTCTCTGGCGACCGCAAGCATTATTTGCCCTCTTTCTTCTTCGCTTACAATCACCGATTCATTCGGCTTCGTATCAACGATATCAGAAAGTCTTATCGGTTTTGCCATCGGAAATCTCCTGTACTTAGACTAAATTCAAGTTTATTCCTATGTCACACAATGTCAACGATTCTCAATCTTATCTCCGGACGGCGCATAAAAAGCGAGCGCTCTATGGTGGCAATCAGATTTATGGTTGCCCCATCTTCAACTGTGACTTTTTTATAATCTTTCGGGCTCATAAAAAATCCGATGGCGGGAATTTTAATTCCTTTTGAATTTTCAAAAATAAGTTTCAGGTGATTTTTTTCTTTTCCGAATTTACTAACTTCTTTAATTACCACATTACTGAACAAAAATGCAGGCTTAGGGTTTCCCACCCCGTATGGAGCCAGCTTTTCAATGGTTTTGTAATTTTCTTCCGTCACGTCATCAACTACGAGCGCGCAATCTATCATTTCGCCGCTAGGCAAGGCCGTGACTTTCTTGATTTTCTTGTGCGCCGCGAGAAGCTCTTCTTCCAAAAAATGAATTTTTTCATGCGCTACGGAAAAACCGCCGGAAAACTCGTGCCCGCCTATGTTTAAAAAAAATCCTTCTCCTACCGCAGCCATAAGTTCCACCAAATTTACCGTCCCGTCGGAACGGCACGAACCCTTTATATGCTCGCTATCTTCTCTGCCCCAAACGAAAGCCGGTCGGCCGTATTCCTCCACAAGTTTTCCGGCGATTAGCCCTATCACCCCGGGTTTCCAATTCGGATTGCCAATGACAATAATGTCTTTCACCCCGCGCTCCTCTATGTGCCTTTTTGCCTCCTTCATCATCCCCGCGACCAAACCTTTCCTGGTGTCATTTAAATTATGCAAGTGGTCGGATAGTTCGTCGGCGACAGTTTCGTCGCTCGTACTAAGCAAACGGAATGCCTCAATCGGAATATCCATGCGCGATGCCGCGTTTATTCTCGGAGCTATCATAAAAGCCACGTCGTCTTCGGTAAGAGTTGTTTGTTCAACTCGCATCTTCTTGAGTAATTTTTGAAATCCCGGACGCGGACTTTTGCGCATTACTTTCAAACCATAATGAGCGATGACACGATTTTCGTTCACTAGCGGAACCATATCCGCGATAGTAGAAAGGCTGGCCATATCAAGCAACCACTTTTCCCAACCCGGAGATACCCCCCACTCTTTTCCACGTGTTTTGAGAAGCGCCTGCACAAGTTTCCACGCTACTCCTCCGCCACAGAGCATGTTATCGGGATACGTATCGCCCGCTTGTTTTGAATTTACAATGGCGTAAGCGGGTGGCAAAACTTCTTGGGGAAGGTGGTGATCCGTCACAATAACATTTATGCCTAGTGACTCCGCGTAAGCCACCTCCAGAACATTTGCGATTGCCAAGTCCACGGTAATGATCAAGCTCACTCCATCTTTGGCAAAAATTTCTATCGCTCCGTTATTTAATCCGTATCCTTCCTTGTGCCGGTGGGGAATGTAGTTGGAAAAATTTTCGTATTTTATTTTTTTGAAAAAATCGTGCATCACCACCGAGCCGGGAATGCCGTCGCAGTCGTAATCGCCGTAGACGACAATTTTTTCTTTGGCGTCAATGGCGCGAACAATGCGCTCCACCGCCTTGCCCATATTTAAAATAAGAAACGGGTCGTAAATATCCCGCTCGTAATCCGGATTTAAAAATTTCTCCGCCTCCTCTCGTGTTTTAATTCCGCGGTTAAAAAGGAGTACTTGTGTAAAATCGCTGTATTCTTTGAGCTCTAGAGCAACCTCCTCTGGTACCGCCTCCGCTCGCGTGTGTTTATCCATCTTGCAATTATATCACGGGGCCTTGTGATATGATTTAAGTATGCAAGATTGTATTTTCTGCAAAATAATCAGGGGCGAAATACCGGCAATTATTGTTTACGAAGACGATTTTTCTTTGGCTTTTTTGGATATAAATCCGATCAATATCGGACATGCCTTGCTTTTGCCAAAAGAACATTATGAAAACATATTTGATATGCCGGAAGAACTGCTGGCAAAACTTTCTACTACCTCAAAGAAGCTGGCCACGGCCATTAAGAATGGTTTAAACGCCGACGGGGTAAATGTAATTTCAAACAACGGCCGCGTCTCCGGACAACTTGTTTATCATGCCCACACCCACATAATCCCTCGCTATGACGGCGATGGGTTCGCCCATTGGAAAGGCAAGCGCGGATACCAGAGCGGCGAAGCGCGGGAAATAGCCGAAAAAATTAAAACTGGAATAAAATAAATGGCTAAATTCAGCAAAAACCAATCTCTTGCCGATTTCCAAAGATTGATTGAGAGTCTTTATTCTTTGCCAGACGATCGGCTTTACTCAATTTGGGATTTGTTGGCCCAGCAACAAAGATTCGCCATGCGAGCGTTAAAAGGAATTCGGAAAGGGGATGTCAGTAAATTAAAAATCAATCTCCTCATCTCTCTGTCATGGCTTATGGCTGTTGGGAACAGGCTTCACATAGAAGTTGAGGACGAGGTATGGAAAAGATTCCCTGCCCTTTGTTCATACTGCGGCAAAAAACCGTGCGAGTGTAAAAACACAAGACTAAACAAGCGCAAAAAAGTTCCGATGATAGACGCGCGTAAACCGCGGAACCTCTCCGGTTTCCAGAAAATGTTCCGGGAAATCTACCCTTCGGGAGAACGAACCTTGGCCGATGCCGGCATTCATTTTGCGGAAGAAACCGGCGAAGTAGGCGAGTCGGTGCACAACTACCTTGGGCGACATCTGGAGAAGCAATTCAATGAGATCAAGCTTGAACTGGCTGACTTAGTTTCCTGCATATTTGGGATTGCTAACTCAGCCAATATTGACGTGGCATATGAACTTGAAAAAATATTTTTAAATGGCTGTCATGTATGCCATCGAACACCGTGCGCTTGCGGTTTCACAAAAGTGGCAAGCATAAAAACGTAAGCGTATTAAAAACTGGGACTAAAATCGCGTTCTGGGGCGCGATTTTAGTTTTTGCTTTTCTTCAACGCCTCTATCCCCGGGAGTGTCCCTTCCGCCAGAAACCCTAGCATCGCCCCGCCAGCGGTGGAAACAAAACTAAATTTATTTTCCAGTTTAAGTTTTGACACGACAGCCAGAGTGTCCCCGCCCCCTAAAACAATTTCCGCCCTGCTTTTCGCGAGTAATTTCAAAATTTCTTCCGTGCCGGAACCGAACCCTTCGTTGTAAATGCCAACCGGTCCGTTGAACAAAACAGATTTCGCCCCTAAAATTTTTCTCTTGAGCTCCACCAAGGTTATCGGACCGATATCAACTATTTTGTCTTTTGGCGACAAATCTTCCGGAAAAACCGTATCCCCGAACAAAGTCTTCACGTCGGCTGGCAACAAAATTTTTTTGTTTTTAAGAAGAACTTTCAGATCTGGCGATGGTTTCCCCACGATAGATTTTCCCATCTCATAGCCTTTCGCTTTAAAAAAAGAGTTGGCCAAAGCTCCTCCAACAAAAATAGAGAACGCCGCGGGCAAATATCGTTTTATGAGAGGAAGTTTTGTTTCGAGCTTGGCTCCGCCCAAAATAAAAAAGAATGGTTTTTTTGGTTTAAGAAATTTCCTCAAATGCCTGTATTCTTCTTCAAACAAAAACCCGGCATAGCTTGGTAATAATTCCGGCAAAGAAACGATTGAAGCGTGTTTGCGATGAGAAGTGGCAAAATCTTCATTAACATAAATGTCGGCCATAAAGGCAAGTTCTTTGGCAAACTTAAGATTATTTTTTTCTTCACCCTTGTTGGTTCGTAAATTTTCAAGAATAACGGCTCCGCCGTCCGGTAATTGCGAGACGGCCGACCTTACAAGCGGTCCTGTGACACCGGGCACGAAACCGACACTGGTCGTTTTATTCAAATATCGCGCTATGGGTTTCAATCCGTACTCTGGCGCGTCGGTGTGGGAAATGATGACTATTTTCGCGCCGCTCTTTTTTAAAAACTCTATTGTGGGAATCGCCCGCCTCAAACGAAAATCGTTTTGGATTACGCCATTTTCTGTCGGAAGATTCAAATCAAGCCGCAATATTACGCGCTTTCCTTTTAGATTTTTTGCTTCTTTTATTGTTTTAAACGGCAACATATTTTTATTGATACACGATGCCAATATACGAATGGGTACGAATGATACGAATAGAATTCCATTCGTTTTTATTTCGTCGAGCGAGGAGCGACGCGCCAAGTACTCTTGGCATGTCGTCCGAGCGAAGACGAATTAAAGGTTCAATACCGCGCGGCTTGCCGCGCGTTTGCGCGAGCGAAGCGAGTTCCTCCAATACCTCGGGGCTTTGCCCCGAGTAACCTTTATTCGTTAATAATTCGTATTAACAAAGCGCGGTGATTGCCAGAAACTTTTTGGCGTCCAGACTTTCGCGTCCGATTAAAAGCCCGGCAATTTCTTTTTCCGCCAAAAACCCGCCGGCATTTTGGGGGTTAGACGAACCACCATACAAAATACGGATATCGTGAGCGCGTTCCGCCCCATATCTGTCAGCTAAAACCTTCTTTATAAATATAGCCATTTCTACCGCGTCATGAGGAGTGGCCGTTTTAAATTCCACATTGCCAACCGCCCAAATAGGCTCGTAGGCAACAACGGTATTTTTGAGCATTGTTCCGGGAATACCGGCAAAAGCGTGTTCTATTTGTTTTTTCACGGTGGCTAAATAATATCCATGATTGTCGCGTTCTTTTTCTCCAACACAAATTATCGGAACCAAACCTAGTTTTATGGCCGACTTAACTTTTTTGTTGACAATGTCATCTGTTTCCCCGAGAGTCCTTCTTTCGGAATGCCCGACAAGGACAAGCTTGACGCCCAAATTTTTTAACATCAGACCGGATATTTCACCTGTATACGCCCCACTCTCCTTCCAAAAAATATCTTGGGCGCAAACTAAAATTTTTCCTCCATCAAAAATTTCCATCGCGTCTCTTGCGAAAACAAACGGCGGACAAACGGCGATATTCGCGTTTTTTATTTTTACCGCGCCGCGCTTGATATCGCTCGAAAGCCGTCTCGCTTCGTCTCGTGTTGTCGGATTCATTTTCCAATTTCCAACTATAAGTTTTTTCATATTGATTATTGCTTTAAGTTTACCATATTTGGAATAGACAAATGAAAAAACACCATTGTTTTATTGGTATTCTCTTAACTATTCGTGTTTCCCCTGTCAGCTAAAAGCTATCAGCTGTTACTTACTCCGCCTCCTTCCATCCTCCGACACTCCATGCGCCGGACGGGCCCGAAGTGAATAAAAGACTGGCTAACCCGGTTTCGTAGGTAACACTAGCGGAATTCTTTAGATGCACTCTGTACGCCGTAACCTCCTTCAAACTAACGGAATTAGCAATCAACACCTTACCATGCCCGGCATAAGCAACAAAATCCCCACTCGCGCTGTTGTCAACATAAATAGCTTCTTCTCCTCCGCCTCCTTCGGCGCTATTATTCTGCGATAGCATCACCACATAAGATCCAGGGCTTCCGGAACCTTGAAACACCGCCGTATTATTAAGATCAATTTTGCTTGAAGTCGTACGGTTATTCGGGTTGTCGGCGATAAGAGCAACGCTTCTCCCCCCTAGGGACGATGACACCTTTACGGTCGGCCCGTTTGAAATTTTTATATTCCCTAAAACCCAAATTGAGCCGGTGAGAGTAATCGTCGGACTGCCGTAAATTTCAAAATCGCAATTTATTTTTACCGGTCCTATGGTCGCGTTTGAATTTATTCTGTATGGACACGGAGAATTAATTGTCCCGCCTCCGACCGCTTCGTTTTCCATTTGCGCGATTGAATCATCGGAAATGGGAAGGGCTATCTTGGGCAAGTCGGCGCTTCCGGGATGGCTCGCGCCAGAAACAGTCGTGCCCGAGATTGATTGGTAATAAGCGTCTTTATCAATAGTCGAATTTCGTATGGTGTGGGCGTAAACAGAGCTCGTCGCATAAATACCATCCACCACACCCAAAGGTCCGGCAGAAACAACATCTCCTTTAACTAAGTTTGAATTCTCTCCCTCAACTTGGCCATTGGAATATATGTTACCGTTTACAATACTGTTGTTTTCCATTTCAAAACCACCCTCTCCGACCTGAACGCCGTAACTAAACGAATTACCGCTTGTAATCGTAACTCTCGCTTCCGATTTCCTGATGCGATTATTGGAGTCTCCTTCCGCGGTGACCAATTTTTCACTAGAGCCCATGTTTGTGATTGTGGTTATGGCAGTAGAGCTAGCTACGGAAAGAACTTCTACTGAAGAAACCTGCATGCCTTTCTTTATGCGGTATAGAACGTCTTCCAGTCCTGATTCGGAAATAGAGTAACTTTGTCTGGAATTAATGAGACTGTCGGAAATACGGCTTTGTTCAAGC
>ERZ1292640.503-Hain-H43-02um-R1-503-length-31821-cov-45_pt1 | contig 18626 bp, 11 predicted proteins | sample MGYA00564404_ERZ1292640 | MGnify/ENA primary metagenome ERZ1292640 (study PRJEB36523, sample SAMEA6512636) | groundwater metagenome | collected 2019-01-08 | study: AquaDiva: Metagenomics assemblies of 32 groundwater samples
CGCCCAGGCTGGAGTTCGCCTTCACCGCGTAGCAGACGCGATGCGGCAGGCCGGCGAGGGCCTCGTGGTAGATGCCGAAGCGTTTCCTGATCCCGACTGCCCGCGTCGCTGACCGCAGTTTCCGACTAGGGCGTTACTCGTCAAGTTGGCGTCCGCCTCACCGGAGCGAGGCGTGTGGACGCAACTACGTGGCGCAAATCAACCACCGCTAGCTTCCGTGATGAGGTAGGGCGCCGCCTTCCGAGCCAGCGGCGCCAATAGCCTACTTGCCCGGGGTCAGGATACGCGCTTTGATGGCCGCAACGAGGGAACCGGCGGGGTAGGCACCGTCCCACAGCAGTTGCAGGTGCTCGACGCTGCCGCCGCTGCCGTGTCCGGTGGCACTATAGGAAACACTCCCGTCTGCTGCTACCTTGCCCTCCCACACGCCTTCCCAAACGCCGCCACCGAAAACCTCCAGCCGGAACGTTCCCCAGGCGTTGAGCGTGCCGTCCTCGTGAATGTTGGCATTGACTGTGGTGTAGTTCAGTCCATTCGTTCTCGTGTCCGAGGTGTCTTCCCGGTAAACCCGCTCTTGGCCTCTCACCGTGCCGCTGGTTCCGGGAGGGCAGGGCGCGAACGGATTCCCGGTGGGAACGCCCCTATGGCATTTCACTTCACCGGGGTTGGCCAGTCCTATGGGGGTTTCGGTGCCCGTGACGATGGTGAACGTTGCCTGCGCTGCGGCCAGCCCTGCCATCACTAGCAGGGCGGCGATGACCGTAAGAAAGTGTTTCATGGGGTTATCTCCTTTCACGTACCAACAGTAAGCTCAAACGAGCCTTTCAGCCATAGACGGCGGCTGGAAACCGGCTGGTTTTTCCTTGGCGTCCAAGTAGGTGGAAGGATTGAGCTTGCGGAGTTGAGGGTGTATAATTCCGGTAGCATGCCCAGGATTTCCGGGCGGGTGAGTTTCGGCGAGTTCGAGCTTGACCTGGAGGCCGGCAAGCTGCGCAAGTCCGGGAAGGCGCTGAAGCTCCGGCCACAGCCGATGCGCGTTCTGTGCCTTTTGGTCAGTCATGCCGGCAGACTGGTCAGCCGCGAGGAGATCCGCCGCCACTTATGGGGCGAGTCCACATTCGTGGATTATGACGTAGGGCTGGATTCTTGCGTGAACCGCATCCGTACGGCTCTGCGTGACAAAGCGCAGGCTCCCCGTTATGTTGAGACGCTCCCCCGCCAGGGCTATCGCTTCATCGCGCCGGTCAAGCGCCAACGGTTGTTCGCGGAACCCACGCTAGCCGTGCTGCCTTTTGCGAATCTGAATGGCGATCCCGCCAAAGAGTACTTCGCCGATGGCGTCACCGATGCACTGGTAACCGAACTAGCCCGCATCCCGACGGTGCGAGTGATCTCACGCCAATCCGTACTCCATCTGAAAGGAAGCAGCCGGAAGCTGGATGAGATCACCCGCGACCTTGGAGTGGATGGCGTTGTGGAGGGAGCGGTCCTGCATGAGGGCAATCGCGTTCGCGTGACGGCGCAGTTGATCCTGATGGATCCCGAGCGCCACGCATGGGCCCAGAGCTACGAATGCGACATGTCCGCGGTATTGACGACGCAACGTGAGGCGGCGCGCGCGATTGCCGCATGTGTGGCCGAGGCGTTGAGGTCCGCCGGCGCCGTGAAGCCGGCCCCTGTTGCGGCGCGGCCGGTCGCGCCGGAACTTGTCGAGGCCTATTTGAAAGCCAGAATTGAGCTCGACAATTTGAGCGCGGAAGCCATCGGGAAAGCGCTCCAGTACTTCCGGGAGATCACCGCGAAGGCGCCGGATTTCGCGCTCGGGCTCGCTGGGCATGCCGCCTGTCTGTTCAGCTTGGGTTGGTGGGGGCACGCTCCAATCCGCGAGGTGTACCCCAGCGCGAAGCAGATGGCCTTGCAGGCTCTTGCCATCGATGACAGCCTCAGCGTGGCCCATGTGGTCCTCGCCTGGATGAACTTGCTTCTCGATTGGGACCTGGACGGTGCCATGCGGGAGGTTCGGCGCGCCATTGAACTGAGCCCAAGCGATACGGACGCCCACTTGTTCTATTCGACGCTCCTCTGCTTTGTTGGCCGGCATTCTGACGCGATCGCAGAGGTTCAGTACGCGCTGAAGCTCAATCCCGCGTCGCTCCATCCGAACCAGTACGCCGCCTGGATGTATTCCCATATGGGCCAGCACGCGCGGGCGGAGGCGCAGGCCAGACGGACCATCGAACTATTCCCGGATTCCCTTCAGCCTTATTTCGTACTCGGGTGGTCTGCGTGGTATCAGGGCCGGGCTGAGGAGGCGGTTGCCGTCTTGGAGAAAGCTCTCAGCCATTCCCGCGAAGCCTTATCACTCTCCTACCTGGGACATGTTTATGGCCGGCTCGGCCGAACAGACGAAGCCAAGCGCCTTCTCCAGGAACTCGATCAGCTCCGCACTCGAGGTCAGGCCCCGCCGATCGCCTTCGTAGTAATTTACGCTGGACTCGGAGATGTTGAAGCGGCGTTCGATTGGCTCGAAACCGCTTACCGGCTCCGGGATGGTTACCTGTTCTGGCTCCCGGGGGCTCCCGGACTCGATCCCCTTCGCTCGGATCCACGCTTTGCCGATCTCGTCCATCGCGTGGGGATCGTTCCGGCGTAGCTGGCATAAAAAGAGATCATGCGTGTGCCTGCGCCAGGCAGATCCCAGACTTCGCAGTGTTCACAATTATCTCATCCACGTTGACGGATTGTCGCCTATTCGGAGAGTGACCTTCGACTGGATCGCCAAGTGCAGCGCCGGCCCCACACACGGCACTCAGAGATGTCCGGCTACTCCCCCAGGAATGGTTCGGCCAGCCGCGGCCCAGCCGGTGGAGCCCGACGCCCACGAAGACAGGCGGGGACGCCTGTCCTACACGCTCTCGCCCCGCACCAGGTCTGCGTAGCTCTCTCTCGCCCGGATGACCCGCCAGCGGTCGCCCTCGACCAGAATTTCGGGCGGGCGCGTGCGCGAGTTGTAGTTGGAGGCCGACACGAAGGCGTAGGCGCCGGCGGTGCACACGGCCAGCAGGTCGCCGGGCAGCACGTTGTCCAGCTCACGGTCACGGGCGAGGTAGTCGCCGGTCTCGCAGACCGGTCCCACCACGTCGGCCAGGATCCGCGGCCGGGCAGACCTGCGCAGCGGGATGATCTCGTGATGTGACTGATAGAGCGCCGGCCGGATCAGGTCGTTCATGGCCGCGTCCACCACCACGAACTCTTTCCCGCCGTTCCCCTTGCGATAGAGCACGCGAGTGAGCAGTACGCCCGCCTCGGCGACGATCGAGCGGCCTGGCTCCAGCATCACAAACAGGCCCTTGCCTTCCACGCGGGCACGAACCTGGCTCACGAAATCGCGAACCTCGGGTGTGCGCTCGCCCGGCCGGTAGGCCACGCCCAGGCCGCCGCCCAGGTCCAGCGTCCGGATATCCGTGCCGGCCGCTCGCAGGCGCTCGACCAGCGCGAGCATGATGTCCAGCGCCGCCAGGATCGGCCCCGCATCCAGCAGTTGCGAGCCGATGTGACAGCTCACTCCTTCCAGGGACACGCTCCTGAGCGCGCGGGCGCGCTCCGAGATGCCGGGGACCTGCGCGATGTCGATGCCGAACTTGTGCGCGCGCAGCCCGGTGGAGATGTACGGATGCGTTTCCGCCTCAATGTCCGGGTTGACGCGCAGCCCCACGCGGGCCCGCACGCCCTGACGGGCCGCCAGCGCATCCACCAGAGCCAGCTCGTCCTCGGATTCGCAGTTGAAGCTGTGAACGCCCTGGGCCAGCGCGTATTCCACTTCCGCCGGCGTCTTGCCCACCCCGGAGAAGACTACGCCGCCCGGTTCCCCGCCGGCCTGCAGCACGCGGTAGAGCTCGCCGCCGGAGACGATGTCGAAACCGGCGCCCGCCCGGGCCAACAAGGCCAGCACGCCCAGGCTGGAGTTCGCCTTCGCCGAGTAGCAGATGCGGTGCGGCAGCCCGGCCAGCGCCTCGTCATACGCGCGGTAACGCTCTAGGATGGCCGCCCGCGAGTAAACATAGCAGGGCGTGCCGGCCCGGGCCGCAATGTCGGCCAGCGGCGCCTGCTCGCAATACAGCGTGTCATTCTCGTAGCGGAACGAATCGGCCATCACGGGGCAACTCTCAAAACCAGCAGCGTCTGGTCATCGAACGTCCCGGCGTTTTCGGTGAACGCGTCGAGGCCGGCGAAGACGGCGTCCACGATCCCCTGGGCCGGCTGCTCGCAGACATCCCGCAAGAGCCGGATCAGGCGCTCCCGCCCGTAGTCCTCGCCGGCCGGATTCGTCTGATCGGGGATGCCGTCGGAGTAAAGCACTACCACGTCGCCGGGTTGGGTTTGGAAGGCGACCTCCTGATGCTCGGCATCCGGCAGCAGACCAAGAGGAACACCCTCGATCCGCGGCTTGAGGACTTCCCCCTGGCGGCAGATCAGCGGCGGCATCGCGCCAGCGTTCGTGAAGACCGCCTCACGGGCGGCTGCGCGCCACAGCAGAACCAGCAGGGAGACGTAGCGCGCCTCGACGCGGCGGGCGATCAGCGTCTCGTTCAACGCCCGCATCAGCGCCGCCGGGCTGCGCCGCCGCGGAGCCAGCGTCAGCAGCAGGCCGCTGATCAGCGACCCATACAGCGCCGCGGCCACTCCCTTGCCGCTCACGTCGCCCAGGGCGATCATGGCCGTCCCATCGCCGGGCTCGAAGAAATGATAGAGGTCGCCCGAGATCTCACGCGCCGGGCGGTAGCCGGTGGCGATCTCCAGTCCCTCGATCGCCGGCGCCGTCGCGCACAGCAGCGCCGCCTGGACTTCGCAAGCTGCCTCCAGGTCCTTCTCCATACGCTCCTTGCGCCGGGTCAGTTCCTCGTAGAGGCGGGCGTTCTCGATGGAACTGGCGAGCTGCGGCGCCAGCAGCGAGAGCGTGCGCACGTGATCCTCGGTGAAATTGGCGAACCGCGCGCTCTCCAGGTCCATCACCCCCACCACCCGGCCGCGGACGATCAGCGGCACCGCCACCTCGGAGCGGATGTCGGCATGAAAGGGAATGTAGCGCGGGTCCGCCAGCGTGTTCTCGGAGCGGATGACCTCGCGCGACTCGGCGGCCGCGCCGGTGATCCCCTTGCCGAGCGGTATGTTGTCGAGCTGAACCCGTTCGTCATAGCGCATGCTGAAGCGGTTACGCAGGCACTTCTGCTCGGTATCGACCAGCAGGATACTGAACGCGTCGTAGTTAATCAGTTCCTTGACCGCGGTGGCGATGTGCGCCAGCAGCTCTTCCAGATCGAGGATCGAGACGTCGCGTGAGATGTGCGCCAGCGCGCTCAAGGTCCGGTTCTGGCGCACGACGCGGCGGTAGAGGCGAGCGTTGTCGATGGCGGCGGCCACCCGCGAGGCGATCAGGCGAAGCAGCGCGCGGTCCTCTTCGCTGTACGCCTCGAGGCGGGTGGACTGGAGGTCGATCACCCCCACCAGCTTGCCGCGCGTGATCATCGGCGCCGCCAGCTCAGAGCGCACCGCATCCAGGCCGCTGAGGTAGCGCGGGTCCTGGCGCACATCGCTCACCAGAATCGCCTCCCGCGCGGCCGCGGCCGCTCCGGTGATGCCTTCGCCCAGGCGGACCACCAGGTTGCGGACGATCTCCTCGCGGTGGCCGATCGCGTGACGGATCTTGAGCACCCGCTCCTTCTCGTGAAAGAGCAGAATCGCCAGCAGCTCGTAGGGAATCACCTTCTGGATGACGCCGGCCAGAGTTACCAGCAGCCGGTCGAGGTTGAGCGTCTCGGAGGCGGCCGCCGAGACCTCCAGCAGCAGCTCGAGCAGCTCGGCGCGCTCACGGAACCGTACCGTGGATGTGCTCTCGCCGGTCATGGTGAATCAGGCCGCGGCCGCCTCGACGATCCGCACACTGGCGCTGGCCCCTATGCGGGTGGCCCCCGCGGCCACCATGCGCTGGAGATCCTCCAGGCTGCGGATGCCGCCGGCCGCCTTGACGCCCATATCGGATCCCACCGCCAGCCGCATCAGCGCCACGTCCCGCGCCGTCGCCCCCGAGGGGCCGAAGCCGGTTGAGGTCTTCACGAAATCCGCCCCACCCATGCGGGCCAGCGCGCATGCGATCGCCTTTTGATTGTCATCCAGCAGCGCGGTCTCCAGGATCACCTTGACGATGACGCCGGCACGGTGGCAGGCGTCGGCGACCGCTTGAATGTCCTGGTAAACCGTCTCCAGGTCGCCGGAGCGGAGCGCGCCGACGTTGATCACCATATCGACTTCCTGCGCCCCGGCGCGCGCCGCCGCCTCCGCTTCCGCCCGCTTGATCGCGGTCGGCGTCGCTCCCAGGGGAAAGCCCGCCACCGTACAGACCTTCACCGGCGAGCCGGACAACTCCGCCGCCGCCAGCGGCACCCAGTAAGGGTTCACGCAGACCGTCGCGAAGCCGTACTGTCGGGCTTCGCGGCACAGCTTGCGGATGTCGTCGGCGGTGGCCTCCGGTTTGAGCAGCGTGTGATCGATCAGGCCGGCGGTGGCCGGATCGACCCGCGTGAGCCGCTCGCTGGCGGAGATGCGGTCGGCGCCGGCGGCGATGATCTCGCGCGTCTTCCTGGCGCAGGTCTGCGCGCAGCGCTGGACGCAGCCGGGGCACACCAGCCCGGGAATGTTCAGTCCCTCGCCGCGGGGCGAAGCGGAGGGGGCGGGGCCGTGCGACATGGAGCAATCGCACGGCGCCGCGGCGCGCCCGGTCTCCACCCGGGCGAGGATCTCCTCACCGATCGCGGCGACGAGTTGTTGCAGTTCGGTGGCGTCCAATTTGATGAGGCGGAGAAGCCATTTATGATAACACAGGCAGCTCGTAGCCCCTGCGCGGGGCGCGGCTCAGCAGAGCATTCGCTTCCTCGTCGCCAGGGAAGCGCTCGGCTTCCGGGTTCCATTGGAGCTTCCGGCCGAGCTGTCGCGTGATGTTGGCGAGATGGCAGAGACTCACCGAGCGGTGCCCGACCTCAACCTCCGCCAGCGGCCTCTCACGCGTGCGCATGCACTCCAGCCAGTTCCGCATGTGGTACTTCGCCTGCCATTTCGCGACGTCGTCGCGCCACTTTCGCACTTCCTCCGGCGGCGGCAGTTCCTTAACCATCCCGGGCGGATCGGTGCGGAAGTTGTTCCGGACGATTTCAATCCGCCCCTTCTCGCCAACGAAGATGGCGCCCCCGTTCAACTCCCCGGCCGGCATCACCAACTGCACCGCGACGCCGTTCGCATACCGGAAAGCCAGCGAACCTCTGGGGCCATCCGCCAGCGGCCACAACTCCACTGGCCCCGATTCGTCCATCCCCAGCGCACACTGCACCTGGTCGATCCCGTGCGCGCCCCAGTTGGTCATCTCGCCGCCGGAATAGTCCCACCAGCGCATCCACCCCAGGTGCAGCTTGGAGTTGTACGGCCGCATCTCAGTCTGACCCACCCACATGTCCCAGTCGAGCGACTCCGGCGCCGGCTCCGCCGGGAGTCCGGCGTACTGGCTCGGTCCCGTGTAGTTCACGCCCAACACGAACTCAATGCGCCCCAGGCCGCCGCTGCGGACGAACTCGCACGCCACCCGGTTCATCGCCATCGACCGCTGCTGGCTGCCCACCTGGAACACGCGGCCGTGCTTCCGCGCCGCCCGCACCAGTGCGCGCCCCTCGGTCACGTGGAGCGTCAGCGGCTTTTCGGCATAGACGTCCTTGCCCGCCTGACAGGCGTGAATCGAGCAGAGCACGCGAGTGTGATCCGGGGTACCCACTATCACGCCATCGATGTCTTTCTGCTCCAGCAGCCGCCGATAGTCGTGATAGATGCGCCACCTGGCTTGCCGTTCCGCCGCCGCCTCGTTGCACCGCTTCAGGAAGCAGTCCGCGACCGCGACCACTTCAGCTTCCTCCGGCAACTGGTCGATCAGCAGCTTGCCGCGATTCCCGACGCCGATGACGCCCACCCGGATCCGGTCGTTGGCGCCCGCCCGGCCCTGGCCTCCGAGTACGCTGCGAGCAACCACGTACGGGAAAGCCGCGCCGGCTCCCAGAAGCCGCCGCCGCGATACTCCGCCCTGCCGATGGTCGTTCTGGTTCATAGAACCCCACGCTACCACGTCAGCCGCAGCGTCAACTGCAACTGCCGCGGCGTATTGGCGGACAGCCGCCTGGTGACGATGCCGTCGGCGCCCGGCTGCACCAGGCCGGGGTTGTTCAGCACGTTGAACAGGTCCGCGTTGAACCGCACAAAAACCCGCTCGGTGATCCGCACCGTCTTGAACGCCGAGGCGTCCAGGGCGAAGTTCCACGGACCGGGCACGAACTGGTTGCGGAACGGGTGCAGGTTGCTGTCGAGGGTGGTGCGCTGAAGCACGCCGCTCTTGAGCTGCACCCAGGTGGTGTTGGTCTCGTAGTAGGGGCGGTTGGGATCCGCCGGGCTGACGCCCTCCTTGGGAGTCGCAAAGACGGGCTGCGTCGCGGGCCTGTATTCCGCCGGCACGCCCATCACCCCGTTGGGATTGCCGTTGGCGGCATTGCTGTTGATGCGGTTGGCGGGGATGTAGCCGTTGTACCAGAGATAGCCCTGGTAGCACACGCCGCTGCGGCAGTCCTCGATGGGGTACTTCTTGCCGTAGACCTCAACCGTGCCGGTCGGCCCAAAATAGCTTGTGGGCAGCGCGAAGTACTGGCTGCGGAACTGGCCCAGGCCGGCAATCTGCCAGCCGCCCACCACGCGGTCCAGGAAGCCGCCGGCGTTGCCCAGGAACTTGTGACCGCGGCCGAAGGGCAGGTCCACGATCCAGTTCCAGTTGAGGCGGTGCTTGGGTATGTCGTCGTCGCGACGGTAGTTCAGGAAGCGGTTGCGGGCCATGTAATCGGTCGGGACTGCGTTGGGCAGGTAGTTCTCCACCGGGTAGACATAGTCAAAGTCCTTGTTGCTCGACTTTGACTTGAGGGCGTTGGAAAGCACATAGAAGAACTGGAAGCCGACGCCCCTGGCGTAGCGCCGCTCGGCTTCCAGGCGGAAAACGTTCGCGTTGGACCAGCCCGTGCGCCGGTAGTATCTCAATTCGCCGTACGTGGTCTGATCGAACGGGCCCATGGCCGTGCCCGCGTATTCGCCCGTGGGAAGCGGCTGCCCTGTCCGCACGAACCATACGTAGTTGGTTGGCGGCATGTTGAAGTCCTGGTACTGCTCCAGCCTCAGCGCATGGGTGCCCACGTAGCCGGCGCGCACCACCGTGTCCTGCCAGACCTCGCGCTCCAAGGTGAAGTTCCATTCGTGCGCCCGCATCGTGGACTGGTGAGGCTCGAAGGAGGTAACGCGGAAAGAGCCGCGCAACGCCGCGCCTTGCTGCCGCTGCACCAGAACGTCCTTGCTGTTCACGCCCGCGATGACGGCGGGCGGGTTGCGCAGGTTCCAGTTGGGCAAGCCGTCCGGAGTATACTGGGCCGCGGTAAGGTCGGACCGGCGGGTCGAATACGTGGGTATGTTCCGGCGCATGTTATCGGTGAACGAGCGCAGGTCCGGAGCGAAGCCGTAGAGCCCATAGCCGCCGCGCAGCACCGTGGCCCGCTTGCCCTGGCCCAACTGGTAGGCGAACCCGGCGCGCGGGTTGAAGTCCCACGGATTCGCGTAGATCAGCGAGTCCGGCAGCCCCGCCTCCTTCGTCGAGAGGAACTTGACTCCGATGTCGATGTAGTCCTGTACCACCTCGGGCGCCGTAGCGCCCGTACTGTAGAGCTGATCCAGCGGCGTCCCGGTAATGACCGCCTTCTTCTGGAAGTCGAAGCCGGTAAGCAGGTTGCTGTCCTCCTTGAACGGCGGGAAGAACTCCCAGCGCACGCCGTAGTTCAGGGTAAGCCGGGGCGTCGCCTTGAAGTTGTCCTGGAAGTAACCGACGACAGTGCGCGACGTCATGTGGTACCAGCCCCGTATCAGCAGGGTGTCGTAGCCGGCGGCGTACCCGATGAAGAAGCCGGCGGCATTGTGGCCGGTGAACGGCGCCGGCGCGTGGGCGGCGCCGGACCTGGGATCGTAAAGGGCAGTCCCGTAGGAGGAGTTAGCGAAGTTGTTGGTCAGCCTGGGCTGGCCTCCCAATACGTGCAGGCGCTCGTGGCGGTAGCGCCCGCCGAACTGGAACTGGTGGCGCCCGCTCACCTTGGTGAAATTCTGATCCGCGAGGATGATGCGGTTTCGGCCGATCTCCATCTCCTGTTCGCGGTAGTCCATGCCGAAGCCGACCACGCGCACCACGATGGCGCCGTAGGGATTGTTGTAAGGGTCGGGGACGCCAAGTTTGTTGATGAGGAAGCCCGCGTCGGCCGATCCCTTGCCCACGATGAGTTCATCCTCCGACCCGCTGAGCAGTGTCTCGCTGAAGAAAGCCGGCGAGAAAGTGTGCGTCCAGCTCAGTACGGCGCCGTCGTCCCGGGAGGGGAATCTGTTGGTGTTCAGCAGCCCGTCGGTGGTCGGCAACACGCTGCGCAGGCCGTTGTTCAGTACGCTGCCGTGACTGTACCGGCCAAAGACCTGGTCGCGGTCCGTCAGCCGGTGATCGACCCGAATAGTCTCGGTGTGGTTCCGGTTGGACAGAGGCACCAGACCGTAGTAGTTCGGCGCCACCAGCGGGTTCACGTTCGGGTGCGAGGGAACCGGGGTGACGCCGAGCAGGTACTTGGCCATGGGGCTTTCGCGATTGATGGGGATCTGGTTGTTGGGGTACGGCTGGCGCTGCCAGGTCCTGGAATCCGTGGTCCAGGGATCGTACAGCGTGTAGCTCCGTCCGGCCCCGTCCACCAGCCCGCTGAAATCCCCCTGGCGCATGGCCATGGTGTGCATCGAGGTGACGGCCGTGGCGGAGTATGCGTGGCGGTAAGCTTCCCAGCCGAAGAAGAAGAACGTGCGGTTCTTGCCGTTGTAGATTCTGGGCAGGACGACGGGGCCGCCGGCCGAAGCGCCGAACTCGTTGCGGATCAACTGCGGCGGCTTGTCGTAGAAATCCTGGCGCGCGCGGGCAACTCCGAAGCCATTGTTTCGCATCGTCTCGAACAGGCTGCCGTGGAAAGCGTTGGTGCCGCCGCGGGTGGAGAGAATGGTGGTGGCCGGCGCGGAGAACTTGGACGAGGAAGCGCTGGTCTCCACACGGAATTCCTCCACCGTGTCCATCCCCGGAGGCCGACTCGAGATTCCTCCGTAGGTGCGGTTGGCCAGCACAGCGCCATCCTGCACGAACTCCATGCCGAAGCGGATGCCGTAGACCGTGGGGTTGCTGGGGTTCCCATCCACGCCGGGCGTCGTGCTCTGGATCATGTACTGAAGGAGGCGGCCGTTGAGCGGGAGTTGCTCGACGCGCGCCCGCTCCACCACATTGCCCACGGTCGGGCTCTCGGTGGTCACCAGCGGCGTCACGTCGCCCACGACGGTGACCTCGGTGGTGGTTGCGCCCACGGTCAGTACCGGATCAATTGTCGCCGTCTGGCCGACCCGGAGCAGCACCGAACCTTCCCAGGGCCGCATCCCCGGAGCCGTGACTGAGATCTTGTAGTCTCCGGTCTGAACCGACGGGAAGATGTAGAACCCGACGTCGTTGGAGGCGGTCTCATACTTGCGGGTGGTGGTCTCGTGGACGATGGACACCTTGGCCGCGGCCATCACCGCCCCGGTGGAGTCTTTAACGACGCCCTGAATCGCGCCGGCGCCGGTCTGCGCCAGGCAGACGGTCGCCAGCAGGCAAAACAGCGTAAAAGAGCGGAGCACGGCAGCACTTCCTCCTTGCGTTGGCCTACACATGTGAGTATAATCGATTTTCGGTGCCTGTCAAGAATCCCGTTCGCCGCCCGCAACCGGCGCCGGCCGCGCCCGCCGAGCATCGCTTCGAGCCGGTCGAGCCGCCGACTCTGAAGGAGAGAATCGCCGCCGAGATTCGCAGAGCGATCCTCACCGGAGATCTGCCGCCCGGCGCCCGCATCGTCGAAACCAGGCTGGCCGGCCAGATGAGGGTGGCGCAGACGACCGTGAGAGAGGCAATTCAGGAGCTCGAGAAGCAGGGGCTCGTGGTCAAGTACGTGAACCGGGAAACCCTGGTCCGCAAACTCAGCCTGGCCGAGCTCGAACAGCTCTTCCACTTGAGACTGGATCTTGAGGGGCTGGCCGCAGAGCTGGCCCACCCGAATGCCACGGACGAAAACCTGGCTGCACTCCACGAGATCGTCGAGATGATGCGCCGCTCGGCCCGGAAGAAGGACATCGCCGAGTTCTACCGTTTCGACATCGAGTTCCACCGGCAACTGTCGAAGCTGACGAAGAACCAGTTCCTGGAGGCGGCGCTCGCTCCCTTGCTGGTCGGGCCGGTTGCCTTTGTGCTGGCCGGCGCCCCTTTTCCCATGGTAGAGAACTACGTCCAGGTGGCCCGCGACCACGCTGAGATCCTGGAGGCTCTCAAGGCGAGTACGCCCAAAGCGGCCCGCAAGATGATCGAGGCCAAACTGCGGCGCTGGCACCAAGGGCAGTTGAGAAACTTCCGCAACCGCGTGCCGGGGTGACCCTCAACTATTGCGAGAACGAACCGGAGGCCTGCCATCCACCAGATACACCGCGTGCACTTGGGGATTGCCGGCGCGGCGTGCCAACTTCAGGTGGATGCGCAATGCCGCGGCGGTGCAGCCGGCGGGCAGATAGCCGGTCTTCCAGCGCAGGGGCGTCGAATAGCCGTCCTCCTCGACGGGCACACTGTCTTCGGCGCCAAAACCGGGCAGGGTTCGACCGCTGGAGGCATCCAGCAAGGCCGCGCGAATTACGTTGCCCGCACCGAGGCCGCTGGCGTTGACCGCGAACCGATGGCCGCTCCACCCGCCCTTGGGCACGCGAAAACCGATGGAGGTGATCGCCCCTTCCCGCCATTCAGACAGCAGTTCCAGGCCATACAAGCGATGCCGCCCGACCCGGGCGAGCCCGACGCTGCGCCGCGAGGTGTAGTAAGCCCACCACTCGCTGCCGACTTCCAGCACGCTGGTAATGTCCGGCCTGGCGTCTTCCCAGGCTTGCGCGCCCGGCTCGAGCGGCGGCCGGCGCGAACGCCACAGCCCGAAGCTGATGTTCTCCTCTTCTCGCGGCTCCTCGAGCCAACCGGTCGAGCGCATCGTGGGCTGCTGCTGCTCGTGGTGCTGGACGAACGCCCACCAGTAGCCGGACTCGTGGAGCGCCACGGCGCCGTTGTGCAAGGAAGACTTGACGGGCGCCGGGTCGAAGCCGTAGTGCCGGGCGTTGTGGGGCGCGCGCGTGAAGCGCAGGCCATCCGGCGATGTGGCCACATCCACGATGCAGCCGTGGGGGCCCTGGGTGTGCAGAAACAGCACATACCGCCTCTCGGGCGGGCCCTCATCGTCGCGCACGATCGAGATTGGGATTTCGTACTCGTTGCTGTGGAGGTCCGGTTGCGGCGGGTAAACGATGTTGGTTTCGCGGCCCGAGAACCGGAACAGCCCGAGCTTGGGCTTGGTCCAGTGAACGCCGTCCCTGGACTCGGCGTATCCTGTCCGTGCCTGGTGCAGACGCTCGGTGTAGCCGGTGTACCACATCCGGAAAGTGTTTCCTTCTTTGAGCACGCAGGCCTGGCCCAGGCTGCCTTCGTCCCATTCGCCGGGCCCTCCGGGAACCAGAACCGGCTCCGGCGACGCCTGCCAACGAAGACCATCCGGGGAAACGGCGTGATAGACCGCGCAGTTGTTCCTGCCGAGCGCCTTGCTCATTTCGTATCCGCCCATCAGATACATGTGAAAGCCGCCACGGTCTCGCAGGACGTAGGCAAAAGGGGTCCCGTACCCTTGCCCGGACAGGTCGGGGATGTCCTTGGCCCGCAAAACCGGATTGCCTTCAAGGCGAGTCAGTGGATTCCCGGCTATCCGCACGCCGTCCAGCTCCCAGTCCAGATCCAGCAGGACGGCCAGGGAAGTGCGCGCCGTGGTGGCGAGCTCCTGCGAGAGATCGAAACGGTCGATGTCGATGATCTGGCCGGGATGGCGGCTCTCAATAAACACGCAACTCTCCGGCCCGGGAGTCTCCGGGACCATCTGTTGAATGGAATTGTGGCGGCGGATCTGGTCCAGACGTATGCGCTCGCGTTGCTCGCTGGTGATGGGCTGGCGCAAATCCAGGACATGCCAGCCGTCGCAGTAAAGGCGCGCCGGGCCTGCGGGGCCGGGAACGACCAGGACGAAGGTGTGCCAGTCCCGGTGGTCGTAGCCATCGACGGATACACGGTCGATCCATGGGTCAGCGGCGTTCACGGCGATCTGCCAGCCGGTCGTGGTGCCGAAGGTGATGTCGCGGGTTGGGAAGGCGCCGAGGCTGAAGGCCCAGCAGCCGTGTGTCCGGCTCTTGATTCCGAGCGTGAACAGGGTGCGGCCCGCCTCGCCGGAGCACAGCAGCTTGACGGTCAGACGGACAGGCCGGTCCGCCAGCGCTCCGATGGCCTGCTGGCAGCGCGAATACAGCACATCCAAACCGGCTTGCAGACGGTGAAAAGAGGGATGCCCGGCATGCCGAAAGGAATTCCTGGCCGTGTCCTGCCAGTAGCTGCGAAAAGGAATCCGGCCGCCGCGCGCGCCATAGCGGTGGGAGATGGCAACCGGCGCGGCATCAGGGGTGAGGGCCTTCGCGGGCGCCAGCGTGGCGACCGCCAGTCCCAGCAAGTCTCTGCGAGCCAGGTGGTCGTACACTATCAAGTTCCGGACAAGGATAGCATGGGAAGACGAACAGTGGCCGTCATCCAGCGCGCGCTGGACGACGCCGACGCCGGCGGCGGAATGGGCGCATGAAGGATCCCCTGACACGAAGGAGCTTCCTGCGAACCGGTCTGGCCCTGCCCGCAATGGGATCGGCGGCCCGAGGGCAAACAGACGGCGGAGGAATCTGCGTGGCCCTCGCCAACCACTGGAGCTATATCGGCATCGGATGGCAGCTTGGCCTCGAATCCTGCGTATTGTCGGTGATCGATAGCCTGGAGATGGCCGATCATCCGCCGTTTGTGAAGACTTGCATCAATCTCGAGGCTTATGCCTACGAGTTGCTGGCCGAGAAGTATCCCGAGCTGATCGAGCGGCTGAAGCAGTCGCTGGCGGCCGGAAAAGTGGAGCTGATCGGCGGCTCCTTCGGCCAGCCGCTGGGTTCTCAGATCGGAGCCGAGTCCAATATCCGGCAGCTTGTCTGCGGCCGGGAAACGATCCGAAAGGCGCTCGGCTACGAGGTGGTGACGTTCCTGGAGGAGGAGGAATTCACGCATCCGCAAATGCCGCAGATCCTGGTTGGCGCCGGCTTCCGCTATGCCAGCCTGGCCCAGATCGATACCTGGGGCCGGGCGGGGGTTCCCAGGCTGGAATTAAACGTACTCAACTGGAAGGGCACCGACGGCGCCACCATTCCAAGCATGCCCAAGAACTCGCTTCGCCTGCGCGATCCCGAACGGCTCGCGGCTACATCCGGCGAAGCGATCAGGAGGCTCCAGAAGCTCGGCAAGCCGCTGCTGCTCACCTGGGCCGAATTCGGGTGGGAGCCGCCCGAAGCGCCGGCTTACTTGACCGAAGCCGACAGGCTTAAGAGGATCCCGCCGGAATTCGCGGTCGAATACGTCACCCTGCGGGAGTACATGGAGAAGTACGGTCGAAACCCGAAAGAGACCGTCTACCTGAACATGGACGCATGGAAGAAGGTCCTTCCCTGGGGGATCGGCGGAGACCAATTGCGCATTCTGGATCGGAAGGTCGAGGCGCTCCTGCTGGCCGCCGAGACGTTCGACGCGGTTGCGTCCAGCCTCGGCGCGAAGAGCATGGAGCCTGTCCTTGAGAAGGCGTGGAGGGATCTACTGATCGCCCAGAGCCACGACGTTTCTCTGTGCGAATACTCACGGTGGCAGGACGACCGGATGGCGCCGGCCGATCGGATCGAGGACCGTCACAACTTCACCTGGGGCGCCATTGGCTATAACCATTTGGACTCGGCGCAAAGGCAGGGCCGGTCCGTGCTGGATGCGTCACTCCGTCGTATCGCTGACCGCGTTGACTCCGGGACTCGGAAAGGCGGCCGGCTCGCCGTGGTCGTATTCAACTCCTGCGGGTGGGAAAGGACGGACCTGGCCACCACTGGGCGAGTCTACCCCGGAGGACAAAGCGGAAAGCGCGTCGTGGTCAGGGATAGCTCAGGCCGGACCGTTCCCTCGCAGTTGATCAAGAGCGAGCGCGACAGCCAGGGCAACCTGCTGGTGGCGGACGTCGCCCTTCTGGCCGAAAACGTGCCGAGCGCCGGCTACGACACTTACTCCTTGGAATTCACCGACGCCTTGCCCGACCCTCCAGACACCGGCCTGCGGATCGATGAATCCCGGCTGGAGATCGAAAACGAACAGGTGAAACTCAGGCTCGATCCGGCCAACGGGGCTCTCACCAGCCTCGTGGACAAGAAGACGGGGCGGGAGATGCTGGGATCTCTGTCTCCCGTTTTCAAAGGCAGGCCAAATCCCCAGTATGCGCCGCGCAGCATTTTCATCCGGCGAAAGTATGCCGAGCGGGACCTGGTCGCGCCGACGGCCTTCGACAGCTCCCAATCCAAAGCCGCCATCCGCTGGATCGAGAAAGGCCCGCTGCGCGCCACGGTGGCGGCGAGCCATTCCTGGCCGCTTCTCAAGTTCGAGACGCGGATAACCCTGTGCGCGCGTTCCCCCAGGGTGGAGGTGATGAGCAGGGTGCTGGCCGAGGCGCCCCCGGCTCTGGACGCCCCCGAGGCGGAGGGCCGGCTCCCGTTGGAAATCAAGGAGGGATACTGGCTCTGCTTTGCGCCGGGCTTTGAGCCAGCCTCCGTGCTGCGTGACTTCGCTTTTGCCATCGAGCCGACTGCGGAACGGAGATTCCATGCGCTCACGCTGGTGGATTTCCTGCTCTCCGAAGGCGGGTTGCTGCTTCTGCACGCCGGAACTCAGTATTTCTGGCGGGAGGACACCGGCGTCTTCTCGAACTTGTTGATGCGGGAGTGGGAGTCATACTGGACCGGTGAATACGGTTGGCCCCGTTACGCGGAGTACCGGCATGCCCTGGTTCCCCACCGCGCTGGTCTCACGCACGCCGGCAGGAGCCGGGCGTCGGCCGAGTTCACCAGGCCGCTCGTTGCCGTTGTCGCTCAGCCGCGACAAGGGAGCCTGCCCAGGCGAAAGAGCTTTGTCAGAGTGGATCCCGCCAACGTCCAGTTGTCCGCTTTCCGGATGAGGGGCGACGGAATGTTCGAGCTCAGGCTGGCGGAGGCGGCTGGCGAGCAGGCGGCTGCGACTGTCGAACTCGGCTTTCCGGTAGGAAGGGTTGTGGAAACCGATCTCCTGGGCGGCAAGGTGGCCGAGGCGTCGCTCAGAGGCGCCAGGCTGGGCTTCCACATCGCGCCCTGGAGGATTCGGACTTTCGAGCTAAGGAGATGAAGCATGAATCGACGCGATTTTCCATGGGTCTTGGCCGCCGGCTGGCGCACCGCGTTTGCCGCTGCCGGAGAGTGGACCCCGCAGGCTCTGACGCGCGGACCCAAGTTCCACTGGTTCGGCTACTACGACCACCTGGAGTTTGACCCGACCGATCGCTACGTTCTCGGAATGGAGGCTGACTTCGAAGATCGGCTGCCGGGACTCAACGACCGCGTCGCGCTCGGAATGATCGATCTGAAGGACAATAACCGCTGGCTTCCGCTCGCCGAGAGCAAGTCCTTCAGTTGGCAGCAAGGCTGCATGCTGCAATGGCTGCCGGGTTCCGATTCCTCGGTGATCTATAACGACCGCGAGGGCGACCAGTTCGTCGCCCACATCCTCGATGTGAAGACGGGCAAACGAAGGACCGTGCCGAGCTCCATTCAATCTGTGAGCCACGATGGCCGGTGGGCGGTGACGACGGACTTCCGCCGGCTGCGGCCGGAAACCCGGTACGCGATCCCTCCGCACGCCAACGATGATGTGCTGGTGCCGCCGGATTCCGGCATCTGGCGAGTCGATCTGGAGACGGGAACGAGGCGGCTGCTGTTCAGCATTGGAGACTTGTCCCGGATTCCCGATCCCCTCGGCTCCTGGGAACCGGTTCACTGGCACTGGCTCCATCATCTTCTCTTGTCGCCCGACGACAGCCGGTTTGCGTTCGTCCACCGCTGGGGATACAAGGGATCAAGCCGCATCATAGGAACGCGTTTCTGCACGGCTGACCCTGACGGCGGCAACCTGTACATATACCCTCACCTGAGGTTCGCCTCACACTTCATATGGCGCGACCCCAAGCACCTGCTCATCTGGGCGACAGGGCCTTCCCAGCAGGAGCGCTTCCACCTGTGCGAGGACCGGTCGGAAAGAGCCGTGATCGTCGGTCAGGATGACATAACGGCCAACTCGCACGTCAGCTACCTGCCGCAGAAGGGGAGTCGCTGGCTGCTGAACGACAGCTACCCCGACAAGCAGCGGACCCAGTCGCTCTACCTGTACAACGTCGAGGCAAGAAAACGGGTCGAGCTCGGCCGGTTCCACTCGCCGCCCAGGTACACCGGGCCGCTGCGGTGCGATCTGCATC
>ERZ1292640.1589-Hain-H43-02um-R1-1589-length-18621-cov-43_pt1 | contig 18621 bp, 19 predicted proteins | sample MGYA00564404_ERZ1292640 | MGnify/ENA primary metagenome ERZ1292640 (study PRJEB36523, sample SAMEA6512636) | groundwater metagenome | collected 2019-01-08 | study: AquaDiva: Metagenomics assemblies of 32 groundwater samples
TCCATGAGATCACAATTCCTTAACATGCGCAATTACTTATGACGCTGTGTTTAACAACCACGCCGCTTCCAGCCCCCGTGCTCACCTCTCCCTCCCCCCGCAGCCGCCGGCTCACCGCCGGCCGGGGCGGATGGCCGCTTGCTTGAAAAATGATCATGGTATAATCAATTTTCAAGGATGTTGAAGAGAACCGTTCTCCAGCAACAGGTCCGCCGAGCCATCAAGGCGAACCCGGTCACGGCCATCTACGGGCCGCGCCAGTGCGGAAAGACGACGCTGGCGAAAGAGATCGCCGCGACGGCGGGCGCGGAGTATTTTGATCTCGAAGACCCGGTGAGCGCCAGGCGCCTGGGCGAGCCGATGACGGCGCTCAGGCCGCTGCGCGGCCTGGTCGTCATCGACGAGGTGCAACGACAGCCCGGGCTTTTTCCCGTGCTGCGAGTTCTGGCGGACCGCAAGCCGCTGCCGGCGCGGTTCCTCGTACTCGGCAGCGCCTCTCCCGAACTGCTCCGCCAGGGTTCTGAATCGCTGGCCGGACGCATCGCCTTCGTAGAGATGGGCGGATTCGATCTGGCCGAAGCGGGCGTCACGGCGGCACGCCGGCTTTGGTGGCGCGGCGGATTCCCGCGGGCGTTCCTGGCCCGAACCGACGCCCACAGCCGCGCCTGGCAGGAGAATTTCATTCGCACGTTTCTCGAGCGCGACATCCGGGAATTCGGTGTCCAGGTGCCGCCCCCGACGCTGCGACGGCTGTGGAGCATGCTGGCGCACTATCACGGGCAGATATGGAACGCCTCCGAGATCTCCAGATCGCTGGGAGAGACTCACACGACGGTCAAGCGGCACCTCGACATACTCACCAGCGCGCTCGTGGTTCGGCAGCTCCAGCCCTGGCATGAGAACCTGGCCAAACGTCAGGTCAAGTCCCCCAAGGTTTACCTTCGCGACACCGGGCTTCTCCATGCGCTGCTGGGTGTCCCTTCGTTCCACTCGCTGGAAGGGCACCCCAAGCTCGGGGCTTCGTGGGAGGGATTCGTAGTCGAGCAGATCGTCCGTGTTGCGGGTGAGCGCAACGCCTGGTTCTGGGCCACCCAGGCGGGCGCCGAGTTGGACCTCCTGGTGATGCTGGATGGGAAGCGCTACGGGGTGGAGATCAAGTACGGCGACGCTCCGGGCCTGACCAAGTCGATGCGGATCGCCGTGGAAGACCTGGGCCTCACCCGGCTCTACGTGGTGTATCCCGGTGTCAGTTCCTACGACCTGGACGAAAAGACCACTGTTGTCCCCCTTGGCGAGATCAGGCTTGACACCTTTGGGCCCCCTTTTGAGCTAAGCTAGCGAGTCGGAAGGGAGAGATTGCCATGAGTGAAAACAAGACAGGCGCTACGTCGCGCCGCCAGTTTTTGACGAACACCAGCCGCATCGCCGGCGCCTCGGCCCTGGCGGGGGTGGCGTTGCCGCACGTGCATGCAGCCGAGAGCAATACGGTTCAGGTGGCCTTGGTCGGTTGCGGCGGCCGGGGGACCGGAGCGGCGGTCAATGCGCTGTCGGTCAAGAACGGCCCGACCAGGCTGGTGGCCATGGCCGACGTGGTGCCGAAGAAGCTCAACGACAGCTATGACAAGCTGAAGTCGCAATTCGCGGGCCAGGTCGATGTGCCGCCCGAGCGGAGGTACCTCGGTTTCGACGCCTACCGCCAGGCGATGGATTCCGTGAAGGCCGGCGACGTCGTCATCCTGGGCACGCCTCCCGCGTTCCGATGGGTGCAGTTCACTTACGCCATCGAGAAGGGGCTTCACACGTTCATGGAGAAGCCGGTCACGGTGGACGGTCCCACCACGCGCAGAATGCTGAAGCTCGGCGACCTGTCGGTCCAGAAAAACCTGAAGGTGGGCGTGGGCCTGATGGTGCGCCATTGCCGGGCCCGGCAGGAACTCCTGAACCGGATCCGCTCGGGCCAGATCGGCGACATCGTCGCCATGCGAGCCTACCGCATGGGACAGGGCGGCGGCACGGCCGGGCCGAAGCCGGACGGGGTCAGCGAATTGACCTACCAGATCCAGCGCTTCCACGCGTTCCTGTGGGCCAGCGGCGGGGTGTTCAGCGACTACTACATTCACCAGATCGATGAATGCAGTTGGATGAAGGGCGCCTGGCCGGTCGAGGCCCACGCCGTCGGCGGGCGCCATTACCGCCGCGACTCCCTCGATCAGAACTTCGATACCTACTCGGTCGAGTATACGTTCCCCGACGGGACCAAGCTGTTCTTCGACGGCCGCAACATGGCCGGATGCCGCGACGAGTTCGCCAGCTACGCGCATGGAGCGACCGGCTCGGCCGTCATCTCGACCCTGTCGCACGCGCCGGGCATGACGCGCATTTACAAGGGCCACAGGATACCGAGGGTCCACACACGGAAGGACCTGCCGCTGCCGGACGATCCGAACCTCGTCTGGGCGTTCCCGCAGCCCGAGCGGAGCCCCTATCAGCTCGAATGGGACGACCTGCTGGAGGCCATCCGCGAGGACAAGCCGTTCAATGAGGTGCAGCGCGGCGCCGAGGCCAGCCTCGTGGCGTCCATGGGCCGCATGGCCGCCCACACCGGCCAGATCATCACCTACGACCAGATCCTCAACTGCGAGCACGAGTTCGCGCCCGAAGTGGACAAGCTCACCATGGATGGGCCTGCGCCGCTGCTGGCGGGACCCGACGGCAAGTACCCGGTGCCGCAGCCGGGTGTGCTGAAGGACCGGGAGTACTGACGCCTCACCCAGCCGGCGACGACCGCCCCGAAGCGGCTTGGCGGCAGGCTCTTGCATTCCGGGCCGGAGGGTGAAAACATATTCTGGTGAGCCGGCGGCCATGAATATTCCTCCGGTTGTCCTGCTGCTCGTGGGGGTGGCGCTGGCCGGCGCCGCGGTGGCGCTGGCCGCCTTCGCCTGGGCGGTACGGAACGGCCACCTTGATCCCGTCAGTGCGGCTACAGCCCAGGACCTTGTTTCGCTGCGCAGCCACATGGACGAGCGGGCGGCGCTGCCGGTTCTCCTCTTCTTCACCAGCGCCGTGTTTTGGCTGGTGGCGGCCAGCGTCTTCGGCCTGGCCAGCTCCATCAAGTTCGACCTGCCCGACTGGCTCGGCTCGATTCCGGCGCTGACCTTCGGGCGCCTGCGCCCGGCGCACCTGAACGCGGCCGCTTACGGCTGGGCTTCGCTGGCCGCCGCGGGCTGCGTGGTCTGGCTGACTTCGCGGCTGTGCCTGGCCCCGGTCCGGCTGCGCGGCTGCCTGCTGGCTTCGGCGGCGCTGTGGAACCTGGGGATGGTGCTGGGCATCGGCTCGATCCTGCTGGGCTACAGCCAGTCGGTGGAGTGGCTGGAATTCCCGCTGCCGGCCGCGGCCATGATCGCGGTGGCCTTTCTATTGCTCGCCGCTTCGGTCTTTGCCACCTTCCGCCGGCGGACGGTCGAGCAGCTTTACGTGAGCCTCTGGTACATCCTGGGCGCGATGGTCTGGTTCCCGCTGCTTTATGTGACGGCCAACCTGCCGATTTACAGCGGCGTGACGCACGGCGCGGTGAACTGGTGGTACGGCCACAACGCGCTGGGGACATGGTTCACGCCGATCGGGCTGGCGCTGGCATACTACTTCATCCCCAAGGTGATCGGGCGGCCGATCTACAGCTACTATCTCTCGCTGCTCGGCTTCTGGGCCTTCGCGCTGTTCTACAACTGGAACGGGATTCACCACCTGGTGGGCGGGCCGGTGCCGAACTGGCTACAGACTATCTCGATCATCGCCAGCGTGATGATGGGCATCCCGGTGATGGCGGTGGCGGTGAACCACCACCTCACCACGGTGGCGCATTTCCGCGTGCTGCGCACCAGCCCGACGCTGCGCTTCACCGTCTTCGGCGCCATGTGTTACACGGCGGTCAGCGTGCAGGGTTCGGCCGAGGCGCTGCGCGGGATGCAGGAGGTGGTGCACTTCACTCATTACACGGTTGGGCACGCGCACCTGGGAGCGTATGCGTTCCTCACCATGATCCTGTTCGGGGCGTTCTACTACATCACCCCGCGCGTGGCCCGCTGGAACTGGCCCCGCCCCGGCCTGATCAAGCTGCACTTCTGGCTGACGGCCGGCGGCATCCTGCTCTACGGGGCCGCCACCTGTGTGGGCGGCTGGTTCCAGGGCTTGGCGATGAACAACCCGGCCAAGCCCTTCGTGGACGTGGTCGCGATGATGCGGCCGTACTTGCACGCGCGCACGGTCTCCGGGTGCCTGCTGACGGCGGGCCACCTGGTCTTCGCCTACCAGTTTGCCTGCGTGGTGTTGCGCCGGGGGCCGAAGCGCCTGGCCACGCCGTGGGGGGAGGCGCAGGAATGAGCTTCGTTCGCCTGTGCCTGTTTTTCGCCGGCCTGCTGGCCGCCGTTTTCCTGGGCTGGGCGGCGCTGGTGGGCGTTCCCGGCATCCAGCTCGCCGCCGTGCCCGCGCAGCCCGGCCTGCGGCCTTACACCTTCGAGGAAGCGCACGGGCGCGCCATCTACATGCGCGAGGGCTGCATCTACTGTCACAGCCAGCAGACGCGCCCGGAAGGCTTCGGCGCCGACCAGAAGCGGATGTGGGGCCGGCCGTCAATCCCCGGCGACTATGTTTACGACCGGCCGCATCTGTTGGGCACCAGCCGCACCGGGCCGGACCTGTTGAACATCGGGGCCCGGCAGCCGAGCCGGAACTGGCACTTCACACACCTGTACAACCCGCGCGCGGTTGTGCCCAAGTCGATCATGCCGCCGTTCCCGTGGCTGTTCGAGGAGAAGAGCAGCGTGGGGCCGTCGGAGGCCGTTGTCGCCACGCCTTCGCCCGGGGTCTACCTTGTGCCGACCCAGGAGGGGCGCAACCTGGTCGAGTATCTGCTGTCGCTGAATCGCACTTATCCGGTGCAACGGTGAACGGGGAGACGCAAAAGCCGAACGATCTGCCGCCGCTCCTGGGCGAGCCGGAGCGGGAGGACATCCACGAGATCCACCAGGCCATCCTGGCGCGCGAGCGGCACGAGCCCGAGGAAGGGCTGGAGCCGACGCCGTGGTGGGTGTGGGCCGTCTCGGTGGTGATGATCTTCGCCATGGGCTTCTACCTGGGCCGTTACGGCGGCAGCTTCACCGCCGAGCCGCACGAGCTGTACCAGAAGACTGCCGCCGCCCAGGCCGCCGTCCCCGAGCCCGCGCCGGGCGACCTGATCTTCGGCGGCATCTGCGCCGCCTGCCACCAGCCGAACGGGCTGGGCGTCGAGGGCGAGTACCCGCCGCTGGCTGGCTCGGAGTGGCTGCTGAAAAACCCCGAAATTCCAGTGCGCATCGTGCTGAACGGCCTCACGGGGCCGATCCAGGTCAAGGGCCGCACGTTCCAGAACGAGATGCCGCCGCTGGGCGGGCAGTTGAGCGACGCCGAGATCGCCGCCGTGCTCACCTACGTCCGCTCCTCCTGGGGCAACAAGGCCGGGCCGGTGGACGAGAAGCTGGTGGCCAAGATCCGCCAGGAGACCGCCGGCAAAGGACCGTGGACGGCGGAGGCGCTGACCAAATGAGATGCCTGGTCGTGCTGCTGGCGCTGGCGGCTGGTGCGGCCGAGCCCGACCAGCCCATCGCCTTCAGCCACAAGATCCACGCCGGGGACTACCGCATCGACTGCCTCTTCTGCCACTCCGGCGCCCGGCGCTCGGCGGTTTCCGGAATCCCTTCGGTGCAGTTCTGCATGGGCTGCCACAAGTCGATCGCGATGACCAAGCCGGAGATCGCCAGGCTGCGCGGTTATTGGGAGAGGAAGGCGCCGATCCGGTGGACGCGGATCGTGAAGGAGCCGGACTACGTCTTCTTCAACCATTTTCCCCATGTGCAGAAGGGCGTCCGCTGCCAGGAGTGCCACGGGCCGGTCGAGACGATGGTGCGCCTGCGCCTGGATCATGCGCTGAACATGGACCGGTGCGTTTCCTGCCACCGCCAGCGGAACGCATCGATTGACTGCTACACGTGCCACCGATGAACGCCAATAGCTGTGGGGCAGACGATCGTTTTTCGTCGTCTGCCACCGCGAATCGCCGCGACGTGCTGAAGATCCTGGGGCTGGGCGGCGCCGCCGGTCTTACCGGCTGCTCGACCACCGCGCCCGACCCGCTGGTGCCCTACGTCACGCCGCCGGAAGAGGTCATCCGCGGGCACGCCCTCTGGTACCGCACGACGTGCCGCGAATGCCCGGCCGGTTGCGGCATCCAGGCGCGGGTGCGCGAGGGCCGCGTCCACAAGGTGGAGGGCAACCCCGAGCACCCGGTCAACGCCGGCGGGCTCTGCGCGCGCGGGCAGGCGGCGGTCGAGGGCCTCTACAACCCGGACCGCCTGCGGACGCCGCTGGTGCGCGATGCAGCCGGCGCGCTGAAGCCCGCAAGCTGGGACGAGGCCCTCAAGCGGCTCGCGGCCGGCCTCGGCAAGCTGGACAAGAACACCATCTGCGTGCTGACCGGGTGCGTGACGGGCGCGCTGGCCGAGTTGGCCGCGCTGGTGGGCCGGCACGTCCAGTACGAGCCGCTTAACTACGAGGCGCTCCGCGCAGCCAACCAGCGGTGCTTCGGTGTGGCGGCGCTGCCCGTCTACCGCTTCGCCGAGGCGCGCACCATCTGCGTGTTCGGCGCCGATGTGCTGGAGACGTTCCTCTCGCCGGTGGGCTACGCGCGCGGGATCGCCGAAGCGCGCCGGGCCGGCGCGCGCCTGGTGTACGTCGGTTCGCGGCTCTCCCTCACCGGCGCCCGCGCCGACCAGTGGGTGCCGGTGCCGCCGGGCGGCGAAGGCGCGGTTGCGATGGCGCTCGTGGACGAGGTGCGGGCGCGGGGCGGCGGCGCGCCAGGCGTGCCGCGCGAGGTGATCGCCGCGCTGGCGCAGGAGCTGATCGGCAAGCCCGCGCTCGCGGTGACCGGCGGCGCGGCCATGTGCGATGAGCAGGCCGTCGAGACTGCCGTCGCGGTCAACCTGCTCAACGCCGTGACCGGCGCGATCAACCAGACGGTGCGGTTTGACCGCGGCTCGGCGCTCGACCGCACCACCAGCCGCCCCGAACTCCCCGACTGCCAGGCCGTGCTCATCGCCGGCTGCAACCCGGCCTACAGCGCTCCGGGGTTCGCCGAGAGGCTGCGCAAGGTCCCCCTGGTCGTGGTGCTGTCGCCGTATCAGGACGAGACCGTCGAGCTCGCGCACATCGTGCTGCCGGTGCATACGCCGCTTGAGAGCTGGGGTGACTACGAGCCGTGGACGGGCCTTCACTCGTTGCAGCAGCCGGCCATGCGCCCGGTGTTCGACACACGGGACGTGGGGGACATCCTGCTCAGCCTGGCCCGTCCCAAGCCGCCGGAGGCCAGTTTCCACGAGTACCTGCGCTCTCGCTGGCGGGCACCCTGGACGGCCGCCCTCCAGCGCGGCGGCTACTGGCGGGAGGTTCCCGCGCGCCCGGTCAAGCTCGCCGCCGGCGCCACCGTATCGTTAAAGCGCACCCGCCCTGAGGGATTCGTGCTCCAGACCTATCCGTCGCTCGCGCATTTCGACGGGCGCGGCGCCAACCGCCCGTGGTTGCAGGAATTGCCCGACCCGGTCACGCAGGTGGTCTGGGACGCCTGGGTCGAGGTGAATCCGAAGGACGCGCAGCGGCTGAACGTGGCGACCGGCGACCGCGTCAGCCTGCGCTCGGCGCGCGGCGAGATCGAGCTGCCGGTTTACGTCTACCCCGGCATCGTGCCCGGGGCGGTGGCCGTCCCGCTGGGGCAGGGCCACACGGCCTACGGGCGCTATGCCACCGGCGTGGGCGCCGACCCGCGCAAGCTGCTGCCGCCGGAACGGTTCAGCGGTGAGCCGGTCCAGATCGCGCTGGTCCAGCGGAAGGCCGGCCTGGTGGTCGCCGCCGGCCACGACCTCCAGGAGCACCGCGAGATCGCCCGCTCGCGCGAAGTGCCAAGTGGGGCAGACGATCGTTTTTCGTCGTCTGCCATCCGCGGGACCGCCCACCCCTCGCTGTCGCTCTATCCGCCGCACACCCACCAGCCGCACCGGTGGGCGATGGTGATCGACCTGGACGCCTGCACCGGGTGCAGCGCCTGCGTCACCGCCTGCTACGCCGAGAACAACCTGCCGGTGGTCGGCAGGTACGAGGCCGGGCGCGGGCGGCTGATGTCCTGGATCCGCCTGGAGCGGTTCTTCGGGCCGGGTTCGAGCGTCAGCGAGCCCTTCCGCATAGACTTCATCCCCATGCTGTGTCAGCACTGCGACCACGCGCCCTGCGAGCCGGTCTGCCCGGTCTACGCCGCCTATCACACCGCCGAGGGGCTGAACGGGCAGGTCTACAACCGCTGCGTGGGCACGCGCTACTGCGCCAACAACTGCCCTTACAAGGTCCGGCGCTTCAACTGGTATCCGGCCCAGTGGCCGTCACCCCTGGAGTGGCAGTTGAACCCCGACGTCACCGTGCGCACGAAGGGCGTGATGGAGAAGTGCACCTTCTGCATCCAGCGCATCGTGGAAGGCAAGGACCGCGCGCGGCGCGAGGGGCGGGCGGTGCGCGACGGCGACATCGTGCCGGCCTGCGCGCAGTCCTGCCCCAGCCAGGCCATCGTCTTCGGCGATGTGATCGACAAGGCCAGCCGGGTGAACCAGGCCCGCGCCAACGCGCGCGGCTACACCGTCTTCGAGATGCTGAACACGCGCCCGGCCGTGACCTACCTGGAGCGCGAGCGGCGGAGGGCGTGAGATGCAGGCCGAGCCACTCAACTACACGCGCGTGGACGCCGACCTGGTCAAGACCATGCAGCCGGCCGGCAAGGCCTACTATGTCGTGCTGGCCTGCCTGGCCGCCGTAGTCGCTTGGGGCGCCTACGCGTGGAGCGTGCAACTCAGGCGCGGCCTCGGGCTGGCCGGCATAAGCTGGCCGGTCGGCTGGGGCTTCTACATCACCCTGTTCGTCTTCTGGGTGGGCATCGCCCACTCGGGCACGCTGATCTCGGCGGTGCTGTTCCTGTTCCGCGTGCGCTGGCGCTCCTCGATCTACCGCAGCGCCGAGGCGGTGACGGTCTTCGCGGTGATGACCGCCGGGCTGTTCCCGCTGATTCACCTGGGCCGGCCCTGGGTGGCCTACTGGCTGATGCCTTATCCGCAGATGGGCGGCTTGATGCCCAACTTCCGCTCGCCGCTGGTCTGGGACGTCTTCGCCGTCTCGACCTACCTCACCGTGAGCGCGCTGTTCTTCTTCACCGGGATGGTGCCGGACCTCGCCATCGCACGCGACCGCAGCCAGGGCTGGCGCGAGAAGTTCTACGGCTTCCTCTCCCAGGGCTGGCAGGGGACCGACCGGCAGTGGCGGCACTACACCGCCGCCTACGTCTTCCTGGCCGGGCTGGCCACGCCGCTGGTCATCTCGGTTCACAGCATCGTGTCCTGGGACTTCGCCATGTCGATCGTGCCCGGCTGGCACACCACCATCTTTCCGCCTTACTTCGTGGCCGGGGCCATCCACTCCGGGCTGGCCATGGTGATGTGCATCACCGTGCCCATGCGGCGCCTGTTCGGACTGAACGCCTACATCACCGCCGAACACCTGGGCAACATGGCCAAGATCATGATCCTCACCGGCATGCTGCTCGGCTACTCTTACGCCGTCGAGTTCTTCATCGCCTGGTACAGCGGCAACCCGTACGAGCGGGCCATCTTCTTCTACCGCGCCTTCGGGGACTACGCCTGGGCCTTGTGGCTGCTGGTCGCCTGCAACGTCGGCGCGCCGCTGCTGTTCTTCCTGGGCCGCGTGCGCCGAAGCGTCGCCTGGCTGCTCGCGCTGTGCGTGCTCATCAACGTGGGCATGTTCTTCGAGCGCTTCGTGATCATCGTCACCTCGCTCGCCCGCGACTACGACCCGTTCACCTGGCGGCTCTACACGCCGCGCTGGCCGGAGATCTCCATCCTGTTCGCCAGCTTCGCCTGGTTCTTCCTGCTGTTCCTGGTGTTCGCCAAGATCTTCCCGGTGATTTCGATGTGGGAGATCAAGGAGCTGCTGCCGGTACCGCGAAAGGAGGCGGCATGAAGAGAGCGCGCGAGGCCGGCCACAGCGCCATCGGCTTCTTCGCCGACCTCGACTCGCTGCTCGGCGCGGTGCGGGCCGCTCGGGCCGCGCGATGGGGAGAGGTGCGGACCATCTCCCCCATCCCGCTGCCCGAGGTCGATGAGGCGCTCGGCGCGCGGCCCAGCCCGGTGCGCCGCTTCACGCTGGCCGGCGCGCTGGTGGGCTTCCTCCTCGGATGGGCGCTGACTATCGGCGCGGCCGAGCACTATCCGATCATCGTGGGCGGCAAGCCGCTGGTGTCCATCACCCCGTTCGGCGTGGTGGCCTACGTCTGCACCATCCTGTTCGGCGCGCTGTTCACCGTGGCCGGCATGTTAATCAACGCACGGCTGCCGAAGATCCAGGTCGGGCGCGGCTACGACCCCCGCCTCACCGGCAACCGTTTCGGGCTCCAGGTGATCTGCCGCGAAGAGGAGATCGAGGCGGTCCGCAAGAAGCTGATCGAGCTGGGCGCGGAAGAGGTGAAGTATGTCCAGGTCTGAGATCGCCGCCCTCGCCGCGCTGCTCGCTTTGTGCGGCTGCGAGCGCTACCCCAGCGGCGGGGACATCCGCATCCGCTCGGACATGGTGGACCAGCCGTCGTACCGGCCGCAGGAGGATCCGCGGCCGCCAGCCCCGGGCGCGGTCCCGGTGAAGGACTTCGAGCCCGAGATTACGCGCCAGCAGGCCGAGCGTGCTTTGCGCAACCCGGCGCTGGCCACGCCCGAGTCGCTGCGCGAGGGCGAGCGGCTCTTCCGCATCTATTGCGTCCCGTGCCACGGTCCGGGCGGACGCGGCGACGGGCTGGTGGGGGCCAAGCTCCCGCAGCCCGCCAACCTCACCGCCTCCAAGTACGCGCAGGCCGGCGATGGCCTCTTCTACTACGTCATGCGCCACGGTACCGCGATGATGCCGCCGCTGGCCGAGAGCCTGGCGCCGGCCGAGCGCTGGCACATCGTCAACTACCTCCGGAAGCTGCAACGGCCATGAACGCAGGCGAGAACAGACTGCTGCGCGGCTCCCAGGTCCTGCTGGCCGTGGGCGCGGTGACTTTCCTGGCCGCCCTCGCAACCGGCCTGGCCGAGCGCGCTTGGCAGGCCTACCTGCTGAACTTCCTGCTGTGGACGGGCGTGGCCCAGTGCGGCGTGATCTTCGCCGCCGCCTACCAGGTGACCCGCGGCCAGTGGGGCGACGCGCTGCGGCGCATGGGCGAGAGCCTCTCCTTCTTCCTGCCCGTTTCGTTGCTGCTGTTCCTGGTGATGATGCTCTTCGGCGCCCCCAGCATCTTCCCCTGGGCCGCGCACCCGGTGGAAGGGAAGCAGCACTGGCTGAACGTGCCGTTCGTGACGCTGCGCGACCTGGCGGCCTTCCTGCTGGTGTTCGGGCTGAGCGCGGCCTACGTGTACTACTCGCAGCGGCCGGCGCTGCGTGCGGCGCTGGCCGGCGGGCGCGTGCCGCGCTCCAGAATGGCCGAGCGCTGGGCCGCCGGGCCGGAGGACGACGCCCGCTGCGCCGAGCGCACCCGCGTGCTGGCGCCGGTGTTGCTGATCGCCTTCGGCCTGAGCTTCTCGCTGATCGGCTTTGACCTGGTCATGTCGCTCGATCCGCATTGGTACAGCACGCTGTTCGGCTGGTACTTCTTCGTCGGCGCTTTCTACTCCATGCTGGCGTTCCTGGCCGTCGCGGCGGCGGTGCTGCGCAAGCCCTGGGGTCTGGAGCGGCACCTGACCGCCGGGCAGAGCCACGACCTGGGGCGTTTGCTGTTCGGCTTCTGCCTCCTGACGGGCGGCTTCTTCTGGGCCCAGTGGCTGGTGTTCTGGTACGGCGACCTGGCCGAGGAGATCACCTGGGTGGTGCGGCGCTACCATGAAGGGCCGTTCGTAGCGCTGGCATGGCTGATGCCGTACGGGGGCTTCGTTCTGCCGCTGGTCATCCTGCTGAGCAAGGCGCTCAAGCGCGACCGGCGGCGGCTGATGGCGGTGGCGATCTGGATCTTCCTGATGATGTGGCTGGAGCGCTACATCTGGATCGTGCCGTCGATCTGGAAGGGCGACGGCGCGCCGCTCGCGGTCGAGCTGCTGATTTCCGCCGGCTTCCTCGGCGGCTTCTGCTGGGGCTGGCTCAGCTATAACCGCCGTCTCCCGGTGGCCGCGCTGGCGGCGCTGCCCGCGGCGCGTCATCATCACTGATGGAACTCGCCAGGCTGGATTGGGCCGCGCCACGCCGGGTCTCAGAGGTAGAATCATTATTGATGACCCGCAATTTGGAAGAGCTCTTTCGGGAGGCAGCGCAGTTGCCGGAGCGTGATCGGGCGACGCTGGCTGGCCTGCTCATCGAGTCCCTCGAACCGGCGCCGGAGCTGCAAGTTGAAGCAGCCTGGTCGAAAGAGATCGAGCGGCGCGTGGCCGAGATCGATGCCGGGACGGTAGAAACGATCCCGTGGGAGGAAGTGCGCGCGGAGCTTTTCGGCCGGCAAGATGAACGTCAGGTTCCATCCGGCGGCTCGTGAAGAGCTTCGCCATGCGCAGCTCTGGTACGAGGAGCGCAGCCCGTTGAGCGCGGTCGATGATCGCGCGGCATCATCACTGATGGAACTCGCCACTGTCTCGATGCTCGCCGCGGATGGCCGCCCGTATGGTGTAGACTGCACACAGGGGGGACGCGATGATTCGCACCGTCGAGGCTGTGATCGATGAGCGAGGTAATGTGCGCCTGCTCGAACCGGTGCATCTCCCGTCGGCACGGCGCGCGCTCGTAACGATCTTGGAGCCCGGCCCAACTGCGGGCGCCTCCGAAAGCGCGCTGTTGAGCGAGGCGGCGCTCGCCGACGACTGGAATCGTCCAGAGGAGGACGAGGCGTGGTCGCACCTGCGCGAGGCGCGGTAGTCCTGGTGCGTTTCCCATTCTCGGACCTGTCGCAGACGAAGCTTCGTCCGGCGGTGGTTCTTGCCGGCGCTGGCCGCGGGGACTGGATCCTGTGCCAGGTGACCAGCAAGCCTTACGGTGACGCAAGGGCCATTATGCTCGGCGACGCAAGCTTCGCTGAGGGATTCTTGCGCGTCACGAGCTACGCCCGCCCTGGCAAGCTCTTTACCGCCAACCGGGACCTGATCGTAGCGCAAGTTGGCAGATTGAAGTCGGAACCATTCCAGCAGATCATCGATTCGGTGCTGACGCTTCTGGGTGCCGGAGGCTCTGAATGAGGTATCCCGGACACGAACTCGCCACTGTCTCGATGCTCGTCGGCATGGGCCTGGCCGGCGGCCTCCACTGCGCGGGCATGTGCGGGCCGCTGGCGCTGCTGGCCACCGCCGGCGGACGGCGTATCCCCGGGTTGGCCCTGTATCTCACCGGCAAGGCCGCCAGCTACGTGTTCCTTGGCACGCTGGCAGGCGCGCTGGGTGAAGCGCTGCTGCGCGCGGCACCGTTTGGCTGGGGCAGCCGCATACTGGCGCTGGGCGCCGGCCTCCTGCTGGTGGCCGCGGCGCTGGATTCGCTCGGCTGGCTCGGCGGCCGCCTGAAGGCGCCTTCCCTGTTGCTGACGCGCCTGGCTCGCGAGAGCGGCCTCGCGGGCAAGCTCCTGCTGGGCGCCGCCAACGGGTTGCTACCCTGCCCGATGACCTACGGCTTTCTGGCGCTGGCCGCGGCCACCGGCTCACCGATCGGCGGAGCGGCGACGATGGCGATACTGGGTGTTACCAGCAGCCTGCCGCTGGCCGTCTGCGCGCTCGCCGGCCACCGCCTGGCGGGCCTGCGGTTCCTCCGCCTCCCGCCGCTGGCCGCCCTCCTGGCCCTGGCCGCCGGCTGCCTGGTTTTGTATCGGGGCCTGGTGGGCAGCGCCCCCGCGGCACACGGGCATTGATCACACTTTCGCCTGTTCTTCTCCGGGGGAATCGCGTATACTGAGCAAAGAAAAGGCGAATGAGCATGAGCGAGAACCTCTCTCTCGGATTCCCGGAGTTTGCTGAGGAGACCGGCCTGGCCCGGCGCACGGACATGCACTACCCCCTGCTCTTTCGGACCAGGGTGAGACGAGAAGGATCGAGATTCCTGGTTGTCGTCAACCTCGATCTCGAGCCGCGCAAGCGGACCCGCGATGTCGTCCGGAGAGAAATCACTGGCAGCACGCGCGTTTTGAGCTTGGACCACCTTGCTGACTTCACTCCAGCCGACCGGGAACTCTGGGGCGGCCGAATGCCGATGGAAGGGGAGGGTGCTTGGAGATGAGACCTTGGATCCGCGAAGCGCGCCTGGCGTCGGTTTTCCCGGCCGGGACCAGCCGTGAGATGCACGCCGGTCTGGCCCGGCTGTGCGTCCTTATGGAGGACCTCCGGATTGAATGGTATTGCCAGTATGACGGCTCGATATCGAGCAGCACGCGAGTCGAACCGAACGTGAGGACAACCTACTTCCTCCGCCGGGCAGTTGCGACGCTCGTGGAGTTTGCCGATGTCGTAACACGGCTGGAGAGGGAGATGGATTTCCAGCGCGTGAAGGCCCGGTTCAAGCCGGAGGCGCTCGCCCAATGGGCGGAGGCTGTCGGTTTCTTTGGTTCCAACGAACCGTTCCTCACGCAGGTTCGCAACGACGTTGGCGGGCATTTCGGCCACATGGCCGCTGTATATGCGGTCGAGAACTTCCAGCCTGACGCGGACGGCAAGATAGAGATCCTGGAGACGGGGCCGGGCGCGGCGGCGGAGCGCTTGCACTTTACCAGTGAGATCGCGGCGACAGCCCTCATCCGCCATCTTTCAGGCAGCACGACCGAGGAAAAGGTCGAGTCCTTGGTCAAGACTGTCGTCGATGCTGTCAGGCATGCCACCCAGGCGGTCCATCTTGTCACGGCTTGCTACCTCTGGGATCGATTCGGTGGAGGCTAGTTTCTGGGTGCCGCCGTGGGCGCCGGCTTCGACGCGGGTGGGTCATAATGAACTCAGGATGGGGGTTGTTCATCCCAGCACCCGCGAGGGCGATGACGGTGGCCTTTGGCGGCGACGCCTCGCTCATGATACATTCAAACAGAACCGATTAGAAATGGTTGGACTATGGCCCTGATCACGGCTAGGCCCGAAGATCCGCGCGATTTCCGGAAGCCGCCGCTGGTGGAAATGGTGCTCTCGCTCCAGTTCGAGCCGGTCGGCGGACTAACGACGGCGCATGTGGGGGTCCTGTGGCAGAGGTTTCGCGAGCAGCTTCCCCTCATCGAAGAACATCCGCCCTTGCCGCCAGTTTCCGAGAAGTTCAGGCCTCCGTCGCGAACGCAGGTGGAGGTCACTGTCGAGGAGAAGCCGCCCGTGCCAAGGGTGTGGTTCCTCAATCCGGAGAATACCGAATTGATTCAAGTCCAGGCCGATCGGTTTATTCGCAACTGGCGCAAGATGCAGGGCATCGAGCCCTATCCGCGCTACGAACCGATCCGCGACAAGTTCCGCGGCGAGGTCGCCGTCCTGGAGCAGTTCCTAAGAGACGAGGGGCTGGGCAAGGTGGCCGTGAACCAGTGTGAGGTGACCTACGTCAATCACATAGAGCCTTGCGGCCTGTGGGAACGGCACGGACAGTTGGAGAGGGTGCTGCGGAATTGGACACGCTTGCCGCCGGGCGCCTTTCTACCCGAAGCCGAAGATGGAGGTGTGCGCCTGCGCTTCGTGATTCACGGGGAAGCGGGAAAGCCCGTCGGGAGGCTTCACGTCGCCCTGCAACCGGTCTGGAAGAAGGCGGACGGCTCCCCGATTCTCGCCCTGAACCTGACGGCTCGAGGGGCGCCACTAGAGGAGGGCATCGAAGGCGCCTTCGCCTTCTTCGATCTCGGGCGGAGGTGGATTGTGAAGGGGTTCGCGGATTTGACAACGGCCGAAATGCATCGGGTATGGGAGAGGATCGATGGCTGACGCTGTGACCTTGCGCGACACCGGATACAGCCTGTCCGAGGCGGCGGTTCTTTCGAACCCCTGGGTTTCCACGGCGACGTTGCCGGACGTGCTGGCTCGCCCGGCGGTCCTGACTGCGCCAGGGGAAGCGCTCTCGACGGCGACCCGCAGGGTCGTGATCCGAAATGGTCCGATGCCACCGTCCCTACTGAAGAGCGTCCAAGGAGTTGTGGAACTGCTCGCCTTGCCGGCGGGCTGGAACTCATATTCAGCCAAACCGATTGCGCCGGACAACGCCATCCGGGCAATCCGGTTGCTCGCGGAGTTGCTGGAGCCGCAGACGCCGCCTCCTGCCGTTGTGCCCACCGTGCGGGGAGGAATCCAATTGGAGTGGCACACCAACGGGATCAACATTGAGATTTACATTGACTCCCCGGAAGACGTCAGATTCTTCGCTGAGGACATCGAATCAGGCGAGGTCGCCGAGGAGCCGTTGGCTGGCCACGAGAACACTCTGAGGCTGTGGGTGCAGCGCGTCTCGGGAAAGTGAGCCGGGCATTTTGAGCACGCGGGAGGAATGCGCTCGGAATTTCCCGGACGATGCAACCGTAGCGGACAGCGCAGCGCTGCTGCGCCGGATCCCGCCAAGGCACTTCTGTCTTGACGACAATCTCGGGCAATGGCGTCCGTCCTCGGCTGCGTTCGAGGACGACGAAGACGGCGATCCAATGTCCGTCTACCGCCGGGACGTTATCGAGGCCGAGGGAGGTAACGTCCAAGGAGTCATGATTGGTCACGAGGGCTACGCACTAGCTGCTCTCACCGCCGGTCGAGTCCGCTCCCGCAGCCAGACTGTGTTCCCCGCGCCGTTACCCGGAGAGTCCTCGCATGCGAAGGTGTGCGGCCCCAAGCCCCACGGTGTGAGGCGCTGGTTCGCGACGCAGGCTGCTTGGGTGGTTCCGCCACCCGGCAAGTGACGACCGTGGGACTTCCCCACTTTCGCCTGTTCTTCTCCGGGGGAATCGCGTATACTGAGCAAAGAAAAGGCGAATGAGCATGAGCGAGAACCTCTCTCTCGGATTCCCGGAGTTTGCTGAGGAGACCGGCCTGGCCCGGCGCACGGGGCTGGAGGCCACGCTGGCCCAACTGGAGGCGTGGCGCACCGGCGAGATCTCCCCGATCCGGGCCATCCGCCACCAGCCCGCTCGCGCCGGGGAGTACCTGGATATCCCCGAAGAGCTCGCTCCCAGCCTGCGCGCCGCCCTGGCGAGCCAGCAGATCACGCAACTCTACAGTCACCAGGCCGAGGCGATCCGCCTCATCCTGGCGGGCAACAACGTGGTCATCGTCACGCCGACCGCCAGCGGCAAGACGCTCTGCTACAACCTGCCGGTGCTCGACCGGCTGCTGAAGGATCCCGGCGCGCGGGCCATATACCTGTTCCCGACCAAGGCGCTGGCCGAGGACCAGCTCCACGAGTTGCAGGGCTTGGTGGATGCGATGGGCTCCGACATCCGCGCCTTCACCTACGACGGCGACACGCCGCAGGACGCGCGCCGCGCCATCCGCGAGCGCGCCAACGTCGTGCTGACCAACCCCGACATGCTGCACGCCGGCATTCTTCCTCACCACACCCGCTGGGCGAAGGCGTTCGAGAACCTGCGCTACTTCGTGATCGACGAGCTGCACTACTGCCGCGGCGTCTACGGCAGCCACCTCGGCAACCTGATCCGCCGGCTGAAGCGGGTCTGCGCCTTCTACGGCTCGGCGCCGCGGTTCATCTGCTGCTCGGCCACCATCGCCAACCCGCGCGAGCTGGCCCAGCGGCTGGTCGAGGAGCCGTTCGAGCTGATCGACCGCAGCGGCGCGCCCCAGGGCGAGAAGTACTTCATCTTCTACAACCCGCCGGTGGTCAACCGCCAGCTCGGCATCCGCCGCGGCTATCTCGGCGAGACGCGGCGGATCACGCTCGAGTTCCTCCAGCGCAGCCTGCAAACGCTGGTCTTCGCCAATAACCGCCTGGCCACCGAGGTGCTGGTCACCTACCTGAAGGACGCCTGCGACCGCGCGCCGTACCCGCCCGGTGCGGTCCGCGGCTATCGCGGCGGCTACCTGCCGCGCGAACGCCGCGAGATCGAGCGCAAGTTGCGCGAGGACGAGATCCGCTGCGTGGTGGCCACCAACGCGCTCGAGCTGGGCATCGACATCGGCTCGCTCGACGCGGTGGTGATGGCCGGCTACCCCGGCACCATCGCCTCCACCTGGCAGCGCGCGGGCCGGGCCGGCCGGCGCCAGGCGGCTTCCGCCGCCGTGCTGGTGGCCTCCAGCGCCCCGCTCGACCAGTACGTCGTCGAGCACCCCGACTACTTCTTCGGCCGCTCGCCCGAGCACGCCTACATCAACCCGGACAACGTGGAAATCCTCATCAACCACATGAAGTGCGCCGCCTTCGAGCTGCCCATCCGCGACGGCGAGAAGTTCGGCCCGCACCCGACCGCGGAGCTGTGCCGCTTCCTGGAAGAGCTGCGGCTGCTCCACCACTCCGCCGGCGCCTGGCACTGGACTTCGGACACCTACCCGGCCGACGCCATCAGCCTGCGCTCGATCACCAGCGACAACTTCGTCGTCGTCGATA
>ERZ1292640.772-Hain-H43-02um-R1-772-length-26575-cov-7_pt2 | contig 18620 bp, 16 predicted proteins | sample MGYA00564404_ERZ1292640 | MGnify/ENA primary metagenome ERZ1292640 (study PRJEB36523, sample SAMEA6512636) | groundwater metagenome | collected 2019-01-08 | study: AquaDiva: Metagenomics assemblies of 32 groundwater samples
CCCGCAACGGCTTGGCGGAAGTGCTCAAGGCGGCGGGGCACTATCCCGAAGCCGAGGAAGTCTATCGCCAAACCATTGAGCTAGTTCCGCTCGAAGTTGACCGCCACAACCACCTCGTTGCCCGCAACGGCTTGGCGGAAGTGCTCAAGGCGGCGGGGCACTATCCCGAAGCCGAAGAAGTCTATCGCCAGACCATCGATCTCGTTTCCCTCGAGGTTGACCGACACAACCACATTGTCGCCCGGAACGGCTTGGCAGACACGCTGCGGCGGGCACATCTCTGGACGGATGCCGAAGTCGCCTACCGCGAGAGCATCGCTGCTGGATACGTTGATTCTGCGACCTTTGTGTGTTTTGCCTATCTGGTGCTGCGAAAAGGCGAGGCCGGGCGCGAGGAAGTTTTGTCTCTGGTGGAGGAGGCGTTGAGACTGGACCGACGGAATTCGTATGCGCTCGCTCTTAAGCAGAAACTCCTACCCGCACAATCTGCCGATGTGGCCGCCATTGCCGACGAGTGGGAATCCGTGGCGGACGAAATATTTGTGGCTCCTGATGCCGTTGAAGAAGAGGACGACGCTGACGCTGGAGAAATCGACTTAGGCGATCTCCGGTTCGATGAACCGCCGCGCGAATCCGCCCAACCATTGACGTTCGGCTCAACCCAAGCGCCCGCGAGTCCCTTGCAGGTTGCCTCCCCTGCAAAGCCTCTACCGGCGTCTGACTCGCTGGAAGTGAGCGCCCTCATCGCTGAAGCCCACTTCTATCGTTCATGGGCGGCCCGCTGCCCTGAGAACACAGCTCTAGCTCACCGACAGAAGGCGGCGGCACTGCTCGCCAAGGCGGATGCGTTGTCTCCGCAGGACGCCCAGATTGCGGCTGAGAAAGCGGCTCTGGAATGGTCTCAGGGAAACCATGAGCAGGCGACGCAGACGCTCTTCACCCAACTCGGCAACCACCCCGCAGCCGCCCCGTTGTTGGTCCTGAAAGCACGTCTCGATCGTGAAGCTGCCCGCAAGGAACAACGCCGCCTCAGCGAGGCCGCGTTGGCAGACCTGCTCCAGGCTCCTAACCGTCTTCGCGACCTCGATCCCGCACTGATGCCGGCCTTCCACTTGGAGAAAGGCCTCGCTGCTCTGGCTTTGCTTGACGGAGCAGTCCGCCTTGAAACCGCCGCCAACGCCTTTAGCAGCTTCCGCCACACCGTCGCCCACCGGGCCGCAGAGGAGAAAGTTGACCGTGAAGCTTCCCGCGACCAACGCGCTAGGGCGGCGCCCCGATTCCACGAATGGCTGCAATCGACCACGAACCGGCGCTTTTTCGGCACGTTTCCCGATCCTGAAACCGTTCGGGCGGATGACGTGCCCGGCATAGAACGATCTCTCGCAAACCACCCCTCCGCCTTCGACGAGATCGAAGACACGATCGTTGACCGGATTGCTTTCGCTGGTGTGTAGCCCGGTGGTGGATTGCGACATCATGGCCGCTTACGACGTGAGCTTCAGGATGGGCGACGGCCTGTGTCCCGGCTCAATTGCCGACGCCAACGACGAAGCGCAATTCGGCGGACTCAAAGTGCAGGGCGCGTCACTCCGTGCGCGCCGTCGTCAGCGGTGCGTCGTGCCTGCCACGTTTCGGCGATTTGCTGGATGCCATTCTTGGCTTTTCAACCGCTGCCCGCTTCATTACATTTTTGCTCATGCCGCCAGCCAAAAACTCAAAGTCCGCAGGCGTTCGTGTTGGAATTATTCGCGCCATCAGCACGCCCTTGGGGTTCTACGTTTTGTCATTGCTGATTGTGGAGGCGACCATCGGGCTGGTGCTCACGGCGTCGAAACTGAGCGAGGACCACGTGTGGTGGGGCTTCTTCGTGGTGGCCGGGCTTTTTCTGCTGGTGTTCCTCGTGGTCACAGTCTTGGTGATTTGGTTTCCGAAGAATTTGTTTTTTGGGAAAGAGGAACACTCGAACCCGGCGCTCGAACCGTCGGCGTTGCGAGACGCGATTGAGGAAATCATCACGGAGAAGGTGAAGCCTGAGTGCTTGAAAAATCCGCCAAACTGAATAGGATATAACCATGAACTGGAAAGACACTGTGACTGACGCGGAAGAGGTGAAAGTATTTTTGGCTCTCGATGGCCCGCAATACACTTGGCGCACGATGGGTGGCATCGCGCGCCAAACCGGTTTATCCGAGGAGCGGGTCGCGGCAATCCTCAAGAAATACAATCTAACGCTCACGCGGTTGTCGGAAACGCCTGCGGTTTCAGGTTCGGCTTTGGTCGGCTTGATTGAAAAAGTGGGTGTTTAGATCGTCCCAGTCAGCCACCTCTGCCATTTTCCCCGTTTTAGGAGCTTTTCGCGTAAAAACCTTGAGTTTTTAGGGGGTTCAACGGCCCAGAGACCGACTGGCACGCACCCTGACCCCATCTCGCACCGGCCTTGACCTCGACGCGCACGCACCTTGACCCCGGCTGGTTCTACCATGACCTTGAGCGTGACTTGCACGCGCCCGGCTTCGACTCGCACCGTCCAAGACTACGGCGCGCACACGTCCGGCTCGCGCTGAAACTGTCCCGACCCTCGCTCACTCTCGCTCGGATTTGATTTGCCCGCGCCCGGCTCTGTCGCGCACAGACCTTTGATTTGATTTTCATTCGCCAGGCCACGGCTCGCACAGGTTGAAGATTGATTCGCACGGAGGTTTTCTTGCCCGTGTATTCGTCTTGGAGTTTCGGGTCAACCTCTCCGCCGATGATGAGGATTTGCAGACTCATCCCCAGTCTTCCCGTGAGTGTGTCGGCGTATTTCTTCGCTTGCGCTTCCGCGTCGCGCCCGACGGCATCAGACGGTCGTTTGAATTCGATCAAGAGATGCTGTTTGAGGTTGTTCCCGGCGAGGAACAGGCCATTGGGAATGACGAATGACGAATGTCGAACGGGTGTGAAGTCGTCGCGCCATCAAGCTGTATTCGGGACCAAAGACCCACAGGCTGTGCTGGAGGGCACCGTGCATTTGTTGCTCGCTTGTCTTTGGATCGCCGGCCAACCGGTCGAGGTAATCGAGGAATTCAAGGCGCCGTTTGGCCTGCTGGGCGATGAACGCCAGGTCGCAGAGACCGAATTTCTCCAGCGCGTCAGCGAAGTGGAACACGTCCACTTTCTCGGCTTCCTGGATTTCGCGGCAGACGGTCCAGTACTCGTCACAAGCTCCAGCGCGTCGAGCACGAGGCTGACCAAGACGGTAATACGCTCTTCCTTCTCGCCTTCCTGATAGGAGCGGGAGATGAGCTTGTTGAGCCGGTCTTCGACAATTGCACGTCAATGGGTAGAGGCACTTTTTCCAGGTCCTTGGCAGCACTGAGGAGGGCGCCTTTGGAAATAGTCAGCCGCGTTTGCGCGCCGTGAGCTTTTGTGTCCACTTCCATCGTTTCGGCAAGAATCAGGCCGGCGAACTTGCCAATACCTCGGCGGCCTTTGACCACGCGAAGAAGGTTCGGCGTGCGCTCGCCTTCGCGGCTGAGACGGGGACTGGCGATGTTCAGGTACTCAGTGCGAACTTCCTGTTCCTTCATGCCGCTGCCGTTATCCATGACGATGATTGGGGCATCGGAGAGGATGGCGGGCAAAGTGATGTGAACCTCCGTGGCTTCGGCGTCCCAGGCGTTGTCGATCAACTCCAGATGCGTACGTTCGCTGGAAGCGTAGCTTTCTCCGAGGATAGCAGTGAGGCGGGGATCAACGCGGAAGGAGGCCGGCTTCGTCATAGCGCGAAAGTGTATCATCGGCTCTCTGACGCATCAAGCCGTCCAAGCGAATTTCGGGGACGCTCGTTTCCCACGCAGTTTGGCGGCGTGGTTCTCGTGAAGAACTATCAGGAAATCGGCCTCGAACGCCAACGTGTAATGGACATCCAAGAGCGGCTGCTGCAACACGTCTGGCACGAACGCAAGTCGCACCGCAGGGATGAAATCGACCTGTTGGCTGAACCGTGAGCGGTTGGAAGTTTCAGTAACTTCTTCCTGGCATCACGTCAGGATACGGTCCAAGAAACCGTTCGCCGTCGAAGTGAATCAAATGGTCGGGGTCTTCCGCGACCCACACTTCTGTTTCCCAAGAAATCTGCGGCAGGAAACTCTGCATTGCGCGCCGCGTCTCAAACGCCTTTACGAACAGCAGCCCGGCCTTGCAGCCTTTGAAAAGGTCCTTCAGTTCGTTCCGGCGTTTCCAATCCACCGAGCCCGCGCTCGTGACGGCTTCAGCCAGCAGCAGCCAGTTGCGCTTCGTGTCATGCACGACGACATCGGGCATCTTCGCCGACGGCGCAATCACGACGCCCAAGCCTTTGAGGTAGGCCGCTTCCAGATGCAGGAATTTGCTTTCCGCATCGCCGATGTAAACGACCGTCGCGCCCGGTGCGAAGCGCGGACAAAATTCCTTGATGATTTGTTTGATGAGTGCACGTTCTCTTTTCCCAAACCTTTTCCTCCGGGCGACTGGTGCTTCCGAGGGACTCGGCAAAAACTCACGCACCAGGCCGGCTTGCACAAAACCGTCGAGCGCAGCTTGAACATCTGCGGCTGTAATTCGGCATCTCATTCGCGACCACCGAATATCCCGATTGGTTTTATCCATTGCAGGACGTATATCACCGCGCCAGACTGGCGTGCGTGCAACAGAAACAAAATGCGTCTCAGCTTTTGCATGGCTGGGCTGGCATTTCTCCGGGTGGACGCTTTTGGCGCTGATTCAGGTCAAACGTCGCCGTCCGCGCGCGACTCAAGCCGCATGCGTGCAATACATCCGGCGCAGTGGTCCTCGGCGAGGCGCCGGGGACAGAAGCCGAGACGACCGCGCTCCCCTCTTTCAACGGCATACTCACGACTAACTCGGCTTGCAGCCAAACTCTTCCGGCACGCGCAGGCGTGGATGCCCGCGCTCCTACGGCGTGGATACGGCTCAGAGCGCGATCCAAAAGGCGGGTGTGCCGGCGCGCTGGGTGGTCGGCGACCCGGCTCAATGCTGGGGGACACTGCGGGCAGGCATTCCGCCGAACGTTGCTGAGCGACGGTTCAATGCGAATAAATCCGGCCGCACAGCGTCCACTCCTTTGGCAAGGTTGCCGCATGAAAACCTGGTGGAAATCAATCAGTTTGGCTTTTTTTCTTGGCTGCGGCGGTGTGGCGCCGCCGCTGGGGCTGGCTGCGCCGCTGCAATGCTGGATTTATTGCTCTCAGAATTTGTGGGTGGATCAAAACATCAACGATCTGGAAGTGCTGTTCCGCCGCGCGGCCGGCGCGGGTTACACCCACGTGCTGCTGGCGGATTCCAAGTTCGCCAAACTCGGCACAATGGACGCCCGTTATTTTCGGAACGTGGACCGGGTCAAACAGTTGGCGGCGGAATTGAAGCTGGAATTGGTCCCCGCGCTGTTCTCCATCGGCTACTCCAATGATCTGCTCTTTCACGACCCGAACCTCATCGAAGCGCTGCCGGTTCGGGAAGCCTTGTTGGTCGTGACCAACAGCGTGGCCCGGTTGGCGCCCGATCCGCCCGCCGCCTTCAAAGGCGGCGATTTTTCCGGTTTAGGTTTGTGGAGTTGGAAAGACGCCAATGTGGTCGCGGAGAATGGGACCGCGCGCGTGACGGACCCGCGCGGAGCTAATGCACGCATCGTGCAAACAGTGCCGGTGCAGCCCTTTCGCCAGTATCACATTTCTGTGCGCGTCAAAACGCAGAATTTCCTGGTCCAGCCGGAGGTCAAGGTCCTGGCGGGGAATCGGGCGTTCAATTACAATTATCTCGGCGTCAAAACCACGCAGGATTGGCAGATACACCATGTTGTTTTCAATTCGCTCGATCAAAGCCAGGTCAACATTTACTTCGGCGTCTGGGGCGGCACCACCGGAACGCTCTGGTGGGATGACGCGGTCCTCGAAGAGGTGGCCTTCTTGAATCTGGTCCGGCGGGACGGCGCGCCGTTGGTGGTCAAGGGCGAGGACGGCGCCGTGCTGGCGGAGGGGAAGGACTTTAGCCCGCTCAAGGATCCGCTAATGGGCGTGAGGCTCTGGCCGGGTTCTTACGATGTCTATCATACCCCGCCTTTGCTTCGGACGGCTCTGCCCAACGGAACGCGCTTGAGCGCCTCCTATTATCATGCGGTCACGGTGTATGATGATCAGGCCATGGTTTGTCCTTCGGAACCGAGAACGGTGGAGTTGCTGCGCGACCAAGCCAGGCGCATGCATGCTGCCTGGGGCGCCAAAGGTTACATGATGTCGCATGACGAAATCCGCGTGCTGAATTGGTGCGCGGCCTGCGAGCGGCGCCAGTTGGATGCCGGGGCGATTCTGGCCGACAACGCGCGGACTTGCCTTCAGATTCTGCGTGAGGTCAATCCCAAGGGCAGAATCTATGTCTGGAGCGACATGTTCGACCCGAATCACAATGCGCATAAGGATTATTACCTGGTGCGCGGCGACTTGGCCGGCTCGTGGGAAGGGCTGGATCGGGAGGTGATCATCGTGACGTGGTACTTCAACAAGCGCGAGGCGAGCTTGCGGTTCTTTGCCGAGCGCGGCCATCGCCAGATCATTGCCGGCTATTACGACAGCAGCGCCGCGCAAATTCGCGATTGGCTGAACACCGCCAAACAGTTTCGCGGCATTGCGGGCGCGATGTACACGACTTGGCAGCGTCGATTCACCGACCTGGAGCGGTTCAGCGAAATCGTGCGCGAGTTTCAGTCCACCGATCTGCCCGGTTCCTTTCGGCTGGAGGCGCGGCGGATCGAAGGCGGTTTGCAGTTGGAGCTTCTGGGTGAAGCCGGCCGCTACTATGCCATCGAGACTTCGACCGGTTTATCGAGTTGGCAAGGATGGACAAACGTGGAGGGGGGGGATGTCATCTGGCAGTTGCCGGATGAAACACTTTCGCGTGATCCCCGGCAATTCTACCGCGCGCAATGGATCAAATAGGGCGGGAACCGGTTAGAAGCTCAGCAGCAGTTGCCAGATATACATGTTGCCCAGCGCGTCGATGTCTTCCCATATCTTCCGCACCAGCGCCGGGTCGCCGGTGATCTCAGGCAGGTCCTTGGCCCTGTCCTCCCACGAGAAGCAGACGCCGGGGCGCACCCGGTTTTGAGGGCGGCCGGACATGCCCTGGAGTTGCTCGCGATCAGCCACGGACGCCGGGACCTCGGCGGGCGGCGTCGCCATCGGAGTCTTGTATGAACCGGACGAATAAATGCCGTACTCGCGCGTGAAATCCGTCATGGCGCGCATGTTCTCGATGCTGGTGTCGTCCTGCATGATGGCGCTGGCGTCCATGATGTAGCCGCCGTCTTTGGCCACCTCGTCAATGACGCGCTTGCAGAAGCCGCGCACTTCCTCCGCCTGGCCGTAGCTGAGCATGACGTTCGGAATGCCGCCGCTGAGGCAGAACTTGTGGCCGATCTTTCGGTGCACATCGAAGACGTCGTCGCGGTCCACGTGATAAACGATGCTTCGGTCTGGCAGTTCGGCAAAGGCGTCCAGGTGGACGTTCCAGTTGCCTTCGGCGTAAAAGAGCGTTTGATGCCCGTTTTTCCAGAACTCCTCGATGATCGGCTTGAGCGTCGGCCAGTAATGCGACTCGAACTGTTTCGGATTGACGAACGGCACGCAGCCGCGGTGCATCCAAAAGCCGATGGGCACACGCTGGGCCGGATCGGACGTGGTCAAGCCGACGTGGCACAGATGCGGCGACAGCGCTTCGCAGGCTTTCAGCACCTTGTCGGGCTGCGTCTGCATGTCCATCGTCAGGCCCACGTAACCGCGCAATTTGTCCGCGATGATGTCGAACGGCGCCTTGAAGATGCCGGCGATGGCCGAGACGGTGCCACACTCGGAGCGGAGCCGGGCAATCTGCGGGCCGAAGGCGTAAAAATAGGAGAGCATGGCCATGGCGCCCTTGACGCACGACAGGTTATTGCGGTAAGTGGACGGCTCGCCGATCTTGCTGACCTCGGTGGAGACACGCGGCAGCCAGACGTTGTAGAGGAAGGCGGTCGGGTCGTCGATAAGCGCGTCATACTCATCCGCGCGCATCCAGGCCTTTTCCTCCGGCGGTTCGATGTAATTGAAGCCCACATCGTGCGGGATGCCGAGGCCCGGGATGCCGTAGTAACGCAGCCCGACGGCTTGAGCGAGACCGGTCCAGACATAGACCATGTTCGGAACGACGGCGTCCCAGCCGAAGTCGTGGGCGCATTTCACGGCGGCCTCGAAGGCCTTCGTGTAATCGTGGGCCACTTCCTGACAGGTGTAACCGGCGTATTTGGCGGTGAACTCGGCGACGAACGGACGGATGGGCACGCAGTCCGGCTTTTCGTTGCGCAGGGCGGTGACGTAGCGGTTGAGGCGTTCCTGGTAAAGCTGCTCCGTATTCATGATGTTAAGCTATGTGATTTGGACGCATGAAAGCATGGACCCATTGCAGCTCAAGTTGAATTGACCTTGGTCAAACGGAAGTCCAGCCGGGAAGACTTGGCGCGGCGGGGCCGCGGCCAAGATGGTTAAATGGTTAAACGGTTAAAGAAGCTGCATGGATGCAGAATCCGCGCAAGCTGCGCTGACCTTTGTATGGATCGTGGTACAGATAGTCTGCGCCGGGCGAAATTCTTAATTTGCTCTGGCGCTGGTTCTAAGGATAGAAAGGGTCTGTGCCAAACGACACGGCAAAACTCTGGAAGCTTCTGACGGACCGGCGATGCCTGAGCCTGATCTCGGGGCCTTGCGTGATTGAGAGCGAACAACTCTGCCTGCGCACAGGCGCGTTCCTGCAAAAAACCTGCCGCAAACTTGGCATCCACTACATCTTTAAAGCCAGCTACGACAAGGCCAACCGTTCCTCGGGCCGGTCCTGCCGCGGACCGGGACTGGAGGCGGGCCTTGAGACTCTCGCCAAAATGCGGTCGAAACTCGGCGTGCCGGTGCTGACCGACGTGCATACCGAAGAACAGGCCAAGGCGGCCGCCGAAGTCGTGGATGTGCTGCAAATCCCAGCTTTTCTTTGCCGCCAGACGGATCTCATTCATGCGGCGGTGCAGACCGGAAGAATTGTGAATTTAAAGAAGGGCCAATTTCTCTCCCCTCTGGAAATGGGCCAGGTGGTGCAGAAAGCGAAGGCGGCCGGCGGCAGACACATCCTGGTCACCGAGCGCGGCACGACGTTTGGCTACCATAACCTGGTGGCCGATATGCGGTCGATTCCCATCCTGCGCCAGTTTGGCTTTCCGGTGATTTTTGATGCCACTCATTCGGTCCAGTTGCCCGGCGCGGACGGAGACAAATCCGGAGGCCAGCGCGAGTTCGCCCCGCTTTTGGCGCGGTGCGCCGTCGCGGCTGGGGCCGACGGTCTGTTCATTGAGACGCATCCGGAACCGAGCCGGGCTTGGAGCGACGGACCCAATATGATACCGTTGGCGGAAATGCCTAAAATCCTGTCCAGTCTGCTCAAAATACACGCGGCCATTGCCGATGACCACTAAGCCCAAAGTACAGCCGGCTGCCAGCGGCGCGCTCAGCTTGGCGGTCCTGAGACGGAATTTGAGCAGGCTCCTTTGGTGGCGGGCCGGCTGGATGTTCGTCTTGGTTGGATTCCTTTCCGCCCCGTTCCCCTTGCGGCCTCAGATTTCGGCCGGCGGACGCGTGAAAGACTTCAAGGCTCCCGCGACCGATCCTCAGGGACGCAAGTCCATCCTCCGTGGCCAGGACGCCAGGCAAGTGGCCAAAGGTATTTTCGAGGTCACCAAACCGCGGCTGGAGATGTACCGCAGCGATGATCAGCTTGACATGATTATCGAGGCGCCACAGTGCCTTTTCGAGAGCCAATCCAAGATCGCATCCTCGACCCAGAAAATTTCGGTCCGCACGGCCGATGAGAAGTTTTCCATTCAAGGAGAGGGATTCCGGTGGAATCCGGCCGATTCCCACTTGCTGATCTCCAACCAGGTTCACGCTGTGATTCGCAAAGCGATTTTGGCCTCTCCCCCGCCGGCTTTGAAAGTGGCCGCTCCGCCCGCCGTTGGCCAGGGCCGTCCCATTCTGCAAACGAATCTGGACTCGATCGAAATCTTTTCGGACCAATTCGATTCTCACTCCGAACAAGCCGTATTTCGCGGCCACGTCCGGGCTGCTGACTCGCAGATGCATCTGAACTGCGAAACCCTGGCCATCCATCGTTCCGCCAGCGGAACCTTGGAGAGGATTGTCGCCGATCGCAACGTGATCATGAATAACCTGCAGGACCAAAGCCGCGCCACTTGCGACCAGGCGGTCTATACGGTGAATGAGCAAAGCGATCTGCTGGAACTGTCCGGAAATGCGGCCTGGCAGGATGGGGTGAGAGAAAGCAAAGCCGCACGGTTCATTTTTGACCGCAAGCACGATCTCTTGCGCGCGGTGGGCCGGGCCTCTCTGAAATTGCCCCTTGATGCCATGAGCCAGCCCGCCTTTTTGTCAGTGACACCAGCGCCCACAGCAGCCCTGCCTGCCCCGACCAATCAATTCTTTGAAATCTTGGCTGATTTCTTGACCCTGAGCAACGGTCCGCCCAAAAGCTTTCTCGCCGAAACCAACGTCGTTATTCTGAGTGAGGATAAGAAAAGCCGCGCCACAGGTGATCAAGCGGCTTACAGCGAAGCCACGGGCGTTATCCAGTTGAGTGGCCACCCCGAGTGGCAGTCCGACCGGCGGTTGGTGAAGGGCCAGACCCTGATTTTCGACCGCACCAACCGGGTTTTCCGCGCTCGGGGGAATGCCTATCTCAAGTTTCCCTTGCCGGCTTCGCAAAACGCAGCTCTGCGGCGGGCTCCGGCAGCAATTCCCCCGGAGCATCGGCCAGCGGCGACCAACCTGTTTATCGAAGTCTTCTCGAACGATCTGGATTACCAATCCGACCTGCTCACTTTCCGCGAAAACGTGAGGGCCACTTACCTTGAAGGTGAACAGGTTGGCGGATCGTTGACGTGCAGTCTTTTGACCGTCAAAGCCAGCCATCAAGTCGAACGCATCGAGGCCAAAGGCAAGGTGGCTGTCGAGGCTGTCCCACGACTGACTTCGGCGGGCAAGACCGTGGGCAGGCAGTTGCACTGCGAACGCCTGACGGTTGCCCTCTCGACCAACGGCCAGATCAAGACGATTGTCGCCGAACAGGAGGTTCTGGCGCAGCAAGACGAAATCCGCCCCGGCAAGCCAAAACCGGTTCTGACCTCGCTAAAATCGGACACGCTGACCGCTCACTTCTTTAAAGAAACCAACCAAGTGGAAAGGATGGTGGCAGAAGGCGGGGTTGAGATCGTTCAGGATGAACGCAGCGCCCGCGGCGCTCAAGCGATTTACACCGGCGAGAACAACCGGGTGGAATTGACCGGGCACCCAACCGCCCGCTTGCCCGAGGGAGAGATCACAGCGGCCGACATCCTGGTCTGGGACCGGGCCAACGACCGGTTCCTGGCCAAAGGCAAGTTCAGGTCCCAATGGAAGAAGCTGCCCGGCCAGACCAACCAATCGAATTTGCACATCTCCAGGTAGTTATGACATCTTGTTTCCTCAAACCGCATGAGCCTGCTGAAGACTGATCATCTGGTCAAAGCCTACCGGCATCGGCGCGTTGTCAACGGCGTCTCGATCAACGTGTCCGCGGGCGAAATCGTTGGCCTTCTCGGCCCCAATGGCGCCGGTAAAACCACGACCTTCAACATGGTGGTGGGCCTGATCAAGCCGGATGACGGCAGAGTGGACTTCGAGGATCGGAGCATTGCGCGTCTGGCCATGCACGAGCGGGCCCGGCTGGGCATCGGTTATCTGACGCAGGAACCTTCTGTTTTCCGCAAGCTGACCGTCGCGCAAAACATCCTGGCGATCCTGGAAACGTGCCAAATGGGCAAGCAAGAGCGCCAAATCCGGCTCAAGTATTTGCTGGACGAACTCGACCTGACGCCGCTGGCCGGGAACAAGGCCTATACCTTGAGCGGCGGCGAAAAGAGGCGTTTGGAGATTACGCGCGCCCTGGTGACCAGCCCGAAATTGCTCTTGCTCGACGAACCCTTCAGCGGCATTGATCCCATCGCCGTTTACGAAGTCCAGAAGATCGTTCGCCGCCTGAAGGACCGCGGCCTGGGGATTCTGATTACAGACCACAACGTGCGCGAGACGTTGAAGCTCGTGGACCGCGCTTATTTGATCCATCATGGCGAGGTGCTCCTGGAGGGAACGGCGGAGTTCCTGGTCAATGATTCCAAAGCGCGTGAAATCTATCTCGGCCCGGACTTCAACCTGTAACGCGCCAAAAACCGCTGGCTTTCGTCTCGCGCTTGGAAGTACAGTGCTGAGCCAGATGGGTTACATGATTAAGCTGTTGCATCATCCGATCGCCAGTCCGCTCGGCGTTCATTCCCCGCATTCCTGGCGATTTAGACGTCCGGCGCATTTAGCCAACTAACGCATTGAACCATTTAACCCATTTGACCCTTTAACGCCCTATGCAACGCGATGTCGTAACGGTCGAACGGTTCTACACCGGAAACGCCAGCTCCTTGGAACTGAGGCTGATCGCCGGGGCGGCCGGCTTGAAAAAAGTCATTCACGAACCGACGGTCAATCGGCCGGGCTTGGCGCTGGCGGGTTTCACCAAGTATTTCGCCAACAGGCGGATTCAGGTGATCGGCAATGCCGAATGCCATTTTCTCAAATCGCTGGGCAACGATGAGAGAACGGCGCGCTATTCGACGTTGTTTTCGCACAAAATTCCCTGCGTGGTTTTCTGCCGGAGTTTCCGGCCAGACCGGCTGTTTCTGAAAGCCGCCGAGCAGGCCAATGTGCCGATCTTCAACACGCCGCAGATTACGATGAAGTTCATCAACCTGGCCACCTTGGCTTTGGAGATGATGTTTGCCCCCCGTGGCAGCGAGATGGGAAGCATGGTGGATATCCTGGGGGTGGGCGTGATCATTCGTGGCGAAAGCGGCATTGGCAAAAGCGAGAGTGTTTTGGCCCTGATTGAACGGGGCTACAGCCTGGTTTCCGATGATGTCACCAAAGTCACCCTGGTGGACGGGCGGGATGTGATCGGCACCAGCGCCGAAATCACCCGCGATCACATGGAGGTGCGGGGCATTGGCATTGTCAATGTCGCCGCCATGTTCGGCGTCAAGAGCATTCGCCACGAAAAGAAAGTCGATCTTGTTGTCTCCCTGGAGGATTGGCAGAAGGTGCCGGATGTCGATCGGCTCGGCATGGAGGAGCGCTACGTCAAAATCCTTGGCGTGGACATTCCGACCATTGTCATTCCCGTGCGGCCGGGGCGGGACTTGGCGCGGTTGATTGAAGTTGCGGCCTTCCAAACCAAACTCAAGGCTTCCGGCCACAACCCGGCCAAGGAATTGAATGACCGGTTGCTGGCCAAAATGGCCCAAGTCGGCCCGATCTAAAATTCATTGGCAAAAACGGTCCGTTTGACCGATGATCTAGCCGACATTGATGAGCGCAACCCGAAAAGCACACGATAACAACCTGGTGATGACCAAGGAATTAGTGGTCGCCAACAAGCTCGGGGTCCACGCCCGGCCCGCCGCCATGTTTGTCAAAACCGCCAACCGCTTTGATTGCGACATCTTTGTCGAAAAAGACGGCGAAAAGGTCAACGGCAAGAGCATCATGGGCTTGATGATGCTGGCGGCCGGCCCCGGCAGCAAGTTGCAGGTCTTTGCCACGGGCCGCGACGCGACTCAGGCCTTGAACGAACTGGAAGCGCTGCTCAAGCGCAAATTCGACGAAGATTGAGCCGCCACGTGGCGTGGAGCGGAACGCGCACGGCCAGGTCCGCATCACTTCGTCTTTTGGGATTGGTCTGGCTTGGCGCAGGTGTGAGTTCCAACTTCTTCAACTTTTCCGCTTTTCGCCCTCTCTGCACTGCTTGTCGAGCCGCAACGGCTGACTCTTTTTGACCTGCCCGCGGTCTTCGGCCCCAGGCTGACGTGGTGCGCGGCGGTGATCGATTGGTCAGAGGCCCGATCCGGGCGGCAGGCTTGCCAGCACCTCGGCCATTGCGGCACACTGCGGTCATGAGAACGACTTCTCTTCGCGTCCCCAGCTTGCTCTCTCTCTTTTTTTGCGGTTGTGTCCTTGCCTGGCTTTCGGCTCTCCGGGCCGCGCCCGTAGTCACCGACCAAGCGGGGAACACCCGGAGGCCCCAAGACGTCGCGGAGGTTCTTTCCGGCCAACGCACACTCGCTTACGCCGCCAAGCGGGGCTTCCACGAGGAAGACGCCACCGAAGTGCTGCCAGCGGGCATCACCTCCGGCGCCCCGGTCCACACTCGTCACGTGAAAGTCTATGCCGAGCCGGGACGCTTCGGCGGCTGGCCGGCCAACCATGGGCTTTGGTCTTGGGACAACGAGATATTGGTTGGCTTCAGTGCGGGCTACTACAAAGACCTTGGACCTGAACGTCACAACATTGACCGCGAAAAAGCCGAGGAGCACCTTCTCGCTCGCAGCCGTGACGGCGGGGAGACCTGGACCGTCGAGAATCCCGCCGATCAAGGCGCGCTCATTCCTGCGGGCAAAGCTTTGCACGGCATCGCGCCGCCGGGACTGGAGGAGAAGCCGTGGAAAGATCATCCCGGCGGGATCGATTTCACGCATCCCGATTTCGCGATGACCCTGCGCATGACCGATGTGAACGCGGGTCCTTCGCGCTTTTATTACTCCACCGACCGAGGCCATCACTGGGAAGGCCCGTTTCGCCTGCCGCTCTTCGGCCAGCTCGGCATCGCCGCGCGCACGGACTACCTCGTCAATGGCCGGCATGATTGCCTATTGTTCCTGACCGCGTCGAAGCCCGACGGCCGCGAGGGCCGGCCGCTGTGCGCGCGCACCACCGACGGCGGGCGCACCTGGGCGTTCGTCTCGTGGATCATCGCGGATCCGAAAGGTTACGCCATCATGCCTTCCACCGTGCGATTGAATGACCGCGAACTGCTCACCGCGATTCGACGCCGCGACGAAGCGAAGGCCTGGATCGAAACCTATCGTTCCCTCGACAACGGTGAACACTGGAAACTGGACACCACGCCCGCGCCCGACCTTGGCGAGGGCAACCCGCCGAGCATGATCCGGCTGCAAGACGGACGCGTTTGCCTGACCTACGGCTGTCGCGCCGCGCCGTACGGAATTCGCGCCCGTTTGAGCAAGGACGGCGGGCGCACGTGGGGCCGCGAGTCTCTCCTGCGCAACGACGGCGGTGGCCGCGACCTTGGCTACCCACGCACCGTCCAGCGTCCGGACGGCAAGATCGTCACGGTTTATTATTTCCACGACCAGCCCAAAGGCGACCGCTACCTCGCGGCGACGATTTGGGACCCGGGTGACAGCATTGAAAAGTGAAATGGGATGGTGTTGGCGAAGTTTCTCATCCATGTGCGGCCAGGCGAATCGATGCTGTCGGCGTCGTGGATTGCCGAAAAGGCGGCGATGAGCAGCTTCGGCTATCTGCGCCGGCTGATAACTATGACACTTTTTCACCTTTCTTCTGGTCTGCCGTGCTCGTGGAGCCGCCGGTTCAAGTGCGGCGGTGGGGAAACCAGCATCAATACCGGAGCGATAAACCTATTTGTGTTCCCTCAGTCAATCCCCTATAAGCAAAGGCAGCGATTGGGCCGAGCATGACACCCGCCGAATTCAAAAAGAAGTGGCACCGCTTCCAAGGCAAGGAAACCTCTGGCTACTCGGAGCATTTCAACGACCTTTGCCGCTTGCTCGGTCAGCCCACACCCGCCGAGGCCGACCCCAGCGGCAGCGATTTCTTCTGCTTCCAAAAGCGCGTCGTCAAGGATGCCGAATTGTTTGAACTGCCTGAGACCGGCGAAGAAGCAGAGCCGAGCGAACGCGGCTTTGCCGACGTTTGGAAAAAGGGTTGCTTCGCCTGGGAATACAAGGGCAAGAAGAAGAACCTCGACGAAGCCTACCGCCAGTTGCTGCGCTACCGTGAATCGCTCCTGAATCCGCCTTTGCTCATCGTCTGCGATTTTGACCGCTACATCGTCCGCACCAACTTCAACGGCACGGTTCAAGAGACGCACGAATTCACCAATGAGCAAATCGACCGCCCGGAGAACTTGCGGCTGCTCCGCGCGCTGTTTGAGAATCCCGACTTCCTCAAGCCCCAGCGCACGACGCTCGAAGTCACCAAGACGCTGGCGGAGAAGTTCGCCCAAGTAGCCCGCTCCCTGCAAAAGCGCGAAAGCGCGGAACTGGCCGACGCCCGGACGCGCGCCGAAGTCACCGTCGTCCAGCGCAAGAACCTGCGCATTGCCCGCTTCCTCAATCGCCTGGTGTTCTGCTTTTTCGCCGAAGACACCGGGCTGCTGCCGAAGAACCTTTTCTCCGACGTGGCCAAGATTGCCCTCGACGATCCGCACCAGTTCTCTGAAGCCCTCGAATCGCTCTTCCGCACGATGGCCCGGGGCGGCCTGTTCGGGCACCACAAGATTCGCCACTTCAACGGCCATCTCTTCGAGGATTCGACCGTCTTCGAGTTGAACGACGAGGAGCGCCGCACCCTTGCGGAAGCCTCCGAGGCGGACTGGCAATTCGTGGAACCCAGCATCATGGGCACGCTCTTCGCCCGCGGCCTGGACCCCGACCAGCGGGCCGCGCTGGGCGCGCAATACACCGGGCGCGACGACATCGTGACCATCGTCGAGCCGGTCCTAATGGCCCCGTTCCGCCGCGAATGGACCGCGCTCAAAGCGGATATTGTAGGAGTCGAGGTCACGAGACTCAAATCCCCTGGAAGCAAAAAGTCAGAGCCTCCTCACGTCGGCTCCTACAATGGAAAGAGGGAAAAGCTGGCGGCCTTTCTCAAGAAGCTCCGCGCTATCATCGTCCTCGACCCCGCCTGCGGGAGCGGGAACTTCCTTTATGTCGCGCTCCAGATGTTGCTGGACTTGGAGAAGGAAGTCATCACCTTCGCCGCGCAACTGGGCTTTCAGTTCCAGCCGGAAGTGGGCGTCCACCAACTCCGCGCCATCGAGATCAATCCCTACGCCTACGAACTCGCCCAGGTGACGGTGCAAATCGGCTACCTGCAATGGTTGCGGGAGAACGGCTTCGCGCTCGACCGCTCGCCCGTGCTGCAAGTGCTGGACGGCTTCCACAACGAAGACGCCTTGCTCGTGCCGCACTACCGCAGCAAGACGAAGACGCTGAAAGAAGCCCAGGCGGGCGAACACGCCGAAGACACCGCGCTCAAGTTCTACACCGAGCGCGAATGGCCGAAATGCGACGTGATCGTGAGCAACCCGCCGTTTCTTGGCGGTAAAATGCTGCGCCGTGAATTGGGCGACGCCTACATTGACGCCTTATTCGGGAATTTCGGCGACCGCGTGCCTCCGGAAGCTGACCTTTGTTGCTACTGGTTTGAAAAGGCCCGGCAGCAAATTGAAAGCAACAAGTGCAAGCGTGCGGGATTGCTGGCGACGCAAGGGATTCGCGGCGGAGCAAACCGCGAAGTGCTCAAGCGTATCAAAGAAACAGGCGACATTTTCTTTGCCGAGAGTGACCGCGACTGGATTCTGGCAGGTGCCACTGTGCATGTCAGCATGGTTGGATTTGATGACGGCTCCGAGAAGACACGTTGTCTCAATGGGAAATCCGTCTCCACGGTCAATGCCAATCTGACTTCGGCAAATGCCGACATCACGCGGGCGCAGCCACTTAATCAAAACGCGCGAGTTGGTTTCATGGGCACTACCAAACAAGGGCCGTTCGACATTTCGGAACCGCTTGCTCTTCAGTGGCTGACTCAGCCCAACCCAAATGCACGGCCTAATTCGGACGTTCTCGTCCCTTGGGTCAATGGAGTGGCGATCACTAAACGCAACGTGCCCATGTGGGTTGTCGATTGCTTTAATCTCGCAGAACACCAGGCAGCCAGGCATGAAATGCCCTTTGCTTACGTGGTCGAACACGTCAAGAAAGCGCGTGAGGTCAAACCACGCGAATGGTACCGGAAAGAATGGTGGCAACTCTATGCCCAAAGACCGGGGATGCGCACCGCTCTCGCGCCGCGTTCTCGCTTCCTTGTGACGGCGAGAGTCTCCAAACACCGATTGTTCACGTGGCAGACCATGCCAACAAACCCGGATTGCCAACTCATCGTTTTCGCCCGCGACGACGACTACTTCTTCGGCATCCTGCACTCTCGGTTTCACGAAGTCTGGGCGCTGGCAATGGGAACTCAGTTACGCGAAAAGGAATCAGGCTTTCGCTACACGCCGACAACCTGCTTTGAAACTTTCCCGTTTCCTTTCGCGGATGATGTGCAGCCCCCGCCGCCCGCGTTTGCGCCCGAGCCGTCCAAGCTCCCTTCGCATCCCGACCTGACGCCCGAAAAGGCGTGGGCTGACGCCGCCCATTTCTATTCCGCCAAAGAAGAACCGCCACCTTACGGCTGCAGGAGCCGACGTGAGGAGGCTCCTTCTTCCGAACCCGAACCGAGTCAGAGTCTCGTTACCTTGACTCCTACAACGCACCGCGCCGCCATTGCCGCCGCCGCGCAGGAGTTGAACGAGTTGCGCGA
>ERZ1292640.1591-Hain-H43-02um-R1-1591-length-18614-cov-7_pt1 | contig 18614 bp, 16 predicted proteins | sample MGYA00564404_ERZ1292640 | MGnify/ENA primary metagenome ERZ1292640 (study PRJEB36523, sample SAMEA6512636) | groundwater metagenome | collected 2019-01-08 | study: AquaDiva: Metagenomics assemblies of 32 groundwater samples
CACGCTTCAGGTCCGCCGGGTTCAGGTAGGTCAGCACGGCCTGGCAGATCACCAGGTCGAAAGGCTCGCTAGAGGTGTAGTCCACCACCGACCCACGCTCCCAGCCATACCGCTCGCACAGGTAGGCGCTGTACTCCACGCCGTGGTAACTCGCATCAGGAAAGTGCGTGGCCACAATCTCGCGCCACACGCCGATGCCGCAGCCCATGTCCAGCACCCGCTTCACGGGCACGCGCAGGTACTTGAGGTAGCTGCACACAAAGGTACCCAGGCGCGCTACATGCGCCGGGTCCACCACGCCGGTTTTCTCGTCAAAGTAATAGCGCTGGTAGTACGCTTCGTCGAACCATAAATCACTTGCAGATTTCATGCGCTTCGCCTTCTTTCTTTTTCAGGCCGTCGGCATGCTGCGTGACGGCAATAGCGCACAAGGCGTGCGGCAGCGTGTAAGGGAATGGGGCAAGTCCCCGGGTTATTGCGCATGGTACTTGAGTCAATTCGGTTTTGAAGGCAAGCTCACCAATGCTAGGTGGGCGGCATTGGACAGGTGTTCAGCGGACACGGCGCTGCGCGACATCAATGACCTGCTGGCGCGTGGCGTGCTGCGCAAGCTGCAGGGGGCGCAGTACGAAGTACGAACTATGTGCAAAATCGGCTCCTAGCGGACGTGGAATAAGCGCAAGCAGCTACTAAATATGTAGCAGACACGTCAGACATAAAGCGTCTGCTTGCGCAGGGAGGCGGATGCCGTTCAACCGTACGAGGAAATCGTAGGGTTGAAACCGACACAGAAGTAAAAGCATTCTCCTCGGCAAGCGCGCTTCGCGGTCAAGGATCACTCTCCTCCGAATAGAGGGTTACGAATCCTCAAATTATTACTATCCTTGAGAGGCCGAAGGAGTGAACCAATTCATAGCGGTGAAGGTTGAGACCGAAAGGGGATGGAAATGGCATCTTTTGTCGAGCGAGTTCTGATACTGTGCAAAACATATCCATCACCTAGCGCGAAATATGCAGAGACATCCTGCGTCGCGGGCATGACAGAAGACGGTCGGCTAATCCGCTTATATCCCGTCCCATTTCGCCTTGTTTCCGACGATCAGCAGTTCAAAAAATGGCAGTGGATTACTGCGCGTTTTGAGAAGGCCCGGGATGATCACCGGCCTGAAAGCCACCGTATTTTTGTCGATACGATCGAATGTGATTCTGAGCCATTACCCGCGGGAAAGATCGGTTGGCCGCATCGCGCGGAACTACTTTCCAAGCTTCCCGTATTCTCTGACTTTGCCGAAATTGAAAAGCTGCGGGAAGCTGGGGGGCCCACACTCGCGCTGTTACGCCCTGCTCGGATCATTGGCCTTGATATAAAAAAGACAGAAAATCCGACGTGGACCGATGATGAGAAGGAGAAATTACTTCGTCTTCAACTGCAAACAGAACTGTTTGACGAGTTAGAGGAAGGCAAGCAAATTAGACTCCTGGAAAAGCTTCCATTTGATTTTCACTATCGATATGAATGCGATGTGAATGGCGAAACATTTTCGTACAGGCACAAGCTGGTGGACTGGGAAGCTGGGGCTTTATACCGAGCTGTGCGAAGAAAACATGGCGACGGATGGGAAGTGCCATTTCGCGCGAAGCTTGAACAGGAATTGCCTTCCAAAAACCTGCACTTCCTGCTAGGAACAATTCACCGATTCCCTAGCCAGTGGTTGCTAGTCAGCCTTCTGTATCCGCCTAAGCCGCTTGCTGAAAGCCCAGATCAGGCAGGACTGTTTTAGCTGTCAGGTGCTTCACGACCGGGCCGCCCATCTGTCGCGCTTCACGAGCTACGTAAGTGCGATGGCACATTGAAAAATCCGCTTCAAAACAAACAAGGCAAGCTGTGGTGGCTTTTGAGATCTTGACCAACTCGCGCACAGATGCCTCCTGAGTTTTGACATACTTTAAGAACTCTTTTGTGTACGCCTTCCAGTTTGCATCGCACCTGTATTTATCTCGGATTGGCTTTGGGCAACCCAATGCAGGGGCGTGCAGGTAGGCAATGTTCCGCTCTGCCAAGGCGGCGCAGAACGCTGTTTTTGAAAAGCCCTTTTTGCGTGACAAGGGCAACTCACGCACATCCACAACGGTTTTAACCTGCGTAGCTTGCAGGCGAGCAATAAATGCTTCAATGGTCAGACCTTCGTAGCCGAAGGTAAATAGGGTAGATTGCATGAGATGGCGTTAACGCAGAGATAGTTTGACTTTGATTTTAGGCTGACCTGAGCCTTGAGCTGAAGCGATATGTTCCTACCAGTGGGCATTGAGGCGTGGGACGGCATTCCTCCCACTCGCACAGCCCTGTGTTGCGGCTGTAGGCTGCGGGACCGCCTTTATTTTCTTCAGCGCCTAGACAATACCGCCAAGCACTACGAACCAAGGACGACGGTAAGAGCGCATTGATTGCAGACGCAATTAAAGAACTAGTATCAAAAAATCCTGCTCACGATGGTTTGAGCGACGGCCGCCCTGAGCGCCTTTATGTTTTGCGGCGCTGTGCCCAGTAGCGCTTTCGGGTATCGTCAACCTAGCCCTCTATCTCACTTCACCGCCGCGGAGCCCGCCTTGCCAGACGCCATCCACTTCTACGAACCCCGCCACGGCCACGGCCTGCCGCATGACCCGTTCAATGCCATCGTCGGGCCGCGGCCGATTGGCTGGATCTCTTCGCGCAACGCGGACGGGGCGCTGAACCTGGCGCCCTACAGTTTTTTCAACGCCTTCAACTACGTGCCGCCCATCGTGGGTTTTGCCAGCATTGGCTACAAGGACACGGTGCGCAACATCGAGGCCACCGGCGAGTTTGTGTGGAACCTCACCACGCGGGCGCTGGCCGAACAGATGAACCAGACCTGTGCCGCGGTGCCGCCCGAGGTCAATGAGTTCGAGCTGGCGGGCCTCACGCCCGCGCCCTCGCGCGTGGTGGCAGTGCCACGCGTGCTCGAGAGCCCGGTGTCGTTCGAGTGCCGGCGCACGCAGGTGCTGCAGCTCGAAGGTGTGGACGGCAGCAAGGTCGACACCTGGCTGGTGCTGGGCGAGGTGGTGGCGGTGCACATTGCGAAAGTGCTGCTGAAAGACGGCGTGTACGACACGGCCAACGCCGGCCATGTGCTGCGCGGCGGCGGGCCGGGCGACTACTTCACCGTGGGGCCGGAGCAGCTGTTTCGCATGTACCGGCCGCGATAACGCGCGCGGCCCAGCCCGATTAAAGTCAGTTCACCTCTCATTTATTGAAAACTTAACCATGAACATCGCCTCGCTCAAGGAAGTTGTCAGCGCCGAAGAATGGCAGCTGCGTGTGGACCTGGCCGCCTGTTACCGCCTGGTGGCGCTGTACGGCTGGAGCGACCTGGTGTTTACGCACATCAGCGCGCGGGTGCCGGGGCCGGAGCATCACTTTTTGATCAACCCCTACGGCCTGATGTTTGACGAGATCACGGCCTCGTCGCTGGTCAAGGTGGACCAGCAATGCAACAAGGTGATTGACTCGCCGTATCCGGTCAACCCGGCCGGCTTTGTGATTCACAGTGCGGTGCACGAGGCGCGGCACGACATGACGTGTGTGCTGCACACGCACACCCGCGCGGGCGTGGCCGTCAGTGCGCAGAAGTGTGGCATCTTGCCGATCTCGCAGCAGTCGGCCTTTGTGCTGGCCTCGCTGGGCTACCACGACTATGAAGGCGTGGCCTTCCGTGACGACGAGAAGCCGCGCCTTCAGAAAGACCTGGGGCAAGCCCGCCACCTGGTGCTGCGCAACCACGGCCTGCTGACGCTGGGCGAAACGATTGCCGACGCCTTCATGAACATGTACCGCTTTGAAAGCACCTGCCAGATCCAGCTCAGCGCGCAGGCCGGTGGCGAGCTGATTCATTTTGAAGAAGAGATCTACACCGGCGACGACCGCGCCGCCACGTATGTGCGCGGCGGCGGCATGGGCGGCCCCTTTGTCTGGCCGGCGCTGCTGCGCAAGCTGGACCGGCTCGACACCAGCTACAAGGACTGAGCCGCGCTGCTTCCCGCCTTCTTTCGCGGGCTGTGCATCAAATCGGCATCTGGCCCTTACACAACGGGCGCCGGTAGCTATCAAAACAAGAGCATTGATGGCTCATTTTCAAACCCCCGGCAGTCAATGAAATGGCTTTCACCCGCCCGCAGCCGGCTCCGCAGGGATTTTCAGCACGCGCCGAATGGTCTGAAGCAGGTCGGTGTTGGAGGTCGAGGCCTTGAGCAGCACCGCGTCGGGTCGCCCGCCCGCCCGGGCGGGCAGTACTTCGCTGGCAGAAAACACCACCAGCGCGGGCCGGGGCTGCAGGCTGTCGATCAGCTCCACCAGGTCCCAGCCGGACTCCTGGCCGAGCGACAGGTCCAGCAGCACCAGGTCAAAAGGTGTGTCGCGCAGGCGGGCGCGCGCCTCGGTCAGGGTGCTGGCGAATTCAAAGCTGGCGAAGCCGTCCGCGATGGCGGCGGCAATCTGCTGGATGTCCGGGTCGTCTTCCACATGCAGGATGCGCGGCTTGCGACCGTGCAGGTCGGCCACCGCGCGCTGCATGGCCGAAACGAGCTTGCCCTCGTCAATCGGCTTGGTCAGCCAGTCCGACACCGCTGACGGTTTGTGGTCGAGCTGAAGTTGCCCGTCACCGGTTAGCGTGGAAATCACGATGACGGGCAGGTTGCGGGTGGCCTCGTTCTGGCGCAGGCCATTGAGAAATGCGCCGCCGGTCTGGCCGGGCAGGCGCAGGTCCAGCGTCACCGCGTCGTAGTTGCCCGATTGGATCATCGCGAGGGCCTGCTCGGCGCTGTGCGCCAGGTCCGAGTCAAAACCAGCCTTGTCCAGCATGATGCCGATCAGCCGGGCCACGTCCACGTCGGATTCACACACCAGAATGCGTGAGCGGGGCGCCGGCGGCACTGCCTCGCCGGGCCCCTGCCACAGGGGCAGCTCGAAGAAAAACGTCGTGCCCTCGCCGAGCCGGGTGTCGAATCCGATGGTGCCGCCCATGCGTTCGACAAGGGCGCGCGAGATGTTCAGACCCAGGCCGGTGCCGCTCTTTTGCCGGGTGTCGGACGCGTCGGCCTGCGAGAACTTCTGGAAGATGCGCTTGCGGAATTCTTCCGGGATGCCCGGGCCGTGGTCGCGCACCTCCACCCGCACGCCCAGCCCGGCACGGCTCACATGCACGTCCACACTGCCGCCGGCGGGCGAGAACTTCAGCGCGTTGGACAGCAGGTTGGTCACCACCTGCGTGAGCCGGTCGGCCTCGACATGGACCTGCAGGCCGGTATCGGCACAGTGCAGCGTCAGGCTGACCTGGTTGGACAGGCCGTAACCTTCATTGGCGGCGATGGCCTGTTCCAGCAGCGGCCGCAGCTGCAGGGCTTGCAGGTCCAGGCGCATCTTGCCGGACTCGATTTTTTCAATGTCCAGGATGTCGTTGATCAGCCGGATCAGGCGCTCGCAGTTGCTCTTGGCGATGCCGATCAGGTTCATCGCCATGTCGGGCAGCTGGCCGGCCATGCCGCCGGCGACCAGGCCCAGCGAGCCGCGTATCGAGGTCAGCGGGGTGCGCAACTCATGGCTCACGGTGGAGACAAACTCGCTTTTCAGGCGGTCGATGCGCTTGAGCTCGCTGATGTCGGTGGCCAGGGAATAAAAGCCGATGACCTTGCCTTCATCCTCGCCTTCGCCGTAGCGCGGGAAGTACTTGACCACGTAGTCGCGCACGTCGCCGTTCGACGAGCGCTGCCTGCGCTCGTACATCACGGGGTAGCCGGCCAGCACCTCTTCCACCTTGGGGCGCAGCGCCTCGTAGAACGCCGGCTCCATCAGCTCGCGCATGCTTTTGCCCAGGATCTCCTCGCTGGAGAGGCCGAAGGCATCCTGGTAGGCGCGGTTGTGAAAGCGGCAGCGCTGGTCGGCATCCACATAGGCGATCAGCGCGGGCACGGTGTCGGTGATATCGCGCAACTGCTGCTCGCTGGCGCGCAGGCGGTCGCTGGAACGACGCATCTCGGTGGTGTCGCGGCCGGTGCCGCGGTAGCCGGTGAAGCGTCCCGAGGCATCGAAGATGGGCACGCCGCTGATGGAAAGGTGGCGCACCCTGCCCTTGCCGTCCAGACGTGTGACTTCAAAGTCGCGAAACGGCTCGCGCCGCTCGAGCTGCGCCTCGTGCGCCGCCCATTCGCTTTCGTTCATGTTCACATAAGGCAGCTCGCGCCGCTGCTTGCCGATGCTGCTGTTGCTGGTGAGCGCGCCCATGTCGGCGATTTGTCCGGCGATCTGGACAAAGCGGAAATTCTCGTCCTGCTCCCAGAACCAGTCGTTGGACAACTCCACCAGTGCGCGAAAGCGCTCCGCGTTGGCGCGTGACTGCTGCTCGGCGAGCTTGCGCTCGGTGATGTCCTGCAACTGCGAGATGAAGTGCAGGGGCTTGCCCTGCGCGTCGCGCACCAGGGAACAGGTCAGCGCGGCCCAGACCACGCTGCCCGACTTGTGCAGGTAGCGTTTTTCACGCTGGTAGGTGGCAATCTCACCGGCCAGTGCGCGGCTGCGCTGCAGCATGTCCTCGGCCGCATCGTCGGGGTGGGTCACCTCAGGGGCGCCGGGGGCCAGCAGCTCGGCTTGCGAATAACCGAACATCTCGCAAAACGCCTGGTTGACGCGCAGACGCCGCGAGTCGGTGCCCAGCACGGCCATGCCGATGGCGGCGTTTTCGAAGGCGCTGGTGAACTGCTGCCCGCTGGCCGCGTCGCCGCTGGTGCGCTCCAGGGCCTCGAGTCTGGCGGCCTGCTCCCGCACCTGCTGTTGCAGGGCCTCGTTCAACTGCGTCAGCGCCAGCAGGCGGTCCTGCAGGTTTTGCGGTGATTGCTTCATGCTTGTTGCTGCTTGCCTGGCGGGCCAGCATCCGGTTAACGCGGGTTGGGCGTGTGCCACTGAAATGTAAGCAGTATGGATTATTTCAACTGCAGCGAACACGGCTGGGCATGGACTTTTGAGGGGGTTATCCCTAGCGGCTTGCAAGCCGCGCAGCCCGGTGGTCGATGTTCATCTGGCGATAAGGCACGGCTGCACATAAGATCGGCCTGTAGCCCTCGTAGATCATGGGCAGGCAGCTATCAATAAAAGAGCAACACGGCGAATCGGGACAGACCATCTGCGCCGCATGGGCGGCTCCTCAGAGGTCACGGCTGCATCCTGCAGCGTTTCCTGCCGTGACTGACAGGGACGTTGACGGCCGCGGCCTGGCCTGAAGTTTTCAGCCCAGGAAGCACCCTGCCTCTATCGAGCAAAGACAACAACGGGGGCAAAAACCACGCCGTGATGCGGCGCCCGCTACCGGGGAAGTCGCCACGCCGATGGCGCGCACCGGTCAGGTCGGCTCCGCCACCGTGCTGACCTGCACCTTCATGTCGCTGACTTCCAGCGGCTGTGGACCGTAATCGGAGATGAAGGCCACGTCGGCGGCGTCGCGGCCATAGGCCAGCACGATGCGGCCGCCGCGCGGCTCTTTCTGCGTGGCGTCAAAGGTGTACCAGCGCCCGCCCACAAAGGCCTCGAACCAGGCGTGCAGGTCCATCGGGTCCAGCGCGTGCAAATAACCCACGACCATGCGCGCGGGAATCTGCAGGCTGCGGCACAGCGCAATGCCCACATGCGCAAAGTCGCGGCACACGCCGGCGCCGTGGTCCAGCGAGTCCATCGCGTCGGTGCTGGCGTCGCTCACGCCGTACTGGTAGTCCAGGTTGCTATTGATCCAGCCGCGAATGGTTTCCGCCTGCGCATAACCGGGTGGCGTGTCGCCGACGATCTCGCGGGCCTTCTCGGACATCTTGTCCGACGGGCAGTAGCGGCTTTGCAGCAGGTAGAGCAGCACGTCGTCGGGCAGCTCGGCCACCGGCGTGTGCGGCGCGTCGGGCTGCACGGCGATCTGGTCCTCGACCTCCATCACCACTTCGACCTCGATGCGCATCTCGCCGGGCGGCAGCACCAGGCGCTGGCACAGGTTGCCGTAGCTGTCGACGTACTCGGTGGTGGGCACCCAGGGCTGCAGCTCATACCGGTCGCTGACGATCCACTGCGCCTGGCCGCTGCGCGGGCGCAGCATGGCGACGATGGGACAGTCGGCAACCGTGTTCACGGTCAGGGTGCAGGTGGCTTTGAGTTTCATGGCGGGGGCAGGTGCTGAGGGGTGAGGCGGGGTGAGGACGTGGACGGAAACGACTGCCCACCTTACCCGTCAGCCGCACACAAGTCTGTAGGCCAAGGCTTGCTGTTGATGCAGGCGGCTTTGTCATCGCCGGCCCAGGCCCGCACTTCTTTGGGGCACGGCTGCTCAGGCCCGACACATTGCGGTGACATCTGGCACCTTGGTGCGGTAAAAAACTGGCACCGGGCGAGTGCTAATCACGCACTATGCTTGGCCCGCGCAATTCGCCAGACTGGAGGGCTTCGTGATTGGGACACGGGTTCCCGCGCGCCGGCTCTGGCGACACCTATCACCATGTTTGTCTACAAACCCGCGCCAGGCAGCGTCGCCAGGCCGGGCATGTTGTGGGAGTGAAAAATGAATGGCCTCTCAACCGGGCAGGAGATGATTGTCCTGATCGCAGACGACCACGCGCTCGTGCGCGATGGCCTGCGTGGCCTGGTCGCCAGCGTGCTGGGTGAGGTGCATGTGGTGGAAGCGGACGATGGCGACTCGCTGATGCAGGCCGCCTGCGACGGTCCGCGGGCCAGGGTCGCCCTGGTGGACCTGAACATGCCGGGCATGGAACGGGGCTTCCGGCTGGCGGAGCTGGCGCGCTTGTGCCCTTCGCTGCCGCTGGTCGTGATTTCGGCGCTGACTTCCCCGGACGTGGTGCGCCGCACACTGGAGATCCCGAGTGTTCACGCTTTTGTGTCCAAAAGCGCGCCCTCCGAACAGATCTGCGCGGCCATCGATGCCGCGATGCAAGGCCACAAACTGCCATTCGCGCTGCGCGTGGCCGACGCCAAACGCCCGGAACTGATCCTCACGCCGCGCATGGAGGAGGTGCGCCAGTTGTTGCGTCTGGGCATGAGCAACAAGCTGATTGCCAGCACCCTGGGTATCACCGAAGGCACGGTGAAGAACTACATGAGCGAGATTTTCAAGGCCCTCAACGTGTCCAACCGGACGCAGGCGGCCCAGCTCGACTCCGAAAGCCTATGACGCCGACAAGGGACGAGCGGCCGGACTCCGAAGACAGCGCGCACACGGTTTCCTCGCTCTGGGCGCTGCGCATCTGTGAGCTGCTGTGCGCGCTGATGTTCGCCACGGCGCTGCCCTGGCAGCAGCCCTTTGCCTGGTTCTCGGTCATTGCCGGGCTGGGCATGCTCCGGTGGTGGCACGTCAACCGCCCTTCCTTCAGGGCGCGGCCCAAGCAGCAGCGCCGGCGCATCTACCGCATCTACATGTGGGTGCTGATGTCTTATGTCGGCAGCGCCTGCTACTTTCTCTACGTGCCGGGCAACATCCCGATCCAGGCGGTGCTGATGAGCTACCTGCTGGGCAACGCCACCCTGATTGCGGTGCGCCTGACGGGCGACCTGATGCGCACGACCATTGCCCTGTGCCTGGCGGTGCTGCCCACCTCGATACGCTTCATCGTGGAAGGCGCGGCCGGCAACACGCTGCTGATGCTGATGGGCATAGGCGGGATCTGCATGACCATCGCGATGGTGTTTCTCTCGCGCGCGCAGGAGAGCAGCGTGCTGCACCAGTACGAGCAGCGCCGGCGCGCCGAGGCCGCGGCGAACGCGGTGGCCGCGATGGGGCTGAGCAAGTCGCGTTTTTTTGCGGCCGTCAGCCACGACCTGCGCCAGCCGGTGCACGCCATCGGCCTGTACCTGGTGCCGCTGCTCACCCTGGCCCAGAAGGCACAGGATCAGGCCGCCATCCGGGCGGTGGAGGGCATCAACCAGTCCTGGCGGGCGCTGGATGACCTGCTGTCCCAGGTGCTGGACCTGACGCGCATGGACTCGGGTGCCGTGCGGGCCGACCTTCAGCCCACCGAGATCGCCCCCATCGTCTCCAGCCTGGTCATGCAGCACAGCGCGGTCGCCGAGGCGGCCGGCGTGCGGGTGGTGGCACTGGTCCGGCCCGGTGCCTTCGCGATGGCGGACGGGCTCATGCTGATACGCATGTTGTCCAACTTGCTGGACAACGCCATCAAGTTCTCGCCGCCCGGTGGCTCGGTGCTGGTGGCGCTGCGGCCCGCCGGCGCTTTGTGGCGGTTGCAGGTGCGTGACAACGGCGTCGGCATTGCGCAGAGCGCGCAGGAAAGGATCTTCGAAGAATTCGTGCAAATCGACAACGAGGCACGCGACCGCCAGCGCGGCCTGGGGCTGGGGCTGGCGATTGCCAAGCGTTTCGCGCTGCTGATGAACGGCAACATCGGGGTTCGCTCCGAACCGGGCCGCGGCTGCTGCATGACGATCACGCTGCCCCGGGCTGCGCGTCCGGCGCAGCCAGAAGCTGCCGATGCAGCACACCGCCTGGACAGCATGCCGGGCGAGCTCCTGCCGCAGACCGGGCCCCTGGTGCCGGTGCTGGCGATGCGCGACGTGTTGCTGGTCGAGGACGACTCGCTGGTGGCGTTGGCCACGCGTGAACTGCTGACCGCGTGGGGCCTGCGGGTGCGGCATGTGGAGACGGCGATCGACGCCTTCCGTGAAGCGGCGTACGGCGAAGTTGCCATCTGCGACGCGCGGCTGCCGCATGGTGCATCGGGGCTGGATGTCGCGCTGGCCATGCGTGTGCTCGGCAAGAAGGTGCTGCTGATCAGCGGCGAGACCAATGCGGCCCTGCGCGAGGCCGCACAACAGCACAACCTGCTGTTGCTGACCAAACCCGTTTCGGGCGCGCAACTGCGCTCTGCTCTGCAGAACCTGTAAGCCCCGCGCGGCGGGCCTGCGTCACTCCGGGCCACGCCCCGGCACCCTGCCCCGGGGTATGACTAATTTCACATGGTCGTTTCTGCGCAGCGTCAGTAAATTCATCTGCCTGGGTTGCACACCGTCGTGCACGCCCGATGACCAGAGGAACAAGCATGAGTTACCAGTTTTCACCGGAAAGCCATTTGTCCGGCGTGCGCGAAGCTGCACCGACACCGCCGCCGCAGCGTGTCGGGCGCTTCGCGGCCACGCGCGGCATCCACACCGTGCGCCATATTTATGGCGCCCTTTGCAGGTTCGTGCCGGGCCTGGCCGCACACCTGGCCTATGCGCAGCTGGCCCGTCCACCGCGCCCGGCCCTCAATGAGCGGCACATCGCCCTGCGCAAGCGGGCGCGGCTGTGGCGCCTGCCGGTGGGGCGCAACAAGCTGGCGGTTTATGAATGGGGTGAGGGCCCGACGATCCTGATGGTGCATGGCTGGGGCTCGCACGCCACCCACATGGGCCGCATGATTGGCCCGTTGGTGGACGCGGGGTTCCGCGTTGTCGCTTTCGACGCGCCGGCCCACGGCAAATCTTCGGGCGGGTCCACCGACCTCGTGCAGTTTGCCAATGCCGTGTCCACGGTGGGCAAACATGTGGGGCCGCTGCATTGCGTCATTGGCCACTCGTTCGGCGCGGCCATGGCGATGTATGCCGCCAGGGACTGGGGCGTCGAGCCCGGCAGGATGGTGCTCATCAGCTCTTTCAACCACTGCAACTGGTTTTTGCAGATGTTTGCCGAGCATGTGGGCTTGACCGCTCCGGTGCTGGACCGCATGCGCCAGATGCTCTCGCGACTGTATGGCGGCCGGCTGAAGTGGAGCCGCATGTCGGTGCTGGAGATGGCGCGGCAGGCCGGGTTTCCGATGCTTTTCGTCCATGACGAGGACGACCAGGAGATTCCTTTTGAACACAGCCTGGCGATGGTGACTGCGCTCAAGGATGCGCAGTTCAAGGCGACGAGTGGCCTGGGGCACCACCGGGTGGTGCGTCACTCCGACGTCATCAGGCGCGTGGTGGCGTTTGCCTCGCACTAGGAGTTCGCCCTGCAGCACCAGAGTCTTTCATCCACACGTCCCCGTGCCCACCGGCTGGCTTTGGTGCTGGGCAGCGGAGGTGTGCGCAGCATTGCCGCGCTTGGCATCGCGCAGCGGCTGGCGCAGGAGGGCCTACGGCCCGACCTGATTGCCGGCTGCAGTTCCGGCGCCTTGTTTGGCGCGCAGATTGCGATGGGCCTGCAGGGCGACCAGGCCCTTCGGGCGGCGACTTCCCTGTGGTCGGCCGAACTGACGCAGCAACGCCGCTGGCGCGCCTATGTGCAGATTCTGGCGCCTAGGCTGGCGGGTTTCGGTACGGGGTTTGCGCTGCGCGACGACCGCATGATTGCCGAGCGCATTGCCCGTGCCTTCGGGGATGCCCAGCTGGAGCAGCTTGAAACGCCGTTGCGCGTGTCCGCCACGGACGCCGCCAGCGGCCGGCCGGTGGTGCTGACGCGCGGCAGTGTCGTCGATGCGCTGCGCGCGAGCATGGCGGTGCCCGTCATTTTTCCCAGTGTGGAAATTGCCGGCCAGCGCCTGGTCGATGGCGTTCTTTCGGACCCCTTGCCGTTTTCTGCCGCGACCGATGCGCAGGTGGTGGTGGCGCTGGGCTTTCGCGGCGCCATGCCGCGCCGCGTGGATCGCCTGTCGCGGCTGGTGGCCCAGACCAGCACCACGCTGATCAACAACCTGATGCAGGCACGGATGGACGCGGCGCGCGCGGCCGGGCAGACGGTGATCGGCCTCGAGCTGGGCCTGGACCGCCATGTCGGCCTGTGGGACACCTCGGCCATGCCGTATCTCTTCGAGGCCGGCAGGCGTGCTGTACAGGCGCGCCTGACGGACATTTTTGCCGCGCTTGAGCAGGCCGGGTCGTCACCGACGCTGCCCCTGTTCGACTTTCAACCCCAAACCCATGCGATTGAAAAAAATGACCTTCACTACAACACACACTGAAAACTATGCCCGCTGCATTGCGGCGTCCACCCGGGTTCGCTGGGACATCGACCGCGACGTGATCCGCGGGCGCGTTTTCGATTTTTCGAAAAGTTTCCTGCCCGATGGGCTCTCGCGCATCAGCCGGCTGGATTTTCTGCAGCCGGCCGAGCAGGTGCGTCTGAGCCAGATCCAGGGACGTACCTACGCCAACATGTTTGGCCTGGTCGAACGTTTTATCGGAATCAAGATGTTGGAGATCACGCGGGACCACTGGTTCGGTGATCAGGTGGCGCTCGAGGCGCTGGTGCGCTTCACCGACGAGGAGCTCAAGCACCAGGAGCTGTTTCGCCGGATCGAGCGCCTGGCCGCCGCAGGAATGCCGCCGGGCTATGAGTTCCTGCCCACGGCCAACGATGTGGCCGCCAAGGTGCTGCAGGCGCCGACCTGGTCGGTGCTGGCGCTCACCTGCCACATCGAACTGTTCACCCAGACCCACTACCGCCAGAGCATCGAGCCGGAGAACCAGCTCTCCGATTTGTACAAAGACGTGTTCCTGTACCACTGGCGGGAGGAATCGCAGCACGCCATTGTGGACGTGCTGGAGTGGGAACGTGAGGACGCGCGCATCACGCCAGAGGAGCGCGACGCGGCGGTGGACGGGCTGATTGCCCTGATAGGCGCCATCGACGGCATTCTGCAGAAACAGTCGGTGGCCGACGCGCATTATTTTGTGGTGACCTGCGGGCGGCGCGTGCCGCAGACGCAGCTCGACAAGCTGGCGACCAGCCTGCTGGATGCGTACCGCTGGCAATACATCGTCTCCGGTGCGCAGCAAGCGAGGTTCCGTGAACTGCTGGTGAGGTTGACGACCACCAGCCAATGGCAACGCATCCAGTCGGCGCTGAGCCCGCTGATGGGCTAAACCCGGAGACAGTCTCATGCTTGTTCAGAAAACTTTCATCTCCGCCCTGCTCGCTTCCGCTTTCGCTTTCGCCTGCCCAGGCTTGGCCCGCGGCGAAGCACCGACAGCCATCGAGGAGGCGCACCGCGCCTATTACCGCGGGCAGTCGCAACGCGCGCTGCAGATCTACGAGCAGCTTGCCGCTACTGGAAATGCCGAGGCGGCGGAACGCGCGGGTTTTATATGGCTGCGGCGATTCGCTGCCGGCGCCCAAGGGGGCCAGGCCGACATCGCGCGCGCCACGGCCTTGCTTGAACAGGCGGCTGGCGCCGGCCGCCAGGGTGCGCTCTTGTTGCTCGGCATGCTGGACAGTGCTGACTGAGCCGCGTGCCCATGTTCATGCCGGTGACAGTGGCACGGTCAGCACCGGCTCCTGGCCTGATCGCCTGATGGCCGGCGTGTTCGGACGCTTTCTCTCAGCCCCGCGACACATCGGCCGCAACACACAGCCAGCGGTTCGCGTGCCGCGCCCAGACGTCGGTGTAGCGGCCACGGCCGGTCTGTCCGTCAGGATGCGTGAAACTCGTCCGGCCGTGAACGATGGCGGTGGTGCCAAACATTCGCACAAGGACGTTATGAACTGCGAAGCCGCCGACTTGAATGGGCAATGCGGCCCGCTTCAGAAACCCGGCTCGGTCAGACAGCGAGCCATCGGCATTGCTGCTGAGAAAGTCCGGGGCGAGGTGGGTCTCGAACCAGGCCAGGTCGGACGTCTTGACGGCGGTTATGAATTCCTGGTTGAGCCTGGACAGGCTCGCTTCGTCGTCAGGTTTGCCGGCATGGGTTGGAGGGTTCTCTTGCTTCATGGTCATCCTTCGTCAAAAGCGGTTGAAATGGGCGGAGACGCAAAGCCAGCGTTGCTGACGGCGCGTGTAGATGTCGGTGTAACGGCCGGTGCCCCACCGACCGTCCGGGGCTTTGTACCTGAAGCCCGCATGAATCAGGGCGAGCTCGCCGACAAAACGGATCTGCACATCCACCGCCTGCAGTTCCGTCCCCGGATACGGCCCGGTGATCCTCTGCAGAAAAGCAGTTCGGTCGACGATGGAGCCATCACGATGGCTGCTCATAAAATCCTCCGCCAGGTGCGCCTGGTACCACGCCGCATCGGAGTGTTCTGCCGAACGGACGAAGTGGCGGTTGAGGTCCTCCAGCGTCTTGATGTCCAGCGTGCGGTCGATGGCGTGCTTTGTTGGGGTCATCGGAAAAGCTCCTTGGTTGACAAATCCTGGGCGAAGCTTAGGTCCTCACTGGTACGTTCCGGGTGCCAGATTTTCTTCATATTCAGGTGCCAGATTCGGGCTGGACGCGTATGATGTTTCCGTACCTGGAGGCCCATCCGTCCGTTTCTGCAAACGCAACAGCACCCGCCACATCCGGCGCCCTGCCATGCTTCTGACGTTCAAAAATTCTGCTGCGCCCCTGAACCGGCGCGTTTACCAGGCGCTCAAGAGCGGCATCCGCGAGGGCCGGTTTGCACCGGGAAGCCGGCTTCCTTCCACGCGGGCCCTGGCTGCTGATCTCGGGGTATCACGCAACACCGTCACGCTGGCTTATGAGCAACTGGCGGCGGAGGGTTACGTGGCGAGCAAGGACCGCTCAAGCACCACGGTTCTTGGTATCGAACAACCGCAGCCGTTGGTGCAGCCGGTGGCGGGGCACGTGCCACAAGCGGTGCAGGTGTCGGCGTATGCCAGGAGGCTGATGCAGGACAAGGTCGCGCCGCCCGCCGCCGCGTTTGGCCGCCGCCCCGGCGTTCGTTATGACTTCCGCTACGGCAGTGCTGCATTGGACGAGTTTCCCAACGAGATCTGGCGGCGCCTGTTGTCGGTGCATGCCCGGCAGGCCAGCCGCGACACGCTGGGTTATGCGTTTCCCGCGGGCCACCTGCCGCTGCGGGTGGCGCTGGCCGATTACCTCCAGCGTGCACGCGGGCTTCACTGCGATGCCGACCAGATCATCATTGTCAATGGCGCCCAGCAGGCGATCGACCTGGCGGCCCGCGTGCTGCTGGACCCGGGTGATGCGGTGGTGGTGGAAGAGCCGCATTACCCGGGGGCCACGAAGACATTTGCAGCCATGGGCGCACGCCTGTTGCGGCTGGCGACGGACGCGCAGGGGCTGGACACCGCGCAACTGCCGCCTGCCGGCGCCGGCGCCCGGCTGGCCTATGTCACACCGTGCCACCAGTTTCCCTCGGGAACGATTCTTCCACTGGAGCGCAGGCTGGCCTTGCTCGATTGGGCGGCACGTACCGGCGCCTGGGTGCTGGAAGACGACTATGTGAGCGAGTTTCGCTACGAGGGCAAGCCGCTGGAGCCCTTGCAGGCGCTGGATCGCCTGGGCCGTGTGATCCATGTCGGCACGTTTTCGAAAACGCTGTTCCCGTCATTGCGCCTGGGTTATCTGGTGCTGCCGCGTTCACTGGTTCAGCACTTCATTGCGGCCAAGTGGGTGACCGACCGGTTCTCGATGTTGTTGCCGCAAATGGCGCTGGCCGATTTCATCCGCAGCGGCCAGTTTGAAAAGTACCTGCGCCGGGCAGGCGCAAGAAATGCGGCCAGGCGCCAGGCCCTGGTGGAAGCCTTGACGCAGCATTTTGGCGACCGCGTCGATATTGCCGGTGGAAAAACCGGTGTGCATCTGCTGGTCTGGTTCAACGATGTTCCGCCTGCCGACATGGATGCGTTCATTGGCCGTGCCGCGCAAGCGGGGGTGGGCCTTTATTCCATCGCCCCTTATTTTGCAGAGCCTTTGACCCGCTGCGGACTGCTTTTCGGCTACGCGTCGCTGTCCGTGAGCGAGATACGAACAGGTATCCGCAAGCTGGCCGAGCTTGTGCCCGCCCCTCGGCGCAGGGCGGCAAAGCCCTCGACCGGGTAGGCAAAATGGCAGCCGCCCATGCAACACTTTGTTCATGGTCGGGGGGGGGGCAGATTCCGACAGCATTTTTACCAGGGAGACTTCATGCCGAGCATTGACACCGTAGAAAGATTCGTCGCTAGGGTCGAGCAGAACGCCCACACCGAAGCCATCGAAGAGTTCTACACCCCCGACGCCACCATGCAGGAGAACCAGGCGCCGCCGCGTCGTGGCCGTGACGTACTGGTGGCGGGCGAGGCCAAGGTGATGGCGCGGGCGAAGTCGCTGACGTCTGAATGTGTGCGGCCGGTGTTCATCAGCGGCGACAAGGTGGTGATCCGCTGGATTTTCAACTTCACCTGGGCCGACGGCAGCACCACCCGCATGGAAGAGCTGGCGTACCAGCGTTGGCAGGGTGAACGCATCGCCGAAGAAACCTTCTTTTACGACCCGGCGCAACGCACACCGGTGCCGCCGCCGACAGGCGCGTAACCGGCCCGGTCCCGCGCGGCGAAGGCGCCTACTTTTGCGTGGGCGGCCCGGGCAGCGCCACAAAGGCCAAGGCCCCCAGCGCCAGCAGCGCGGCAATGCTGGCCAGCACGGCGGTGAAAGGCTCCACGCCCTGAGCCGATGCCACCGAGGCCACCACGCCGGTGAACCACTGCATGGTGGCCACGCCCAGAAACATCGCCATGGTGAAGACCGACAGGGCGCGGCCTGTCATGGCCGCGGGGTAGGCGGCGCGCACGTCGGAGTATTGAAGAATCATGTAGCCCGACAGCAGGCCGATGACGATGGGCGCCGCCACGTCGATGAGTGGGCTGTGTATGAAGGCAAACGTGGCAAACAGGCCGGCCACCAGCAGTGTGAAGCCGGTGATCCAGCGGCGCCGCGTGGCGGGCCCGGGGTCGAAGCGGCCGAACAGCGGCGGGCCGGCCAGCGACACCAGCGACATCACCAGCGCCACGTTGCCGCTTTGCACCAGTGAAAAACCGTGCCGCTCGATCAGCATGGGGCCCAGCCACAGGCCGCGCAGCGAGACAAAAGAGGCATACCCCACGCTGGCCAGCAGCAAGATGCCCCAGGTGTGCGGCAGCGTGAACAGCGCGCCAAAGCCGGCCAGGGCCTGGCCCACGGACTCTTTCTTTTTCAGCGCATCCATCGGGTGCGGCGGCTCGTGCACCAGCGCCCAGATCAGCCCCCAGGCCAGCACGCCCCACGCGCCCAGCACCCAGAAACCCATGCGCCACGAACTGGCCTCGATCAGCCATGCCAGCGGCGTGCCAGTCAGCAGCAGGCCGATGCCGCCCAAGCTCATGGCCAGGCCCGAGATGGCGGCAAAGCGGTGCGCCGGCATGTGCCGCGCGATGAACACCGTGCACACCAGAAAGGCCGGCGCGCAGCCGATGCCGATCAGCACCTGGCCGGCCATCAGCATGCCGAAGCTGGTGGACAGCGCCGACACGGCCGCGCCGGCAATCGCCACCGGAAACGCGGTGAGCACGGTGCGCCGCACGCCATGCAGGTCAATGCCTATGCCCATGAACAGCTGCATGGCACCAAAGGCAAAGTGAAAGGCGCCGGCAAACAGGCCCAGCGCCTGGGCGCTCAGGCCAAAGTCGGCCTGCAGCGGCGTGGCCATGATGGCGGCCACGGTGCGGCAGGCCTGGCTCAGCGCAAACGCGGTGATCAGCGCAAACAGCATGACCCAGATGGCGCGCGTGGGAACGGCGCGGGGGTCGGGAAGGGCGGGCGATGCGTGTGCGGCGTGGGGTGGCGGTGCGGCGGCGGTCATGCCGGTGAGGTTACACGACCTGCG
>ERZ1292640.1593-Hain-H43-02um-R1-1593-length-18611-cov-5_pt1 | contig 18611 bp, 17 predicted proteins | sample MGYA00564404_ERZ1292640 | MGnify/ENA primary metagenome ERZ1292640 (study PRJEB36523, sample SAMEA6512636) | groundwater metagenome | collected 2019-01-08 | study: AquaDiva: Metagenomics assemblies of 32 groundwater samples
GCGCGTGGCCATGATCTACGAAGGCACCAACGAGATCCAGGCCATCGACCTGCTGGTGCGCAAGGTGCTGCCTGATGGCGGTGTCGCGCTGTCCGCCCTGCTGCAGGAACTGACAGGAGGCCTGGATCACCGCCAGGCGGCCCATGCCGCCGTCCTGCGGCGCTTTGAGCAGGTTCGCACATTGGCTACGCAACTGTCGCAGGCCAGTTCACGCCATACCGAATTGGCCTACTGGGTGGCCGACGATTTTCTGCGTGCCGTCGCTCTGGCCCTGCTGGGCTGGGCCTGGACCCGCATCGACGCCGCCGGTCACGGCCAGACCACGGCGCCGCGCTGGGCGGCGCCGATGCACGCCCTGAAAGGCTGGATACTTCCTGAATTTGACATGCGTCAGCAGATCATCCAGGCACAGCTTGGCGCGCAGGATGCGCAGGACGCGCAGGACGCGCTGGCCACTTGAGTCCCATGCAAGACAAAAGCACCGCACCCTCTGTCGACAAGGTTGACACCAGTTACCTGGAAAGCCTGGCCGGCTATAACGCGCGCCGCGCCACCCTGGTCATCACCGAGTCTTTCCTCAAGCACATGGCCGTCTACAACCTGCGCCTGGTCGACTTCTCGGTGCTGTCGCTGGTCGCCCACAACCCGGGCATCACCTCGCGCCAACTGTGCACCACCCTGAACATCCAGCCCCCCAATCTGGTCGGCATGGTCAATACGCTGGAAAAACGCGAGCTCATGACCCGCCGCCCCCACCCGCACGACGCCCGCGCCATGGGGCTGCATCTGACGCCGGCCGGCAAGAAGCTGGTACGCCAGGCCGAAGAGACGGTCACCCGGCTGGAGGAAGATGCCACCTCGCGCCTGAGTGCCACCGAACGCAGAACCCTGATACAGCTGCTCAGAAAAATCTACGCCTGAGCCGGCGTCTTCCAGTCGCGCGGCCCGTTACTGTTGCATGTCAGCCATCAGCAGCTATGAAACTTGTAGCAGTCAAAAAACTACGCTATAGTCGGCGCTCGCGTCGGCAAGCTCTGGTCTGCAGAACCAGACTTGGCACAGGGAGGCCAGCCCGGCGCCCCATTCACGCTTTGAGGAGTGCTGTTCAATGAGTTCCAAAGAAAATGCCGCCATCGGTCAGCTGCTTGGCCTGCTGGAGTCCCGCTACGCCATCCGCGTGCTGTGGGCCCTGCGCGACGGGCATGCCCAGACCTTCCGGCTGCTGCAGGACAGCGTGGGCGGCATCACCCCCAACACATTGAACACCCGCATCAAGGAACTGCGCGAAGCCGGCCTGCTCAACCATGGCAGCGATGGCTACCTGCTCACCGGCACCGGCGCCGACCTGCTCAAGCGCCTGGGCGACCTGCAGGCCTTTGCCAGCAAGTGGGCGACCAGCCAGGCCAAAAAGACGCGCTGAGATCCGGCCCCGGCACCGGGGGCTGCTGGCATAATTTGCGGTTTTCTGGAAGTTGCGCCTTGCCCATCAGGCGCCACCAGCTATCAAATCAATAGCAAAAAGGACCGCATATGATCACCACCCCTTCCGGCCTGCAATTCGAAGACACCGTCATCGGCACCGGGGCTGAAGCCACGCGCGGCCAGGACGTAACCGTCCACTACACCGGCTGGCTCTACAGCAACGGCGTGCAGGGCGCCAAGTTCGACTCCAGCAAGGACCGCAACGATCCGTTCCAGTTTTCCCTCGGTGCCGGCATGGTCATCCGCGGCTGGGATGAGGGCGTGGCCGGCATGAAGATCGGCGGCACCCGCACCCTCATCATCCCGGCCGACCTGGGTTATGGCGCCCGTGGCGCCGGCGGTGTGATCCCGCCCAACGCCACCCTCAAGTTCGAAGTCGAGTTGCTCGGCCTGTCGGACTGAGACCTCCTGAGAGCGGGTGCAGCACGCACCCGCCCCTCTTGAAACGGCGACGGCCATCCCCATGTTCGCGCATGACCCCCGTATTCCCGATTGATCCGCATGTCTGACACCCATCCCACCTCTCCCCAAGCCGGCGAACCCAACGGCGAAGATATCGTCGCCGCCCACGAAGCCGACCTGCTGAGCCAGGTCCAGGCCGAGCTGGCCGAACTCAAGGCCAAAAGCGCCGAGCTGGCCGACCAGTTCCTGCGCGCCAAGGCGGAAGCCGAGAATGCCCGTCGCCGCGCCGAAGACGAGATCTCCAAAAGCCGCAAGTTCGCCGTGGAAAGCTTTGCCGACAGCCTGCTACCCGTGGCCGACAGCCTGGAAGCGGGTCTGGCCATCAAGGACGCCACGCCCCAGCAGATCCGCGAAGGCGCCGAAGCCACCCTGCGTCAACTCGTCGCCGCGCTGGAGCGCAACAAGGTGATTGCCATCAACCCGGCACCCGGCACCAAGTTCGACCCGCACCAGCACCAGGCCATCAGCGTGGTGCCGGCCGAGCAGGAGGCCAATACCGTGGTGGGCGTGCTGCAAAAGGGTTACCTGATCGCCGATCGGGTCCTGCGCCCGGCCCTGGTGACTGTGACCGCCCCCAAATAAGACCGACCGGATACTTGAAATTGCGCAAGTTATCCACACGTTACGAATATCTGAATTTTTCAAAATACCAGGAGTAAAAACATGGGAAGAATCATCGGCATTGACTTGGGCACCACCAACTCGTGCGTGTCCGTCATGGAAGGCAACACCACCCGGGTGATCGAGAACTCGGAAGGTGCGCGCACCACGCCCTCCATCGTGGCCTACCAGGAAGACGGCGAAGTGCTGGTCGGCGCATCCGCCAAGCGCCAGGCCGTGACCAACCCCAAGAACACCCTGTACGCCATCAAGCGTCTGATCGGCCGCAAGTTCACCGAGAAGGAAGTGCAGAAGGACATCAACCTGATGCCCTACTCCATCGTGGCTGCCGACAACGGCGACGCCTGGGTGGAAGTGCGCGGCAAGCAGATTTCGGCCCAGCAGGTCAGCGCCGACATCCTGCGCAAGATGAAGAAAACCGCCGAAGACTATCTCGGCGAAGCCGTGACCGAAGCCGTGATCACTGTGCCGGCCTACTTCAACGACGCCCAGCGCCAGGCCACCAAGGATGCCGGCCGCATCGCCGGCCTGGAAGTCAAGCGCATCATCAACGAGCCGACTGCAGCTGCCCTGGCCTTCGGTCTGGACAAGTCTGAAAAGGGCGACCGCAAGATCGCCGTGTACGACCTCGGCGGCGGTACCTTCGACGTCTCCATCATCGAGATCGCCGACGTCGACGGCGAAAAACAGTTCGAAGTGCTGTCCACCAACGGTGACACCTTCCTCGGTGGCGAGGACTTCGACCAGCGCATCATCGACTTCATCATCGGCGAGTTCAAGAAAGAGCAAGGCGTCGACCTGTCCAAGGACGTGCTGGCCCTGCAGCGCCTGAAGGAAGCGGCCGAGAAGGCCAAGATCGAGCTCTCCAGCTCGGCCGCCACCGACATCAACCTGCCTTACATCACGGCGGACGCCTCCGGTCCGAAGCACCTGAACATCAAGCTCACCCGCGCCAAGCTGGAAAGCCTGGTGGAAGAGCTGATCGAGCGCACCATCGCGCCCTGCCGCACCGCCATCAAGGACGCCGGCATCGCTGTGGGCGACATCCACGACGTGATCCTGGTCGGCGGCATGACCCGCATGCCCAAGGTGCAGGAGAAGGTCAAGGAGTTCTTCGGCAAGGAGCCGCGCAAGGACGTGAACCCGGACGAAGCCGTGGCCGTGGGCGCCGCCATCCAGGGCCAGGTGCTGTCGGGCGACCGCAAGGACGTGCTGCTGCTGGACGTGACCCCGCTGTCGCTGGGCATCGAAACACTGGGCGGTGTCATGACCAAGATGATCGCCAAAAACACCACCATCCCGACCAAGTTCGCCCAGACCTTCTCGACCGCGGAAGACAACCAGCCGGCCGTGACGATCAAGGTGTTCCAGGGCGAGCGTGAAATCGCCTCGGGCAACAAGGCGCTCGGCGAGTTCAACCTCGAGGGCATTCCGCCTGCCGCACGCGGCACGCCGCAGATCGAAGTGTCCTTCGACATCGACGCCAACGGCATCCTGCACGTGGGCGCCAAGGACAAGGGCACCGGCAAGGAAAACAAGATCACCATCAAGGCGAACTCCGGCCTGTCGGAATCCGAGATCCAGCAGATGGTCAAGGACGCCGAACTGAACGCCGCCGAAGACCACAAGAAGGTCGAGCTGGTGCAGGCCCGCAACCAGGCCGAAGCCTCGGCGCACAGCGTCAAGAAGAGCCTGGGCGAGCACGGCGACAAGCTCGAAGCCGCCGAGAAGGAAGCGATTGAAGCCGCGGTCAAGGACCTGGAAGAAGCCATCAAGGGCGACGACAAGGCCGCCATCGACGCCAAGACCGAAGCCCTGATGACCGTCAGCCAGAAGCTGGGCGAGAAGGTGTACGCCGCCTCGCAGGCCGAAGCCGCCGCCGCAGCGGGTGCCGCCGGTGGTGCCGAGCAGCAGGCCGGCAGCGCGGGTGCCTCGTCCAACGCCAAGGACGACGACATCGTCGACGCCGAAGTCAAGGAAGTGAAGAAGGGCTGATCGCCGGGCCCCTGCGCTCAACCCATCGCCGCGTCAGGGCAACCTGACGCGGCGTTTCTGTTCAACAGCAATCCCGCGCGAACCGCATCCACACCATGGCAAAACGCGATTTTTACGAAGTGCTGGGCGTGCCCAAGAACGCCTCGGACGACGAGATCAAGAAGGCGTATCGCAAGCTGGCGATGAAGCACCACCCGGACCGCAACCAGGGTGACAGCGCCAAGGCCGCCGAAGAGAAATTCAAGGAGGCCAAAGAGGCCTACGAGATGCTGTCGGACCCGCAGAAGAAGGCGGCGTACGACCAGTACGGCCACGCCGGCGTGGACCCGAACATGCGCGGCCCCGGCGGCGCTGGCGGTGCGGAAGGTTTCGCCGGCTTCGGCGACGCCTTCGGCGACATCTTCGGCGACATCTTCGGCGGCGCCCGCCGCGGCGGTGGCGGCCGGCAGGTGTACCGCGGGGAGTACCTGTCCTACGCGATGGAGATCAGCCTCGAAGAGGCGGCCCATGGCAAGGACACGCAGATCCGCATCCCCAGCTGGGACGACTGCGAGACCTGCAAAGGCACGGGTGCCAAGCCAGGCACCAGCGTCAAGACCTGCACCACCTGCCACGGCCAGGGCCAGGTGCAGATGCGCCAGGGCTTCTTCAGCGTGCAGCAGACCTGCCCGCACTGCCACGGCACCGGCAAGATCATCCCCGAGCCCTGCACCGCCTGCAGCGGCCAGGGCAAGATCAAGAAGCAGAAGACGCTGGAGATCAAGATCCCCGCGGGCATCGACGACGGCCAGCGCATCCGCTCCAGCGGCAACGGCGAACCGGGCCAGAACGGCGGCCCGGCCGGCGACCTCTACATCGAAATCCGGCTGCGCAAGCACGACATCTTCGAGCGCGAGGGCGACGACCTGCACTGCCAGGTGCCGGTGAGCATGACCACGGCGGCCCTGGGCGGCGAAATCGACGTGCCCACCCTGCAAGGCAAGGCCACCATCGACCTGCCCGAAGGCACGCAAAGCGGCAAGACCTTCCGCCTGCGCGGCAAGGGCGTCAAGGGCGTGCGCAGCAGCTACCCCGGCGACCTGTACTGCCACGTGGCGGTGGAGACGCCAGTCAAGCTGACCGAACACCAGCGCAAACTGCTCAAGGAACTCGACGAGTCGTTCAAGAAAGGCGGCCACAAGCACAGCCCGAACGACAAGGGGTGGTTTGAGAAGGCGAAGGATTTCTTCAGTTGATTTTTTGCGCTGAAGGGTTCGGAAATGCGAAGGGGCGACGGGTGACCGTCGCCCCTTTTTTCCGACCTCTAGAGCGGATTATTAGAAGCAACTACCCAACCAATACAGATTGGTAATCCTGCGAATCCAAATACTCATACTCATCCAGTTCAGACTGACACGCAAGCACCAACCGCTTCATTGCACCCAAAATCGCAACATAGAGCTCTCGAACATTTGACTTTGACAAGAATCGATCAGGATCAATTTTGGGGATCCTATTAACGTCATCCTCCAACCACTTACCACCTGCTCCAAGCAGACCCACACTGCTATTCTTATAGTGCATCAACCAATTTCTAGCCCTTATAAGGGAGTGGATGTATTGCCATGGTGCAGAGCCTTTATCCAGATTTTCATCATTGCAGCCAAGGACTCTCTCAATTTTCACAAACAGCTCTGTCTTTGAAATATCGACAGAAATCTGGTGTTTTATAACAAGAGAGTTAACCAACGCCTCTATTGCCGCAGCAAGCACAATGACATGCATCGCAGACTTTTCCATTTCATCATCATCCCCCGACGCAGGCAAATCAATAAACTGCTTCACCTGAGATAGAAAAGCCTGCTCCACGAAAAAATAATAACGAAACGTCATCAAAACTCACCAAATCAAGAACCACTCGAAACAGAAAAAGACGCAAGAAAGTTGTCCGCTGCCCCTAAAGCCTCCAAATCCCCCCTCACCGCCTCAGGCGCCCCCCCCTTGCCCCACAACACCCCCGCCAGCGGCATGTCCAGAAACTTCGCGCACAGGGCCGTCGAGTCGATCATGGGCTGCGCCTTGGCGCGGTCGCCGTTGGTGGTGATCAGCCACAGGCGCTTGCGGCTCATCTGGGCCTTGAACTCCAGCCCCGGCACTCGCAGCCAGGCGCTCCAGTGGTCGAGGTAGGCCTTGAGCGTGGCGGGGAAGCTGAACCAGTAGACCGGCGCGACAAACACGATGTCGGTACAGGCCAGGGTCTGGTCCAGCAGCTGGCGCATCACGCTGCCGTCTTCTGGCATGGGGTAGCTGCCCACGGTGTGGCGCTGGTCGATGAATTCGGGGACGCCGGCGCGGGCCAGGTGCACCCAGGTCTGGGGGGTGTCAGGTGGCAGGCTGACGGCGGCCTGGCGGGCCAGCCATTCGGTGTTGCCGACGTGGCCGGCTTCGCGGGTGGAGGCGACGAGGAAGAGGTAGTGGCGGGTAGACATGTCAATATCCTGCCATGAGCCACGACACCCACGACTTCCTCATCCTCGGCGCCGGCATCGCGGGCGCGTCCATCGGCCACTTCCTGGCGCCGCACGGCCGCTGCCTGATGCTCGAACGCGAGAGCCAGCCGGGCTACCACAGCACCGGGCGTTCGGCCGCGCAGTTCATCGCCAGCTACGGGCCGGCGCAGGTGCGGGCGCTGTCGCGGGCGAGCGAGCCCTTCTTCAAGCAGCCGCCGACCGGCTTTGCCGAGGCGCCGCTGCTCACGCCGCGCGGTCTGTTGACGGTGGCCGGGCCGGACGAGATGCCCCACCTGGACGAGGCCTGGGCCACGCTGCAGCAGACCAGTCCGCGCGGCCAGCGCCTGACCGCTGCCGAAGCCCTGGCCATGGTGCCCGCGCTGCGGCCCGAGAAGGTGGGTGCCGCCCTCTACGAACCCGACAGTTTCGACATGGACGTGCACGCCATCCACCAGGGTTACCTGCGCGGGTTCCGGCACGCGGGCGGCACGCTGATGTGCGACGCGGAGGTGGTGGCCATCGAACGTGTGGGTGAGCTGTGGCGGGTGCGCACCGCCGCGGGTGCCGAATACGCAGCACCGGTGCTCGTCAACGCGGCGGGCGCGTGGTGCGACGCGGTGGCCCAGCTGGCGGGCGTGGCGCCCATCGGCCTGGTGCCCAAGCGCCGCACCGCGTTCACCTTCGCGTCACCGGCCGGTGCCGACACGGCGCACTGGCCGCTGCTGCTGGCCGCCGACGAGAGCTTCTACATGAAGCCCGACGCCGGCGCCCTGCTCGCCTCGCCGGTGAACGAGGACGCCACCCACCCACAGGACGTGCAGCCCGAGGAGCTGGACATCGCGCTGGGCCTGCACGCCATCGAAACCTGGACCACGCTCACGCCGCGCCCCACGCACACCTGGGCGGGGCTGCGGTCTTTCGTGGCCGATGGCGAGCTGGTGGGCGGGTTTGACCCGGCCGCACCAGGCTTCTTCTGGTGCGCGGCGCAGGGCGGCTACGGCATCCAGACCAGCGCCGCCATGGGCGAGGCGTGTGCGGCGCTGGCGCGCGGCCTGCCGTTGCCCGCGCGCATGGCCGACGCCGGGCTGACGGCCGACATGCTGTCGCCCGCGCGGGCGACGCTGCGCGGCTGAGCCTGGGCCTGGGCCTGGGCCTGGGCATCAGCCCGTCGGGGGCGGCCCATCGTCCACCGCGGCTCCTCCACCGCCGCCACCCCCAATCGCGTTCGCGGCTACAGGGCGCCGGTGTATTCGCCCCGCGCGGGGTAGTCGTTGGCGATGGCGAAGTCGATGGCGCCCAGCAGGTCCTGGAACGACGGGCGCGCAAACGGCATGGTCTGCGTCGATCCGTAATAGAGCGTGCCATCGGGTCGGACCAGGAACACGCCCGGCTCGCTGAACAGCTCGGGCTCTTCGATCCCGATGGAGGTCTTGCCGCGGGCGGTGCTGATGTACAGGCCCCATTGCCGCGCGCTGCGCAGGCTCAGCCCGTACGCGAATCTCAGCGCGCTGGCTTGGATCTTGTCCGCCATGCCCTGCGCCCGTTCGGCGCCGTCGCTGCTGACAGCCACGACGCCCACCCCTCTTTGGGCGAATGCCGGCGCCAGCCGCGCCAGCTCCATCAGGTACTTGGCACAGATCGGGCAGTGCAGCCCCCGGTAGAACACGACGAGGTCGAAGCGCTCCGAGGGCGGCGCTCCCAGAACAAAACGCTCGCCGTCGGTCAGGGGCAGGTTCAGGGCCGGGACGGGCCAGCGTGGGGTCAATGCGGTGGGGGTCATCAGGTGCTCCTTGTGAAAGGCCCGCCATCAGCTTGATGGACGGGATGGTGGCAGTGTGATGAACTATGGGCAACCAAAAAATCCGTTTTCATTGCATTTCGTACACATGAACCCACCACGACTGGACCGGCTTTCTGCCTTGCTCGACGGCCTGGCGCCGGTGGTGTCGCTCACCGCCGCCGACGATCCGGTCGGCGCCCCTGTTCGATCGGGCCCACCCACCGAACGGGACCTGACCGTGTACCTGTTGAGCGGGGGTTCCATGCGCCTGCGCTGGGCGGGCGGGTCGGCGGTGGTCCACGGCCCGGCGCTGGTCGCTTTGCGGGCCCGGCAAGCGCACAGCCTGGAAGACCTTCCCCCGCCGGACCAGGGCCGCCTGATCTGTGCCCACACCCACCTGCCCGGTCCGGTGGCACCGCTGTTTCTGGAGGCGTTCGTGCAGCCCCGCGTGCTGTCGCTGGTGGACGACGAGCCGGCGGTGCGCCTGGCCATGAGCATGATCGAACTGGAGCTGGACGCTCCCCGCTGCGGCCAGCCCGCCCTGCTCAACCGGGCGGGCGACATTCTGTTCATCGGCCTGCTCCGCTACCTGGTCGCCCACCCGAGCCCGAATGGGGCGGGGCTCTTCAACGGTCTGGCAGACCCGCGAATCGCCCGGGCCCTGGTGGCCATGCACCAGCGCCCCGGGGCCGACTGGTCGCTGGAGCGCCTGGCCGACGAAGCCGGCATGTCGCGCACCGCCTTCGCCTCGGCGTTCCGGCAGGTGATGCAACGAACGCCTGGCAAGTACCTCTCGGCGATCCGGCTCGCCACGGCCCAGCGCGCGGTCGAGCTGGGCAAAGGTCTCAAAGAGGCGGCGCGGGCCGCGGGGTATGGCAATGTCTCGGCGCTGTCGCGGGCGCTCTCCAGAGCGCGCCTGCTGGCGCAGCCGGCCCCCACCCCGCACCCCCCCCGGCCAAGCACGTAGGCTGCAGATTTCTGGCCCAGCCGCCACAATCCGGCGCATCACTCCCCACACGACGCGACCATGGCCCTCATCGTCCACCACCTGAACAACTCCCGCTCGCAGCGCCTGCTCTGGATGCTCGAAGAGCTGGAACTGCCCTACAAGATCCATTTCTACGAGCGCGACCGGCGCACCATGCTCGCCCCGCCCGAACTGAAAGCGGTGCATCCGCTGGGCAAGTCCCCCGTGCTCGAAGACGGCAAGCTCAAGCTGGTGGAAACCGGCGCCATCTGCGAATACCTGGTCGACAAGACCGGCCGCCTCGGCCCGACCGACCAGGGCGAGGGCCTGCGCCGCTACCGCCAGTTCCTGCACTACGCCGAAGGCTCGGTCATGCCCACGCTGCTGCTCATGCTGGCCATGTCCAAAGTGCCGCTGGTGGGCCGGATCGCGGTCGGGAAGGTGCAGCCCATGGTGGACGTGCACCTGGACTACATCGAGCACGAACTGGCCTCGCGCCCCTGGTTCGCCGGCAAGGCCATGACGGCCGCCGACATCATGATGAGCTTCCCGCTCGAAGCCGCGGTCTCGCGCGCCGGCCTGGGCCCGTCGCGCCCCGCCACCATGGCCTGGCTGCAGAAGATCCACGCCCGGCCGGCCTACCAGGCGGCCCTGGCGAAGGGCGGCGAATACGACTACGCATGAGCGCCCGCCCGGCCGGCCGTTGCGCAGGGCGCTCGCCCCGCAGTGCGCAGCACGAAGGGCCATCCCGTGAACCCACGGGCACGGCCCGTTGACGACACACGACCATGAACCTCCAGCACGCCAACCCCTACCCCAGCACCCGCCTGCCGCTGTTCGCGCGCAACGTCGTCAGCACCTCGCACCCGCTGGCCGCGCAGGCCGGGTTGCGCATGCTGCTGGCCGGCGGCAACGCGGTGGACGCGGCGATCGCCGCCGCCGCGGCGCTGACCATCACCGAGCCGGTCAGCAACGGCCTGGGTTCGGATGCGTTCTGCATCCTCTGGGACGGGCAGCGCCTGCACGGCCTGAACGCCAGCGGCCCGGCGCCCATGGCCTGGACACCCGGCTACTTCCACCGCAAACACGGCGCCGACGCGCTGACGCCGCCCAAACGCGGGCTGGACGCGGTGACCGTGCCCGGCGCCGTGGCGGGCTGGGTGGCGCTGAGCGAGCGCTTTGGCAAGTTGCCGTTCGCCGACCTGATGCAGCCCGCGATCGAGCTGGCCGAGCGCGGTTACGCGGTGCCGGTGGTGGTGCGGCAGAAGTGGGCCGCCGCCACGCCCGAGCTGCAATCGCTGCCGGGCTTTGCCGACGCCTTCCTGCCCTGGGGCCGCGCACCGCAGCTGGGCGAGCTGTTCCGCTTTCCGGCCGCGGCGCGCGGCCTGCGCGCCATTGCCGACAGCAAGGGCGAGGCCTTCTACCGCGGCCCCATCGCGCAGGCGCTGGCGCGCTTCGCGACACAGCACGGCGGCGCGCTGACCGAAGCCGACCTCGCCGCCTACCGGCCCGAGTGGGTCGAACCGATCGGCCAGGACTACCGGGGTTACACGCTGCACGAGATCCCGCCCAATGGCCAGGGCATTGCGGCGCTGATCGCGCTGGGCATCCTCTCGAACTTCGACCTGGCCGCCCTGAAGGTCGACAGCGTGGCCGCCCAGCATCTGCAGATCGAGGCGATGAAGCTGGCCTTTGCCGATGTGTACCGGTATGTCGCCGAACCCGGCGCGATGGACCTGACGGCCGCGCAGATGCTGGACCCGGCCTACCTGAAGCAGCGCGCCGCACTGATCGACATGAACAAAGCGCAGGACTTCGGTGCCGGCAACCCCGCCAAGGGCGGCACGGTGTACCTCAGCACCGCCGACGAGAACGGGATGATGTTCAGCTTCATCCAGAGCAACTACATGGGCTTTGGCTCCGGCACGGTCGAGCCGACGTTTGGCATCAGCCTGCAGAACCGCGGCCACGGCTTCAACCTGAACACCGGCCCGGGCCGCAACACGGCCAACCTGGTGGCACCGGGCAAGCGTCCGTTCCACACCATCATCCCCGCCTTCCTCACCAAAGACGGCCAGCCGGTGATGAGCTACGGCGTGATGGGCGCCAACATGCAGCCGCAGGGCCACGTGCAGACGCTGGTGCGCCTGCTCGATCACGGCCAGGGCCTGCAGGCGGCCTGCGACGCGCCGCGCTGGCGCTTCGACGCCGGACTGCACATCAACGTCGAGTCGGTGATGGACCCGGCCACGGTGCAGGGCCTGCAGGCGCTGGGCCACCAGACCCGCAGCATCGACGACCCCTACCAGGACTTCGGCGCCGGCCAGTTCATCTGGCGGCTCGGCGACCCCGGCGCCGAGGGCTATGTGGCCGCCAGCGACCCGCGGCGCGACGGCCAGGCCGTGGGCTTCTGAACTGGCGCCAGGCCCGCCACGCGGGCCTCTACAATCGCGCCCTTTTGCCCGAGGAAGCGCGCACCGTGAACATCGTCGTCCTGGAAGAACTCAAGGCCTACATCGACCCGCTCACGCCCGATGAGCACGACGCGCTGGAACGCAGCCTGCTGGCCGAAGGCTGCCGCGACGCGCTGGTGCTCTGGGGTGACATCCTGGTGGACGGGCACAACCGCCACGGCATCTGCCAGAAACACGGCCTGCCGTTCCAGACGGTGCAGAACCCGAACTTCCAGTCGATGGAAGACGTGCACCTGTGGATGATCGACCAGCACCTGGGCCGGCGCAGCGTGTCGGACTACCAGAGCGGCGTGCTGGCGCTGCGCAAACGCGAGATCGTGGCCGAGCGGCGCGCCAAGGCCCACGCCCAGAAGGCCACCGAGCCGGTGCCCGAAGCACCAACGGGCGACGCCCCGTGGGAAGGCGATGCCCCCTCCGCGGCCCTGGCCGCCGTGCTCGAACCCAAGCCCCTGCAAAGCCGCGAAGACATTGCCCGCGCCGCGCGCCTGAGCAGCAGCCAGGTGGGCATGATCGAGAAGATCCAGAAGCAGGCCACGCCCGAGGTGGTGGCCGCCGTGCGCTCGGGCGACATTTCGCTCAACGCGGCCGCCGTGGTGGCCACGCTGCCTGAAGACGAACAGCGCGCCGCCGCCCTGGCCGGCAAGGACGAACTCAAACAGGCCGCCAAGCGGGTGCGCGAAGCGCGCCGCAAACCGCGCGACGAAGAGGCCGCCCCCGCCGAGCAACAGGCACCGGCCGACACCCCGGCCAGCGACGAGGTGCACACCCTGCGCCAGCGCGTGGCCCAGCTGGAAGCCGAAAACGCCGAGCTGCGCCAGCAGGTGCAGACGCTGAGCGCGCAGCTGGTCTGAGACGCCGCCGAGCGTGACAAGCCACACGCCGGCGGGCCGTTTGCCGGTCGGCCGGGTGCGTCTCGCGTCCAGAACCAGTTCATAAGAACTACAATTTCTCACCAATGCAATACCTTTTGTTGCAGTCCAAACTGGAGACACCACATGCGCACACTGACATCCCAAGAGCTCTTCGCAGTGGCCGGCGGCCAATCGGACGGCGAGAACTGCCACCGCGACAACGGTTGGGGCAACCTCGACGACGACGCCCCCGGTGGCTCGCTGCCCCACAACCGTGCCGAGAACAACGTGCGTCCCGGCGCCGCCCACCAGATCTGGGGCACCCCGGCCTCGCCGAACTCCGACGTCTGCGGCTGCAATCCGCTGTAACCGCACGCCGCCCCCAAAAAACCACCCCGCCGGGTGGTTTTTTTTGGGCGCTGCGGGGGGGGCACCCCTGATGCGCACCAGGGCCCGGGTTTGCCCTGATATTGATGTCATCGATTCGTTGAATCCGCACAATCCATTTCCCGGATACCGACCGTCTCCGTAGAGTTGCGCCTCATCCGAGCCAGGCCCCCGCGCCGGGCCGGATGACGAGCACAACAACTTCGGAGACAACCCATGAAAGTTCGACTTCATGTCGGGGCAGCCCCTGCGCTGCCGCCCGGCCGGCTTCGCACACTCTGTTCACTGGTGATCGGCGTGCTGGCCGCGCAGTCGGCGGTCGCGATCGAGATCGACACCGGCAACCCGGACTGGAAACTGCGCTGGGACAACACGGTCAAGGTCAGCCTGATGCAGCGCCTGAAGGACGCGTCGCCCACGCTGTCCGCCCAGCCGCCGCTGACCGTCAACCAGGACGACGGCGACAACAACTTCAAGAAAGGTCTGGTGTCCAGCCGGCTCGATCTGCTGACCGAGATCGACCTGACCGGCCCGAGCTACGGCGCGCGGGTCAGTGGCGCCGCCTGGTACGACAGCGTCTACAACCGCTCCACCGACAACGCCGGCTTCACCGCCAACCACCGGCCCGGCCAGGCCTTCGCCACCGAGACGCGCGACCTGATGGGCCGCAAGGTCGAGCTGCTGGACGCGTTCGTGTACAGCAACTTCGAGATCGGCGAGCGCCGCGCCTCGGTGCGCGCCGGGCGTCACACCCTGCTGTGGGGCGAGAGCCTGTTCTTCGGTGCCAACGGCATCGCGGGCGGCCAGGCGCCGCTGGACCTGACCAAGCTGCTGTCGGTGCCCAACGCCACCTTCAAGGAAGTGGCGCGCCCCACCGGCAAGGTTTCGGGCCAGGTGCAGCTCACGCCCGATGTGTCGGTGGCCGCCTACCTGGCCTACGAGTGGGACAAGACCCGGCTGATGCCGGCGGGGGCCTACCTCTCATCCAGCGACTCGATGGGCCCGGGCGCCGAACGCATCCTGGCCGGGCCGACCGCCTCCTTTGAGCGCCAGCCCGATCTGGACGCGAAGGACAGCGGCCAGGGCGGCGTGCAACTGCGCTGGCGCGCACCGTCGATCGACACCGACTTCGGCCTCTACGCGATCCGCTACCACGCCACCACGCCCAGCAACGTCAACACGGTGCTCACCGGCTTCCCGCCCGCGCTCACGCCCAGCAGCTACCGCTGGCTCTACCACGAGGGCGTGCGCGCCTATGGCGCCAGCTTCGCCAAGTCGATCGGGGAATGGGGCCTGGCGGGTGAGGTGTCGGTGCGCCAGAACACGCCGCTGGCCAGTTCGGGCCAGTCCACGCTGGCCAACATCGGCGTCAACGCCGGGCTGAACAACAACAGCAACCCCGGTTACGCCGTGGGCGAAACGGCGCACGCACAGCTCTCGTGGATCGCGTCGCTCGGGCCCTCGTTCCTGTCGAATGAAGCGTCGTTCGTGGGCGAGGTGGCGTGGAACACGCGGCTGAAAGTCACCCGCAACGCCCACATGCTCAACCCCAATGCCGACAAGTCGGCCGTGGCCACCCGCATGGTGTTTTCGCCCAGCTACCGCCAGGTGCTGCCGGGCCTGGACCTCTCGCCCTCCATCGGCCTGGGCTACACCAAAGGCAAGTCCTCGGCCATCGGCCCGGGCTTTGGTGTGGACGGCGGTGGTGACCTGAGCCTGGGCCTGAACGCGGTCTACCTCGGGGCCTGGAACCTGGGCGTGAACTACGTGCATTACCTGGGCAAGGCCGCCCCCACGGTGGACGCCAACAACAACGCGGTTTTCCAGCAGTCGCTCAAAGACCGCAACTACCTGACGGTGTCGCTGCGCACCACCTTCTGATCGAGGACCCCCCATGAAACACACCACCCTCTGGGCCGCCGCGCTGCTGCTGCCCCTGGTCGCAACCTCTGGCGCCCAGGCCGGCGTGACCGCGCAGGAAGCCGCCCGCCTGAAGACCGACCTCACCCCGCTCGGCGGCGAACGCGCCGGCAACAAAGACGGCAGCATCCCGGCCTGGACCGGCGGCTACACCACCGCCATCCCCGGCTTCAAGAACGGCGGCCGCCGCGGCGATCCGTTTGCGAACGAAAAGCCGCTCTACAGCGTCACGTCCGCCAACCTGGCCGAACACGCCAGCAAGCTGACCGAAGGCACCGTGGCGCTGCTCAAGAAGTACCCGCAGACCTTCCGCATCGACGTCTACAAGACCCACCGCACCGCGGCCGCGCCGCAATGGGTGTACGACAACACGTTCAAGAACGCCACCAACGCCAAGATCGAAAACGAGGTGGTCAAGGGCGCCTTCGGCGGCATCCCCTTCCCCATTCCCAAGAACGGCGAAGAGGTCATGGCCAACCACGAACTGCACTGGCGTGGCGAGGCCTGGCAGGCCGACTTCCGCGGCTACCTGGGAACCGCCAGCGGCCAGCGCGTGCTCTCGGTCGAGGGCCGGGGCGACTTCCAGATGCCCTACTACGCCAACGGTGAGGCCGCCAGTTTCAACGGCGAGCACTGGCAGATCCGCCTGGTCAACAGCGGCCCGCCGGTGCGCGCGGGTGAAGCCGTCACCGGCCGCCAGAACCTGGACCAGGACAAGACCGCTTCGTGGGTCTACCTGACCGGCCAGCGCCGCGTGCGCAAGCTGCCCAACGCCTGCTGCGACTCCCCCACGCCGGCCAGCGCCGGGGTCGCCAGCTTCGACGAAGTCGACGTCTTCGGCGGCCGCGGTGACCGCTTCGACTGGAAGATCGTGGGCAAGCAGGAGATGCTGATCCCCTACAACAGCAACCGCCTGCACACGCCTGCCAAAGACAGCGATGTGCTGCTGGCCAACCACCTGAACCCGGACCACGTGCGCTGGGAGCTGCACCGCGTCTACGTGGTGGAGGCCACGCTCAAGGCCGGCCAGCGCCACCAGGCGCCCAAGAGCCGCTACTACGTGGACGAAGACACCTGGGTGGCCGTGCTGGGTGACCGCTGGGACGCCAAGGGCCAGCTCTGGAAGACCGTGTGGTCGCACCCGGTGGTCATGCCCGACCTGCCGGCCACCACGCCGCAACAGCAGTGGGGCTTCAACGACCTGATCTCGGGCGCCTGGTACGCCAGCGGCGTGGTCAACGAACGCAACCAGCACTACAAGATCGTGCCGCGCCGGAACGAGAGTTTCTTCACACCCGACGCCATGGCCGGCGAAGGCGTGCGCTGAAGAGGCCACCCGATGCGTGTTCCGATCTTCATGGCTGCGGCGCTCGCCGCGGCCGGGGTGACCTGCGCCGCCGCCCCGGTGGGCGATGCCCTGCTGCGCCCGGCGCTGAGCGTCAAGGCGCCGCAGCGCAGCGTGCTGCTGTCGGCGGCCGAGGCGGGCCAGCGCATCGTCGCGGTGGGCGAGCGGGGCCTGGTGGTCCTGAGCGACGACCGCGGCGCCAGCTGGCGGCAGGCGCCGTCGCCGGTCAGCGTGACGCTGACCACGGTGCGCTTTGCCGACGCGTCGAACGGCGTGGCCGTGGGCCACGGCGGCACGGTGCTGACCACCGCCGACGCAGGGGCGAGCTGGACGCTGCGGCTGGATGGTCGGCGCCTGGCCGCGGTGGCCAAGGCCGCCGCGGCCACACCCGCCGCCCAGCAGGACGCCGAGCGCCTGATCGCCGACGGCCCGGACAAGCCGTTTCTGGACGTGCTGCTGTGGGACGCTAAGCGCCTGCTGGCCGTGGGCGCTTACGGGCTGGCCTTCTACAGCGCCGACGGCGGCGTGAGCTGGGCGCCCTGGATGGACCGCCTGCCCAATCCCAAAGCCCTGCACTGGTACGCCGCGCGCCGCGTGGGCGACACGCTGCTGCTCGCCGGCGAGCAGGGCCTGCTGGCCCGTTCGGACGACGGCGGCCAGCACTTTGAGCCCTTGACCACCCCCTACAAGGGCAGCTGGTTTGCGGCCGAGATCCAGGTCAGCGGCCACTTTGTGGTGGGCGGTCTGCGCGGCCAGGTGTGGCGCTCGGGCGACCGTGGCGCGCAATGGACCGCCCTGCCCTCGCCGGTGCCCGCGACCATCACCGCCATGGCGGTGGCACCCGAAGGCGGCCTGCTGCTGGCCAGCCAGGCCGGCGTGGTGTTGCGGCTGGCGGGCGAGACCCTGGCCCCGCTGAAGGCGGCCCCCGTGCCCATGCCCTCGGCCCTGCTGCCGCTGCGCGGCGGGCCCTTGCTGTCGCTGGGCGTGGCCGGCGTGGTGCCGGTCGCGGCACCGGAGGCACGGCCATGAACGCCCGCGCTTTCGACCCCCGCTCGGGCTCGCTGATCGAGCGCGCGCTGTTCAACCACCGCGCCGTGGTCGTGCTGCTGTGCGCCCTGGTCACGCTGCTGCTGGGCTGGCAGGCCACGCGCCTGCAGCTCAACGCCAGCTTCGAGAAGACCATCCCCACCAGCCACCCCTACATCCAGAACTACCTCGCGCAGCAGGCCGAACTGAGCGGCCTGGGCAATGCGGTGCGCATCGCGGTGGCGCCATCAAAAGGCAGCATCTACGACGCGAAGCACCTCGACACCCTGCGCCGCCTCTCCGACGAGGTGTTCCTGCTGCCCGGTGTGGACCGCGCGCGCATGAAGTCGCTCTGGACACCCACCACCCGCTGGGTCGGCGTGACCGAAGACGGTCTGGAAGGCGGGCCGGTGATTCCCGATGGCTTCGACGGTTCGCCGGCCAAGCTGCAAGAGCTGGCCGCCAACGTGGCGCGCTCGGGCGAAATCGGCCAGACCGTGGCGCGCGATGCACAGTCGTCGGTGATCTTCGTGCCGCTGCTGGCCAAGGACGCCGAGGGCCGGGCCATCGACTACGCCCAGCTGTCCGCCCGGCTGGACGGCCTGCGTGCGAAGTACGAAGCCGAAGGCGTTGCGCTGCACATCACCGGCTTCGCCAAGATCGTGGGCGACCTGATCGATGGCGTGAAAGCGGTGCTGGTGTTCTTCGCCATCGCCGTGGCCATCGCCACCGCCATGGTGTTCTGGTACACGCGCTGCGTGCGCTCGACCGCGCTGGTGGTGGCGTCCACCGCGATGGCGCGCGGGCCGGCC
>ERZ1292640.1594-Hain-H43-02um-R1-1594-length-18603-cov-66_pt1 | contig 18603 bp, 23 predicted proteins | sample MGYA00564404_ERZ1292640 | MGnify/ENA primary metagenome ERZ1292640 (study PRJEB36523, sample SAMEA6512636) | groundwater metagenome | collected 2019-01-08 | study: AquaDiva: Metagenomics assemblies of 32 groundwater samples
AATGATGAATCAACCATAAATTCTAATACAATATCAAGCCAAAAAAGTATCTACCAAGACTTGTTTTACGGTGTGCATGTCAAATGGCTTGTATATTATTGCAGTCACTTTTAATGAATCAAGAAGATTAAACTCGCAAGCCTTGATATCGCCTGTAATTACAACTATCTTGGCATTTGGGTCTACATCTTTGATGTTTTCAATGGCATAAAATCCATCATATCTTGGCATTATCAAGTCCACAAAAATCAGATCAGGATGGTATTTTTCATACAACTTTACTGCATCTTGGCCATCCGTACCTTTGGCAAGAACATCAAGTCCAATCAGATTTAACAGCTCACAAAACACATCAACTATACTTTGATCATCATCTACCACTATACAATTGACCATTACATATGGTATTCATATGTTCATACTATATAATTTACTGTTATTATGCAATATAACACACTGTTTTTGGTTGTGATCATTAGATTAGTAAATGTTCCTTACAAACAAGAATAATTTCTAACGCAAAATCTCTTTATTGTAAAAGAGTAAAGATAGTAAAAAGTTACAATAAAATCTATTGTTTTGTTGGAATCTCAATTGTAAATGTCGTAGGATTGTTTTTTACTGAAATTTTGCCATGATGATATTCAATTATATTTTTACAGCTTACAAGACCAAGTCCCGTACCTATGAGCTTTGTAGTAAATAGCGGCTCAAATATTTTGGAAATGTTTTCTTGTGGTATTCCAGGTCCAGAATCAATAAACTCAATTATCGCATTATTTTGTTTTGATTTAATATTAATTGTCACGGTACCCTTTTCATTCATTGCCTGAATTGAATTTGTTATTAAATTGCTAAATGCTACGATCATTTGAGATCTATCGCATTCAATCTCTAGATCATTTTCTGATGTGTGAATCTTGACAGTATCTGGAATTGGTGTTATTTTGATAGCATCAAAAATCAATAACATAATGGAGTTTTTAGAAATCTGTATTGGTTTGGTTCTAACAAAATCCAATACCGTGTTTAGTTGAAATTTTATACTGTCTGCAGATTTTAGAACTGATTTGACATAGTTAGATATTTTCTCATTTGGTGCATCTTTCAAATGTAATTGTATAAACTCAGTCCATAAAATAATTGAAGACAAAGGATTACGAATGTCATGTGTAAGCCTTGCAGAAAGTTCTCCAATAACAGCCATTTTTTCTTGTTGCAATGACTGTTCTGTAAGTATGATCACTTTGTGATAAGTATGAAATATAAAAAACAACATAACACTCAGAGAGAATCCTACAATTAGAATCCATATTGGAATTAGTTTTTCAATTCCTGAATTAATTGATTTTAATGCAATACCTTCCAAAATCCATTGTCTTTGCCCTGCATCAATTATTACTGATTTTGAAAAAGAATAGTTAATTTCATTTTCATTGATATTCATGACTTTAGTATGATCATACATGAGATTTTGTGGTTCTGAATTTTCATCGTAGATCATAAAAGTGACATCTTGATGTATTGGGCCCAAGATATTTGTCATAAAGTCATTCATGCGAAACGGTGCATACACAAATCCTTCAAATGCGATTTGTCGTTGTTCTGTTGTTTGTATTGGTTTTTCATTTGCATATATCGAATTGTATAATAGAAATCCTGCCTGCACATCAATTTCTGTTTCTTGAACTAGTTTGACCTTACCAGATATTGTTGATAATCCAGTATCTCGTGCAAGATCCATTGCAGCTCGTCTAATTGGCTCAGTGTACATATCATATCCAAATGCTCGCTTGTTTCTATCATTAAATGGCTCCAAGTAAATTATGGCATGATATGTTTCTCGATCTCCTTCGGGTCTAACTGTATAATTTGGAAATCCTTCTTTGCGAACCTGTTCGATATGTACATCAAGCTTGTCTTTGTCTCCAATTAACTTTGAGAATCCAACTCCTTGTATTCCTGGAAATCTTTTATCAATCAATTGAGCATCTACAAATGTTTTCCATTCTTTACGAGTAACATCTTGTGAAGCGGCAAAAAGTCCCTTTGCACCGTACAAAACTTGCTCGTATGCTTGGATACGATGTTCAATTTTATTTTTAGTGTCTAATATTTGAGCAAGCAGTTTTTCTTCAGTGTTATTGATTATCATGTTATTTACTAGAAATGCTGCAAAAATGGTAATAGCAATTGATAAAACTAATACTATCCATGGCGTGTACTTGTTCACATTTATCTACCAAAACTATGGCTTATCATTACCACGTTCATATTTTCTGAAGTATTTGGTATATTTTTCCGATTAAAGAAAAGATGTCTCCAGACATGGTTTTAGAGTGAAATAGACATCAAACAGGATTAATCAATGATTCTTTTCTATTCATCAGTATATCCTAAATATCATAATGCCATCAGCTGCAGACCAAAAAGGAATCATAGTTTTCAATAAAGGACCGTTTTACTTTAGTAAGATCAAGACTAGATAATCATATGAAAACACATCTAATATTCACAATAATGTTAGTTATGTCCATATTTCTGATTACAGATGCAAATGCAGTCGATGATTCCCAAATTATGTCAAAAGATCAACCAAACTTTGATCCAAAAATTTCAAGCAAGGTAATTGATGGCAAGATAGTAGAAATTATAGAGTTTAATTGTAAGATAGCAAAATAATATTTTCTATATTTAATTAACAGATATTTGTTTTACATAGAAGAAAAGTTTGTACTTGTAAAGTTCATAAAAATAGATCATAAAGTTTGAAATCTATTCATCATCTGAGATTAACCATGACAGTCCTCTTACTTCTTCCCAGACGGGTTTTGGCTCATTGTTTTCTAACATATCATAGTATAGTAAAAATTAGTTTAAAAGATCCATGAATCATTTGTTCAGATCAATGATCCATATACCAAATTAATGAAAAAAGGCTTGGGTCAAGATACCCAAGCCCTGGACGATGGTTAACTCAGCAGGCAAATGACTTCCATTAGCATGTGAAACCTAGGATTAATCTGGTAAATTTTCCTTAAAAAGACTCACGTAGAAATTATCAGTACGATCTAAATACTATTTTATTAAAACAAGCATGATTGGAACTCTCACCAAACAACTAACCGTTGTTGGTCTTAAGATCCAATCTCTTTTTCATAAGAATATGGACGCTCAATGAATTTTCCATGTCCAAGTTTTCCAACAACTTCAAAATCTTCAGCTACTAGATGACCTCTTACAATTGTTTTAACAGGCCATCCCTTCAATGACATTCCTTCATATACAATATAATCAGAAAATCCACCAAATAGTTCTGAGGATACTTTATTTTCTTTTTTCAAATCTATCATGGTAATATCAGCATCTGCATCTTTGGCTAGTGTTCCTTTTTTTGGATGCATTCCAAATATTTGAGCAGCATTACTGCTTGTAAAGCGTACAAATTGTTCAAGTGAAATTCTATTCTTGTTTACTCCCTCACTTAACAAAATTGGTATCACCGTACCTATTCCTGGAAATCCTGCCAGAGCCCCCCAAACATCAGTGCCGCCGAGTTTTAGTTTTAATTGATTTGCAACATGGTCTGTTCCTATAGTGTCAATGAGATTATGTGATAATGCGTCCCATACTGCAGCATTATCTTGTGCAGTTCTAATAGGAGGCATAACTTTGGCAAGATATCCTTTCTGATTTTCATATGACAGTGTAAGATAGTGAGGACATGTTTCAACAAAAATTTTAGTTCCAAGTTTTCGTTCTTCTTTAATCTGCTGTAATGCTTTTTGAGAACCAATATGAACAAAGTAAATTGTACAGCCATAATCTCTTCCAAATTTTGAAACTGTTTTAATTGCTTTTGCTTCAAATTCAGGAGATCTACTTTCAGACCATGCAGGAAGACCATCGCGTTTTTTCTCTTTAGCAGTCTTTATTCCACATGCACAAGATTCGTAATCTTCTGCATGAACTAAAACAGGACATCCAAGCGATGCAGCAGTTTTTACGATCTCTTCTACTAGTTCATCATTTACATCTACTGTTGCTTCAGATAATTTAGAAGAGTATGGAGACATGTCCATATACACATGACCTACATCACCACCAAGATTCATGTAAATCTTAAACGAAGTAATTCCTTTTTCAATACAGTAAGGCATTTCACTAATTTGTTGAGGAGTAAAAATAGATGCATGGATTGTATAATCGATATAGTGATTTTTTGATGCTGCTTCTAGTTGATCTCGTAGTGAAGTTTTAAATGAATTTCCAAGTCGCAACATTCTCATCATGGTTGTTATTCCACCAATAGCTGCTGCATGTGACTCAGTTTTTGCAGCCTGATCAATAGGAGAATACACCCCATAGTGAACGTGAGTATCTATTGGTCCAGGTATTGAGATTAGACCATTTCCGTTTATTTTGTGATCACATGCAGGAATATCATTTGTAAAACCGACAATTTTTCCCTCATCAATTATGATGTTTTTGTCAAGCACTCCTTGAGGTAAAATGATGTGTGAGTTTGTGATCACGGTGTCATACGTCATCAGAAATTTTTCATGTTCTGCAGTCTATTATGCGTTGAGATATGATCGTAAGAAAACCATGCTGGAAAATCAAAGGATATAGAACAAACTTATCTAGTTCAAAATTATAATTTTTTTGTGAAAGTTTTACTTTTGATCTGTACAGTTATTTTTTTGGGAATTATAATGATTCCACATACATTTGCAGAACATATTGATGATTCTGACCAATCATCACTCCCTCAAGTTCTTGATGAAAACTATGTAGTTGAACAATTCGTGGCAGAAGGCATTCCAAATAGTCCAACCACCATGACCTTTCTTGGAGATGACATTTTGGTATTGCAGAGATATGATGGAATAGTTAGACTGGTAAGAAACGGAATTTTGCAGCCAGAACCTGTTTTGGACGTATCTGTTGCAAAAGATGGTGAGAGAGGAATGCTTGGAATTACATCTGATGGTTCCAAAGTGTATGTCTATTTTACAGCAGCTGATGTTGATGCAGGAAAGGCAATTGAAAATAGAATTTACAAATATGATTGGGATGGTAAAAAATTAATAAATCCAGTATTGCTTAAAACATTACCAAGTGATAATTTTTATCACAATGGAGGTGCAATGACTAGCTTTGGCGGGCAGACATATGCAGTGATTGGAGATAATGGGAATTACGGTAGATTACAAAATAAGGATGTGAATTGGAAAAACGATACCAGTGTAATTCTCAGAATAGACCCACCAGGATCATATTACGCCATGGGAATTCGGAATAGTTTTGGAATAACGGTAGATCCAATAACTGGAAATATGTGGGATACTGAAAATGGTGATGATATGAATGATGAAATTAATTTGGTGCCAGAAAATTTCAACAGTGGTTGGATTGAGATAACAGGAATTACAAAGAATCAAACCCTAATTGATTCATTGCCAAAATATGGAGATTTTATTTATAGTAATCCAGAATTTGTATGGGAGAAACCAGTTTGTCCTACTGGAATTGCATTTAGTACATCAGAAAAATTTGCACAAACCGATAGAGTTTTTGTTGGAGATTGCAATAATGGAAACATCTATCGTTTTAATCTAAATGAGCAAAGAAATGGATTTGTTTTTAATTCATCTGATCTTCAAGACAATACATTAAACGTTGATGAGTCAAATGAAGAAATTTTGTTTGGAGTTAACTTTGGTGCAATTACAGATGTTGAAGAAGGACCGGATGGTTTTTTGTATATTGTGTCACTATCTAATGGAAAAATATACAGAATACTTCCAAAAGAATTTGTGCAGAATATGCCTCAATCAAAAGGTGGAGGTTGTTTGATAGCTACTGCAACATATGGTTCTGAGCTTGCACCACAAGTACAACAATTACGAGAGATGCGAGACAATAAATTGCTACAGACTAAAACAGGATCTAGTTTTATGAATTCATTTAATTCGTTCTATTACTCATTTAGTCCTATAATAGCTGATTATGAAAGAGAAAATCCAGTATTCAAGGAAGCTGTAAAGATTATGATCACGCCCATGATTAGCTCACTTTCAATTCTAAATTATGTTGATATTGATTCTGAAGAATCAGTATTGGGATATGGGATTAGTTTGATTATACTAAATCTAGGAATGTATTTTGTGGTTCCCGCAATTGTTATTGTTGGAATAAGAAAGAAACTCTAAACTCTTTTTCAAAGCAAAGATAATTGTGAATCATAGATTTGCCGACTTTTATGAGAAAATGAATAAAAACACATCTCTGAGATATAATAGAAGGGCCGGTGGTTTAGTGGTATAATGCCTCGTTCGCAACGAGGATGTCGGGGGTTCAATTCCCCCCCGGTCCATTAATAATTTTTCCAGAAACTATTATACATAAACAAAGATTATAAATTTCCATGAAGGTTTTTGATGGAAAAAAAGCTGCGCAAGATTACATGTCCAAACATACTCTTGCATTTTCTACTCCAGAACTAACTTTGATGAGATTTGCGTTTTGGTTAGGAGATACTGTTCCAGATCCTCAAAACAAAGACAATTCACTTCCAAGAATGCTCACATTTATGATAGAACAAGATTTTGCACCAATTCTAATTGATGATGACAAATACGAGCCATCTGGTGCTGTCAAAAGTTCAAATGTGTATGGAAATGCATTTTCAGAAACTAGGTCTGACGGAAAATTTTGTTCTGAGTGCGGTACAACTCTATCAAAGACAGCAAAATTCTGTCCTGAATGCGGTACAACACAAGATTAGTTTTAAAATGATTTTTAATTTTATGCTTTAGTGCCACATTTTGTGCAGAACTTTGTGTTTGGTCTTAATGATGCACCACACGACGTACATCCATTTTCATTAGATACAACAGTTCTTCTTGGCATGAGAGCTGGATCAGGAGAGGGTAAAGTTCCAACATCACCAAATACTTGTTGTGCAGATACAATGCCTGGAGGACCACCAACTGGATTTTGTGCAGAGCCAGATCGTGGCATTCCCATTCCACTCATCATTCCAGGTTGTCCCATTCCTGGCATCAATCCTGGAGATTGAGTATTACCAATGCCTGACCCACGAGATTTTTTTAGCTCGAAAATAACTTTGATTGCAAGAAATTCTAATGCAGAGTAAGCTACAACATAATCGCCTAGTTTTTGAAAGAATTCTTTGTCAGTTAAGAGACCTTTTTTGTACATGTTATTGGTATCAAGAAATGATTCATAATATCCCTGAGAATCATCAAACAAACTTTGTAGTTTATCAAATAGCATGTTCAGAGTATCTACTTCTCCAAATGACATATCCATGCTTTATTTTTGGAATATTAATTACTTTAGGATCAAAAAATAGAAAAATATGTAATGGTTTATGCTTGTAATGCTCTATCAATCATATTTTTGTATGATTCTTTTGATGCGGCACCAACTTGCTGGCTAACTATTTCACCTTTGTTAAGGAGAATTAAAGTTGGAATGCTAAAGACATTGTATTTTGATGCTAATTCATTAGCTTCATCTACATTGACTTTGACAAATTTTACTTTGCCTTGATAGTCATTTGCCAATTCTTCTACTACCGGACCTACCATCCTACATGGACCACACCATTGGGCCCAAAAGTCAACAAATACTGGTATATCAGAGTTGATTACATTGATTTCCCAAGACTTTGCATCTGAAATTTCTGTTATTCCCATAATAACTATAATTTATTGAACATACCTAAAAATGTTCACCAGAATTAACACCGTATTTTTTGTTGTAAAGGAAAAATCAAAAAACATATTTAGTGATATATACTTAAATGTCGTTTCAATAAAACGGAGATATGAGCGCTGAACTTAGACTTAAAAAATTAAGAGGATCTGGAGGCTACGTAATGGCAACTGTGAATGATCAACAACAAATGAAAGGAAACTTAGGAGGTGCAGATCTATTTTTAGCAGCAATTGGTAGACTAGACAGTCAAAAAATTACTAAATATTTTTGCAATACATGTGAGAAAGAATTTGAGGGTCCTCCAAAAATCGAATATGAAAATCCAAATGAAGAAGTTGCAGAAAATTTAATTCTTGCAGAAAAAGGCCAGTATATTTGTAATTCATGTAATGCAACAATAGCTGAATATAGAGAATTTAAAAAACAAAATGAAACAGTTGAAGTTGGAAGTGCAAAACCATTAGAAACCGCAAGCCATTCCATTGCACCACAAATCTCAGAACCTGTACAAACTCAAATAAAACCAGAAATCACACAGTCAGATACACAACCAGGTCCAGCTACTGCGATTAGCTCAATTGAGGGATTGGCAGTATATGATGAAAATGCAAAAAGGATTGGAAAGGCAAAACATGTCGGAATAGATTCTAATCAATCAGTAGTGTTGTTAATTATAAAAAATGATGGAACTGAGGGCAGTATTCCATGGAATAACATAAGAAAAGTAGGAGAAGTGATTCTTTTAGGAAGCCCAGTAGTTGCACCGCAACCTATCCAACCAGGAAAATGTGCAAATTGTGGATTTTCAAATAAAGAAGGCTCCAAATTCTGTGAAGAATGCGGTAGCAAGCTACAATAAGTGTAGATAAATTTAATCAATCAAACTAAGGCGATATAATGAAGTTAAACCAAAAATCCATGTCAAAAGGAATAATCAAAGATATCATAATTGTCGCTATAGGAGTAATTGTGATTTGGGTTGGTCTGCAAGTTGCATTTGGGACGCAAAATCCATTTTACGTAGTAGCCAGTGGAAGTATGATTCCAGTTTTACAAGTATACGATGTCTTGATTGTTCAAGGACATGTATCATTTGAAGATGTTAAAGTCGGAGATATTATTGTCTTTAATCGTCCGTCAGGACATGATAGAGTAATCGTGCATAGAATTGCATCAATTATTGATGACGAACCTAAAACAATTAGGACAAAAGGAGATGCAAATCCAGCTTCAATTCCAGGAACAGATTTTCCAATTACCAAAGAGGAGTATATTGGTAAAGTTGCCTATGTAATTCCACAAGTAGGCTATGTCACTCAACTATTGAAACCTCCAGTAAATTATGTCATAATTGTAATTGTTATAGGAATTATGATTGTAAAGCAAATGTCTAAAAAGAAAAAAGAAAAAGAATTGAGTTTGCAGGATCCATTTAATCAAAATGATTCTCATGTAGAATCATCTGCAAATATTTCAGAATTAGACAAACTAGAAAAAGATAAAGAGTATTCAAAGCATGAAGAAAGTAAACTTTCTGAAGTAAAAGAGTCAAAAAAAGATTCTGAAAACGATCAAAAATAATTTTCTTAAATTACAGTCTCACATATTAAGAAAATTTGAAATTAGCAGGTTCTAAAGAACTGAATCTTTAGTCTTGAAAACACGATTGAAATAATCAGAGGGCTCATTTGGTTTTTCAATGTCGTTTGTAATTCCTGCAAGATTTTTTGCAAGATTCTTTTTGTATCCAATTTGCATCTGTCTCTGCATTTGAATTCTCTGTGCCTGTGGGGACCCTGCTCCATGCATTGATTCAGTAAGATATCCCACAGCGTTTCTTCCTAGTGTCATATTTTCAATTAGTCTAAGTACTCTCATTCTATTTTCAACATCAACTCCCTTACGACCCTTAAGATATTTTTTGAGCATTGGTCCTGCTACTGGATGTCTAAAGTCTTTCTCGGATGGCAGTGTTACTACCAATCCACCTGCAATGTCTTGTGCTAGTCTACTGATTTCATATGGGAATCTAGTTACATTGTGTTTGCAAACTTGGGCAAGCATGTCTTCATTAAGATATACACCTGATTTCATTTTGTGTCCTTGGTGCGATGATGCAATTCCCGCAGCAAAAATTGTCTCATTAAGATGAGTCATCTCAATGAGTTTATCTTTAATGTGAGATACGTTGGGTATTCCATTATAGTCAGCAATTGTAGCTGCTGCACCAATTAGAACATCACCTAATCCAGTTTTACATACATAGCTACGTCTATGATAACAAGTAAAGCGTTCAATTAGCATTGATGCAAATTCATATTCACCATACATGAATACTTTATCCCATGGAATGAATACTCTATCTAAAACCATTAATGCTTCTTGTCCTCCATACTTTGCATTACCATCATCAATGGTTCCTTCCTCCATACTTCTGGTGTCACATGATTGTCGTCCATAGATGTAAGTTACACCTTTAGCATCTGCTGGAATTGCACCAACTACAGCCCAGTCTTTGTCGTTTTCTGTTAATCGTACTGTAGGCATTAGAATAATCCAATGTGAATTGATACAACCAGTTTGATGTGCTTTAGCTCCTGAAACATAGATTCCTTTATCGTCTTTGGCAACTACTCTGGTAAACAAATCAGGATCATCTTGTTCTGCTGGTCCTTTACTTCGGTCTCCTTTTGGATCAGTCATGGCACCACCAATTACAAGATTTTCTTTCTGAACCATCTTTACAAATTCTAAAAATCGTTTATGATAGTTTGTTTTATGTTTCTCATCAATTTCAAATGTAGTAGAATGTAAAGAATTCAGTGCATCCATTCCAACACACCTCTGGAAACATGTTCCAGTGTTTTGTCCTAGTTTTCTTTGCATTTTATTTTGTAAAACTAGATCTTGTGCACTTTCTGCAATATGTAAAAATCTGTTAACTGTTAATCCAGTAATTGATGAATGTGCAGAAGCGAGTTCTTCTTCTCGTACAGCCAAGTCATATGTCTCTGCTACTGCATTAATTGATGGTCTAATCATTGGGTGATCTACTGGTTCTTTTACTAGTTCTCCAAAAAGATAAATTTTGAGATCTCTTCCTCTTAGGCTTTGAATATAATCTTCGCCTGTTCTTATGGTCTTGAATTTCTCAACATTCGCCACATTGACATTCATTCTAGGTTGTATAAATATTCTAAAACAGTATAAATAAAAATTTACGAATAAATTGCGATCAGAGTCCGATTCTAACATCAAGAATCTTGCAGCCCTTACCTTTCTCCATTACTAAGACAGGGTTCATGTCAAGTTCCTTAATTTCCTTAAAGTCAGTAACTAATTGAGATAACCTCTGAATGCATTCAGAGAGTTTTGCAATATCAGATGGTTTTTCACCTCTGACTCCTTGAAGTATTTTTTGTGTTTTAATGGATGCTATCATGTCGTCTGCTTCTTTATCAGTAACTGGTGCAAGTTTGAAGGTAACATCTTTGAGAACTTCAACGTATATTCCGCCCATTCCAAGCATGATAACAGGACCAAATCCAGATTCTAGTTTAGAACCAATAATCAATTCTTTACCACCTTTTACCATCTCAACAATAAGAACTCCCTTTATCTCGGCATTTTTGTTGTATTTTTTGGCATTTGCAATAATTATCTTAAATGCTTCTTTGATTTCGGAATCATTTGTTAAATTTACTTTAACACCACCAGCATCGGATTTGTGAATAATTTGCGGTGATGCAATCTTCATCACTACAGGATAACCTATTTGCTTTGCAATTTTTATGGCATCTGCTTCTGTTTTTGCAAGTGCACTTTTTGGCAATGGTAATCCATATGCTTTGAGAACTTCTAGTCCTTCTTCTTCCAAAAGATTTGGTCGTTTTTCTTTTTTGACTTTATCAAAAATTTTCTTTGCTTTTAGTTTATCAGCTTTAAATTCAATGATTTTTCCTTCAGGTGTTTTAATCCAATTTGAAAATTTAAGCATTGCAGCCAGTGCTCTAATTGCTCCTTCTGCATATGTATAATATGGAACATTGCCTGAAGCTAGAATTTCCCTATTTGTAATTCCTTCATCTAATCCCATTAAACTTGCAAGCATTGTCTTTTTGTATTTTTTTGACATTGCAACAATCACTTGTGCTAATTTATCATAGTTTAAAGTTCCAGATGGGGTACACATTGAGATTACAGAGCCCACATTAGGATGTGTTAAGACACGATCCAAAACATTGCTGAATCTATTAAAATCAGCATCACCCACAATATCTACAGGATTACGAGAGCTTCCCCAAGGAGGTATTACAGCATCAATTTTTGGACGAATACTATCAATATTTGCCATTTTAATTCCAAGTTTAGAGCATGCATCAGTTGAGATTATTGCAGGTCCACCTGCATTTGATACAATTACAAGATCTCCACCTGAAGGAAGGGGTTGTTTTGAAAATGCAACTGCATAATCAAAGAGTTCTTCCATTGTATCAACACGAATTGCACCTGATTGTTTTAGCAAAGCATCATAGATTTCATCAGAGCCCATCAAAGCTCCAGTATGAGACATTGCAGCCTTTGCACCTTCAGGACTACGACCTGATTTGAGAACAATAACTGGTTTTTTGAGTTTTTTAGTAATATTTTTACAAACTTTGAGAAATTCCTGACCATCACCCATATCTTCAAGATACATTACGATTACTTTGGTTTGATTGTGATTAGACAATATCTTGAGAATATCAACTTCGCTCATTGCAGCTTTGTTTCCCATACTAATTACTGCAGAGAATCCAATTCCTTGTGCACTGGCATCTTCAACTAGTGCTGCACATATTGCACCACTCTGAGATACAAGGGCAATTTCACCAGACTTTGGAGTAACTTTAAGGAAAGTAGAATTCATCATCGTCTTTGGATCAAGATTCATCACACCAAGACAATTTGGACCAATGATTTGTATTTTGTATTTTTTAGCAATATCTTTTAGTGTCTGTTCTCTTTTTGCTCCTTCTTCATCTACTTCTTTGAAACCAGCAGTAATGATAATTACGCCTTTTACTTTTTTCTTTCCGCATTCTTCTAAAGCATCTGCAACGAAAACATTTTTGATTACAATTACTGCAAGATCAACAGGTTTTGGAATATCCAAGACACTCTTGTAAGCTGTTTTGTAAAATACTGTTGGTCTTGTAGGACTAACAGGGAAAACTGTACCTTTGAAGCCATTCATAATATTTGATGTAATGGTTGCTCCAACACTACCTCGTTTGTCAGATGCACCAATAATCGCTATAGATTTTGGTGAGAGAAAAACAGATTCGACCACGTTGATTTTGACTAAGGATTTTGTATAATAAAGTTATTCATAGAAATTTCTGATCTCTGTTTTTTAGCTTCCTAACATCTTTCCTGCTAAATTTTCTTTTCGTGGAATCCACAAAAGAGTGATTTTAGAAAATTTTCCGATCAAAGTCCATGCCTCACGTGCAAGTTCTCGTAATTTTTCATTATTTATTGCAAATTCGTGATTTAACTGAGAGACAGTATTTTTTGAATCGCTAAAAATTGTAATCTCTTCAGTAAAATCTGTAAAGTTTTTCAGTACTGCAATAATTGCCATGTATTCAGCCTGATTGTTTGTGATTTCGGGTTTTTTTTCATAAAAAGATTCACCTGTATCTTTTACAAAATAACCAAATCCTCCATTAGGACCACCAGATCCATCCACATACACGTTAATTCCCATCTTTATACAACCTCGTCATTTTTACACTCAGATTAATTACTACCAAGTAAATTATTGTAGATATAACTTGTGATACAACAGAAGCAAGATAAGCATCATAGTTTAAGGTTAGAAAATAATATTGCAAGAACCATCTTACTATCGTGTAAATAACTTCAGCTATTCCAAGGGAGGTTATAATTTTAATTAGATCATGTTTTAATTTTGATTTATCAGTCTGACCAGATTCAAGTAAATATTTTTTTCGATTATCCAAATAATACAAACCACCAAATGTAGAAAAATAAATTACATAATCAACAAGTAGTGTATAAGTAGTATTAAGATAATCTGCTTGTTCAGATAACATATGAGCTACAATTGCAGATACTATGATTGATGCTACAAAAGCAATAAGAATATTTTTGTTCAGCATAAAATATCCTTGATGTTTTTTCAACACAGAATTATTAATTGTTCACTACAATTAAACTAAGATTAGTCCAAAGTAATCTTCAAAAAGATCAATAATCCTGCAAGTTCTGCAATACCTACTCCTAACATGTATGGAAATATTTCATAAGAAAAAATTTGATCCATTGAAAAGTATGCGAATGCCCCAATAACATTATGAAGAAACAACATACCTGCAACAACAATCATGCCTAACGGAAGCTGTGCTCTTGTCTTCGCATACATTTTTCCAAAAATGTAAATCAAGACTCCCAGTACCATCATATTCACAATTGAAACAATAGACAACACTAGAGAGTTAGATTCCATTTAGAGAGAATCAACTCCTGATCTTTTATTTACTTTTATCCAATTTTCCTTCAATTTCTTCAAGTGTCTCCATATTTGCCTCTAAAAATGTAGATATAAAATACATAATACCGTATTTTTCTCCAGCTTTTGTGATCATATTGTTTTTTTCAAGAACTTTGATGTGATGCTGAATAGCCTTATAATCAAGACTCAATTCTTTGGCTAGTTGATTTGTGTTAAGCGGTGTTTTCTTCAGTATAGATATAATTCGTAGACGATTTAATCCTCCTCTTGAGCCTGCAAAAAGAAACCACAAAAGTCTTTTTGAATCGGGATCATTTGCCATAAGTCATAAAATTCTTGTATGGCTCAATTAAAAGGCATTATGGGATTTATCTTGTCAGGATTAGAAAGTATAAAAAACATAATCAAACAATTCCTATGAGATAGAAATAATGTTAAACTATGATGGTCCATTGTATAGACCTCCTTCAGAGGCAAGATCATTAATTTTTCAAGTTACATTGGGTTGTTCCTTTAACGAGTGTTCTTTTTGTGACATGTATAGATCAAAACAGTATTCAGAAAAACCATGGGATGAAGTAAAATTAGAAATTGATTTGATGGCAAAACAATTACCAGATACGAGAAAAATCTTTTTGGCAGACGGTGACGCATTAAATCTTGATGCAGAATATATTGTAAAAATTGTAAAATACATTTATGAAAAGTTTCCAAGCCTTGAAAGAATTTCGTGTTATGCAATGCCCATGAATATTTTAAAGAAAACTACAGATGAATTAAAGAAAATGCATGATGCAGGATTGGATATGCTTTATTTGGGAATTGAAAGTGGTTCAGATATTGTTTTAAAAAAAGTAACAAAAGGAGCAATTTCAAAAACAATTACCAAATCAGTCAACAAGGCAAAAGATGCAGGTTACATTATGTCTTGTATGATAATTTTGGGATTAGGTGGGAGAACTTATTCTAAAGAACACATTAGAGGAACTGCAGAAGTAATTAGTGCTTGTTCTCCTCATTATGTAGGAGCACTAACTCTCTATTTAGAAAATGGAATCAAACAAGAATTTTTGGAAAAGTTTGGAGAGCCGTTTATTCGAATTAACGATGATGAATCTCTAGAAGAGTTGTATGATTTAATCAGCCAGATAGAAACCAAAGAAGAGATAGTCTTCAGAGCAAATCACGGATCAAACGCATATACAATCAAGGGTACATTTCCACAAGACAAACAAGAAATGTTAGACAAAATAAAATGGATGAAACAGCATCCAGAAATTATGCGTCCTGAGGGACTACGAGGGTTTTAAAATCTAAATAGATTTTCTGCAATTCCAATTTGATATACAATTGTCATGCCCAAGATAAAGCTAAAAGAGCCTGTCAAGTATCGTATTATTATTTTGGCTTTGATATTATTTGATAAACCAAATGGAATGCCTAACAATCCTCCAATTAATGACATTCCAATAACTGAGCCTATTCCAAATATTCCAATGAACATCAAAGTTGTTGTTAGACTATGAATAGCTCCAGAAGTCATAACTACTAGGGTTCCGCTTCCAGCAAGACCATGAATCATTCCAATTAGATATGATTTATGGTTGTGTGAGTGATTCTTATCATCATGATCGTGTTTATCAAAATGAATTGAACCGTCTCTATGTGAATGGGGATGTCTGTGTTTAATTTTTAGAATACTTTTGTTTGTAATTCTTGTAACTGCCAATAAAATTAACATCAATCCAACTAAAAACTCAAATCCAGAAAAAACTTCCTTTTGTATTGTAATTGTGAAACCATAAACTAGCAGACCGACAAGAATCAAAGTAGTTGTGTGCCCAGCTCCCCAAAATGCACCAAGTAATGATGATTTTGTGAAACTTGATTTGACGAGTTGTTTTTTTGATTGAATAGTATTGGAATTTGGAATTTGGGTAGTTACTGCAGCTATATGATCTGCTTCAAAAGCATGTTGAATTCCAAGTGTCAATCCAAATCCGGCAATGATTGCAGGAATAAAGTCTCCAATTTGACCAAAGATTTCTTCTAACAATTTACCTCACAGAGTTTCTCAGCATCATATTAAAAAGAATTTCCAAAATTTAGAGTTGCTCAATTATCGATTTTAGATTATCCGGTAAATCAGGAATTTCAGTATGACTTTCATTGTTTTGAAGTATTTCAGGTCCTATTCTTCGTACTCTTTGAGTTCCAATTAATGTATCAATATTTCTTTGAATATCTTTTTCTGATAAAATTGTCTTTAATTTTTCAATTATAGTTTCTTCATTTTCATATTTTTTAATTGCGTATTGCACAAGGATCATTTTTTCATTTGTAGAATAATCAGTCATTTGAAAATATTATCATATCTAGAGTAAAAAACATTTGCGAAACTATGAGAATTTCTTTTCAAGATCTTCTTTTTTAGGAATACCTGTAAATTCTAATTTTCCATCAATTACCAATCCGGGAGCTGTAAATATTGGATATTTTTCTAAATATTCGGGTTTTTCAGTGACATCAATCAAATCATATCTTATGCCTAGTTGGTCCAACAACTTCTCAAGAACAATGCAGTTTGAGCATCCAGGGGTGGTAAGAACTTGTACTTTCATGACTCTGTAAACTGATCAGGGTTCTGTTCAAAAGCCCATCTACAACTTGCACAACAGAAATAATATTTTTTATTATTGTGTTCTATATGATCATGTTTTTCATCAACTTCCATTCCACACACTGGATCTTTCATAGTATCACCTTTTTCTTTTGATTAATAAAATACCACATTATTGGGAATGTGATTAATCCTAGAAATATCATTGGAACAAGTTCATTGGATATTGTAAAAGTATATGGATTTTGATGAATGTGTTGTCCTATGTGAAATTCAACAGGTAGTCCTGTCATTGATATTAGATTATTCCAACCAAGATGCACTATTGTGCCTTCATACCAATCATGTCCTCCAGGAATGCCGTTAATTATTAAAAATGCACCAATAATGACAAGCATCCATCCTGTGATTTTTTCAACTTTAATTCTGTTTGTGGTTAATCCTTTAGTTGCATTTACTCCAAGTACGGCAAGAAGTGAAAACAAAATCAAAGGTATTGCTCTTCCAACACCATGCACAAGACCTAGTGAAGAACCAATCTCCAAACTTCCAGTTCCTGCGATGTAAATTAACAGCCAGTAAAACATTGGATTTGGGCATCCAACTCCAGCATTACCAAGTAGAACACCCATCAGATATGACTTTACATATTCACCTCTGTTTTGAATAAATTTAGGTGTCTTGGAATATGTTGACATTTTGAATGCAATTAACTTTAGTTGCGATAAACCAAAAACAAATCCTGCAACTCCAGCTATCAGAAACATTATTGTTGAAAACTGATCAAGTGATGCAGTTTTTCCAATAGTTGCAACAGCTAAACCATACAAAGTTATGGTTGTGGTGAGTCCTGCACCAAATAATATGGCCATACTCAAACCCTTTTTGTATCCTTTTCCCATGCTTAATGGAATTATAATGAATACTAGTGGAAGTGTACAGGGTAAGATAATCATTGAAAGTCCAGCAACATATGCAATAATCAACCAAGATGGATACGAAAACTCACTTCCAGATTTTACAGAAAAATCACTAGTTAACGAAAAGATTATTCCGAGAAAAATAAATGAAAACAAGACAAAAGCCAGAATGACACCAGATTTTTTGGCAAGTACAGAATTTGACATGATTTGGTAATGTTGTATCACGTACTTGAATACTTAACTTTACAATTGTAAAATTACATCATCTGAAATATAAAATTCATACTTTACAACTGTAAAATCATAAATATTCTCAAAAATAACTCACTTAGTGCCCTTTCAACCAGACGATATCGATATTGCAATAATTGAATCACTGATCAAAGATGGAAGAAAATCATTTCGGCAGATATCCCGAGAAATCAAAATAAGCACGCCCACAGTTCAAGCTAGATATGAAAGACTTGTCAATGTGGGGTTGATAAAATCCGTCTCTCCAATAATTGATTTTGGAATGCTTGAAAACAAGACTGAAAAACGTCTTGAGAACATAAAGGTAAAATCAACAAAGAAACATGATGTGAAAATAACCAAAGATATGATTCTAAAAATGACATGTGATCTTTGTGAAGGTCCAATCTATGACAAACCACACGTTCTCAAAATAGCAAATTTTGAGAGATTTTTTTGCTGTACTTCTTGTAGGACACTGTATAAAGAAAAGTACAAGGGAAGAATTGAATCACTGTCAGATTAAAACTAAAATCATTTGAATTATAAAATTAGAGTCC
>ERZ1292640.349-Hain-H43-02um-R1-349-length-37173-cov-9_pt2 | contig 18588 bp, 21 predicted proteins | sample MGYA00564404_ERZ1292640 | MGnify/ENA primary metagenome ERZ1292640 (study PRJEB36523, sample SAMEA6512636) | groundwater metagenome | collected 2019-01-08 | study: AquaDiva: Metagenomics assemblies of 32 groundwater samples
CGTCTGCGACACCGCTACCGGCTCCTGCTCCAACCCGGCCAAGCCGGACAACACCATCTGCAGCGACGGCAACGCCTGCACAACGGTGGATAAGTGCTCCGCTGGTACGTGTACCGGTGGAGCGATCGATCCGTGCGACGACAGCATCGCCTGCACGATCGACTCCTGTGACCCCTCGACCGGCTGCTTCAGCGACGGATCCGCCTGCCCCAACGAGATCTGTGACAATGGGCAGGACGAGGACGGCAACGGCAAGACCGACTGCGAGGACCCCGACTGCCTGACGTTCTTCGAGGGGTATCTCAAGGTGGCCAGTGATCACACGGGTGACAAGGCCAAGTACCTCTACGGAACCCTTCTGGAGAGCAATCCGACGACGACAACGCTAGTCGCCGGCAGCCAGTTCACTCTGGGGCTATACTGCCAGGACTTCTTGGGAACGGACGGCAAGGTCCACCCAATCGCGGTCTCGGTGAGCGGCAACCAGGGACAGACCCAGGGCTGGACCTCGGTCTTCGGCTGGAAGTTCAAGTTCTGCTCGCCCTGGACCAGCGGCCCAACGCGTGGCCAGATCTGCGCAGATGCCCAGAACGTCGAGAACTTCGAGAAGAAGACTTCGTTCCACATCCAGATCTGGCCGTTCGTGAAGCCGCCCCCGGCCCCGCCCCAGTAGCGTCCCCGATGAGCCCGCCTTCGGCGGTTGACTTGTCTCTCGGCGACTACGTGAGTAGCTGTCGGGGGCGGGCTCTGTGTCCGTTTCTTTTCTTCCCCCGCTGGTAGATCTACTGCCGCGGGTTCCCACCTTCTATCAAAATCCCTTAAAACTACTGAATTCGACTGTCGCATCATAAAAGATGGCGCCACTCGGTTCGGGGGAGGGATTTACATGTTTACCTTGCGAGTCCTTTCCTAACTTCTCTATTACAAGCTAGGCCTTTTTGACGTGGGAGCCCGCCTACGGCGGGCAAGGATTTTAGAAAAATTTTAAGAAAATTTAACGATTATTTAATGTCGGTGTGATATTACTTATATGTCCTTTTAACTTGTTTTATCAGAAAATATCTTATATAATAATTATACTAATTTAATATAATATTTATATGAATACTACTATTTCTATCAAGAAAGATATTTGTTACCAAGCAGCGAAAAAAGCTAAGGCAGAAGGTTTATCCGTAAGCGCAGTGGTTAGGATTCTGTTACTAGATTATGCAGATGGTAAGATAGAAATTGGCACTAGATTAGGCGACAATGCCATTAAAGTAGAGCCAATTGAGGTAGATAAAAAAACGCAAGAATTAATGGATAATGTTATATCTGAATGGAATAAAAAATGAAAATTGTTTTCTCAAATACGATTATTGCAAAAGAAAAACTCTCTGAAAAAGACCGCAATGATGTAGTAAAAGCAGTATTAAAAGGCATTTTTATCTTAATTAAGGGTAAAAATCTCCCAGTAAATTCAAATTTAGCAAAAATTTATTCAACAACGATTGAGGGTGCGAGAAGAATTGTGATTTTAATAAATAACGGATCAAGGGATTCGTTTTTTCTTTTTTACAGATCAAAAAACGATAAAATTGGCGAGAATATCTCAATTAAAAATCCCCATTTTCAAGCGGAGCTTCAGAAATATTTGCTAATTTTGTCAGAAGATTTAATTGAGAATAATTATACGTTTATTAATCTCAATTCAGTGCCGTAACTCCTATTACTGAGTTGATAGGCCCACACCTTCATCAGATTGAATGATTGCAAAGATTAAAGGCGTCGAATTTGACTCCTTTAAAAATTCATCAGGAAGTAATGCTTTTATAATTGATCAAAAATAAGATTTTAGAAAAAATTTAAGAAAATTTAATAATTATTTAATGTCGGTGTGATATTACTTATATTGTTTTTCTATTAATTCATAAAAGTGATAAGATGCAGACAGCTTATAAAAGCTATACTATGTTAACTTTCAAATTAGAAAAAGATGGCGACCAATACCATGCCTTTTGCCCAGAGCTAAAGGGGTGTCATACTTTTGGAAATAATCCAGAAGAAGCGCTGAAAAATCTTAAAAATGCTGTTTCTTTGTATATTGAGACTGGCATGCTTGTAGAGCAAATTCCGGTGGATCAAAAAACTCAGAAATTGATGGACAACGTGGTTGCTGAATGGAATAAAGTGTAAAGATTTTCCTCATAAAAAAGGCTTTCCGCTAAGTTGTAGTTTATAAACTACGGCCGAAAGCCTCTTTCGTCGAAATACTATAAAAATTCTTCATTAAAATCAATTGGAAATTTGGCGAGAATTGATGTGATGTTTGCAGAATTTTAATTTAGTTTGTATAATTATGGTGAATGCCAAGTCTCTCTGTTCCATTAAAAAAGACTCCTGATTCAGGAGTCTTTTTTGTACCAATATTGGTGGAATGACCGGGAATCGAACCCGGGCAGAGAAATGCCAAATCTCTCTGTAAGGACCACCTTTCATCCCATTGGCTTCCTCTATTGGTAATTATGTTTTAGCACATCGACATTAAATTTTTGTTAAATTTTCTTAAAATTTTTCTAAATTCTTGACTCTAAAATTTTTGTGAATATAATTGGGCCAATATGAAATTTAGAAATTACACAAACCAGACTTTCAAAAAATGTTGCTGCAACTTGCTAGCAAAGGAGTCTTGTTGTTGCTGTCGCAACTAATTCTAAATTGAACTTTTCAATCACAAGGCCCCTTTGATCGGAGGTCTTTTTTTTTATTTTTATTTAAAATTTTAAACAATTACAATTATGAGAACTACAGAAACTAAAACTTCTACAACTACAGAATTAACAGGACTTAATAGAATTGCTGCTGATAGTTTGAGAAATGCTCCAGATTTTGCAGAAAAAGAAGGTTACATATCAGGACTTGGCGAAGCATGGGGCATAAAACTTGATGCAGCTAGAATTATCGCCGCAATTCAGGCTAATCCGTCTTTAATGGTTGCGCAAACAGCCGGCCAAGTTGGGAAAACTATGCAGCAATAAGTGTACTATAATTACTTTACTGGACGTAATAACTGTACTAAACTGACTTCTATCTTAAAAACATGAGCATAGACGTAAAACAATTCGAACCGGCCACGGACGCTGGAGTGCCAAATCCAAAATTTCCCGGCTCACATATTCTCACAGCATGTGTGCCACTTCATCAAATTGAGTTTAGAAATCAACAGCCTACGGATCCACATTTGACTATTCCAAATAGAGCGGAGCAGTGCCCAAGAATAGACGAACTTTACGGAATGCCAAATAATGTCTTAAGGCCTCAGAAAATGCCAATTATTGGATATGAAGTGGAGCAGCGAATAACCGTTTTATGTCAGCATAGAAGAAGTCTCGTGGATGGAGTAACGACAAATCCAGTGTGTGACAAAAGGATTAAAGAACGGGGTTATGACGATGTAGAAACAGTACCACCCGTGATGGCCACTGAAGTGGCCTGTCCCTTTATGTCACTAACAGGAGACGTCAGCAGGATAGTGAGGGATAGGGTTAATGTTCTAGGTTTCAAAATAGACTTGAGTGGTTTGGGAATCGGTAAAAAGAGGAGTGTAAATATACCTGTTTCAGTATGCTCGATTGAGACGCCCAAGGTGTGAAACTAGAATTCAGTAGCGGGCAGTTTCTAGATCCGTAAAAAAGCCAGGACTTCCTGTTTAAGTCCTTTTCGAATACTCTTGAATTCAGCCACTGGCAATAAGTGGTTCAGATCTTCATCGATAATGGATTGAGTAACATTTTGCTTAATAAATTCAGCCAAAAATTTAAAATATTCAGCCACAGATTTTCCCGTTTTTTCCTGAATAACCTTCTCGTTTACTTCAAATCCTTTCAAGAAAAATGCATGTATATCAAAAATATCACGGCCTGCAATGGAGCGATTTCTAGTATAACGATCACTGACCGCTATCAGCTTATTTGCAAACATGGTTGGTACGGTCTGACAGTTCAAAATACGGTCTATCTCGGGAATACGCACCATCTCATATTGATTGCTTTTTGGTATAGGAAAATTGCAATCAATTTTTAAAGTATTTCGTTCTGTATTCTTATTTTTATACTTCAAAAAATACTGGGCTGATTGCTTACTACAATCGGCAATCTCTAAACCTAATTTTTTAAATATTTTTTCAAAATTGTTTTTTACCAATGATAAATTTGCAGCATCCAAAAGGTCAAAATCCAGATCTACAGAAAATCTATCCAGTAAACCACGCATAGTAGCACACGTGCCACCCTTGAATCCAAGCCTTCCATTTAAAACCGGCTCATCAGAGACTGCCGTTAAAATTCTATACATCCACGCCCTGTGAATTGCATCATTAGCCTTCGGTAGTATCATAACGATTTAGAGTTAAAGGATAACCAATTTTTTTCTGCATTAGTTGAATTTTTTTCCAGTCGATTGGACGATCAAAATGATATCGCGGATTAAAATATAACATATCAGCAATTGCTCTCTCTGCGTTCGCTTCCATTACACCATTATTTTGTTTAATGCCTTCAGAGTTGTACAGAAACCTTATATTTAACTGCCGACAGGTAAACTTAAATTCACCGATGGAAAATCTCTTATTTTTTTCCCCAACAAAAGTGTAATCTTCAATTTTTTTAGACACATATCCTTCCCTAAAAAGGATACTTTCTAAGGTTAGATAAGAGAAGGTATGTATAGCTTTAGCTCCCAACAGTAGTGGATCACAATCCTTAATCGATGTTAAAGAGTAAAATCCACGATAAATTGGATATAAAAGCTCATTTTTCACATACCTACTTAAGGTAATTCTAAGTAGATGCGAATCTGTAATACCCCATAAATTCGCTAAATCCTTTATATGAAAAATTTTTTCATTTCTCACTGCCAGAACCGCAATTCTTGCGCCAGCCATGTTGCTTTTTAACATACTCATGGGTATATTATAACGTAACTAAAAAAGTAATGCAAGTTTTGACTATCGGCTTAAACGTTTACCTAGCCTTGAAAGACGATTTGACAAATTCAAAATTAGTTGCCAAAAACGCTACTTTGGTGGTACACTAGGCTGCCCTAATCTTTGTTGTGCATAGAGCGAAATCAATGTTTCTGCTCATGCGCCTCGCGGACCTTTGCTAAGTTGCTTTGCATCTTACTAATCAGTCTGAATAAGGGTTGGGTGATCTTTAAAAACTCGCAAGGTAAAAAATTTATTTTAGTTTTGTTTTTGCGTCCTTGGAATTTTGAGTGGAAAAGTTGGAGCGACTAGAGGTGAATATTTTTATTTTCTGTCATTTGGCAGAATTTTATTCGCTTGTAGTAGCTTCAACTTGACCATGATGGTTTCAAGTTGAATGTGAAAGTCCGATTTTGGCCCCCGGACTGAACTGGGGCCTAGTTTCTTGCGTCGTAATTGGCGCGTTCTGTAGAAGGGTTGCCACGCCCAGCCGAGAGGCGAAGGTGGCAAAAGGGTGAATTTCATGAAGTTTTCAAATTTCGGAACGTCGTTCGGCCGCTTTGCGGCCGTGCTGCTCTGGCTCGTCGTCGTTGGCGGTTGCCACGAAGATGAGTCTGAGTCGCCAGCAACCTGCGGGGATGTCCAAGGAGGTGACGTTAGCTGCGCAAGCGGTGACGTCATCCTCGGCGGCGACGGAATCATTTTTGTCAGCAGCGATGCCGACGAGAATGATGAAGTCGACGAGGATGAGTGTGAGGCCCAGTGCCTCACAACGGGAGAGGGTGGCGAATGCCTTCCAAACCCGTGCCTCATCATGGACGAGGTGGCTGGCACGTGTGCCGCCACCTACCAGCCGTGTGATGACGGCGACCCCTGTACAGACATCGATCGTTGTCGCGAAAATGGCAACTGCGCTGGCAGTGCTATTTTTTGTGCGAACGATCAGCAGTGCCTGGACTCGTACTGCGAGCCAGGCATTGGGTGCATCACGGACCCCGCACAAGGACCGTGTGATGACGGCGATGCCTGTACGATCGGCGACATCTGCGCCGCGGAGACTTGCTCTCCCGGCCTGGACGCGCTGGCGTGCAACGACAACAACGCGTGCACTACGGACTCGTGCAAGCCGGTGAACGGCTGCGAGTTCGAGACTGGCGTCGACTGTGACGACCAGAACCCGTGCACTACCGACAGTTGCAACCCGACGAGCGGGCAATGCAGCAACATGCCAAACGCGTTGTTGTGCCAGGACGGCGATGCGTGTACCGAAAACGATCAGTGCTCGGGTGGTCAGTGCGAGGCGGGGTTCCCCCTCTTGTGCAACGACCAGAACCCGTGCACCCTGGACCAATGCAGTTCGATCACGGGCTGCAACTTCAGCGATTTCCTCCCGGGAATTTGCAACGACGGGAACTCGGAAACCGTCGGAGACACATGTCAGTTCGGGGAATGTAAGGGTGAGCTCGCGTCGTGCGACGACGGAGACCCCTGCACCAAGGATACTGGCATACCGGGAAACCAGTGCGCTCACTCGCCAGTCGACTGCAACGACGGCAAGGAGTGCACGACCGACTCGTGTGAAGGTCTCGGCTGCGTCAATGCTCCCCATGCGGGGGCGTGTGATGACGGGAGCGCCTGCACTAGCGGCGACATGTGCACGGACGATGTTTGCGTGGGTGTGGTCGATGAGACCGCCTGCAACGACAACAATCCGTGTACGACCGACGGCTGCGAGGCCGCCGGCGGTTGCAACCACTCCGATATCCCCGGCTGCGAAGTCGTGGGAGAGAAGTGTGGCGACGGCGTCGACAACGACGCAGACGGCGCAACCGATTGCGCGGACTCGACGGAGTGCCTGGGTTCAGCCCCGGCCTACGTCATCCACGCGCAAACGATGCCGGATCAGGAGGGGAAAATGACTTTCCTCGCCCCCGGCATCCTCGCACCGACCGTCTACGACATCCCCAGTGGTTCACCCCACTGGTCGTATACGGTCTACTGTGTCGAGGTCCAGGAAGGACCTCTCACGATGCTTTTCCAGACGAGCGGCGGAACTCTCGCTGTCTGGACGCAAAAGGATGGTGGCGGTGCAGCGCCGCCCTCCTGGGATTTCTTCGTGTGGGACAATTGGGTCGGCGATGCGGTTCTCGAGCCGCAAAGCCAACCCGACTTCGGTCCCACCGGGCTGTACGAGTCCGCCGACCCCGGCGGCCCGTCGGCCATCTTGATCTCCTGGGATCCGCCCCAGTAGAGATCGCTTCGCATTAGCGGAGCACCCCGCGACCTCGTGATTTTGTGAGCAGGCTCCGCTCCGGACCAGCCCACTCTCCGGAAACTCTCCGATATCACGAGGTCGCACCTTACACAATTTCCCTGGCCACCCTCCCCAATCTCCCGGCCAGGGAAAAGCAAGTTCCGTCATAAAGATTTGCATTGTTTTCGCACCCTGAAACAGCAAACTTATGGCGGAGCTTGCCACCTTTCACTTAATTTCTATGTCAGTTGAGATCGTCAAAAAGGCCTTTATAAAAAGCCTTAAGACTTGATACTCCTGACAAGGAATTAGATGGAATTTTCTTTTACCTTGCGAGTTCCTTCTATTTTTTGGCGTGCCTATTTACTAGTTGATCTAGGACTCTGGATCATTTCTATTAAGACTACTTCCCATAATTTCCTGATTCTTGTTGGCTGATCAAATTTACCTGGATTATTGTCAAAAGCTTTATAAAGCTCAAGGACATGTTCATAGTATTCTAGTACTTCTGGATTATTAGGCGTGTATGGATTGCCTTCTTCATCTAGGCTAAAAGCTTTATTTAGCAAAATAGTTAAAGTAATTTTGTAATTTTCTGGATTGTCTCCAATTGGATTACCGTTAGATACAACTATAGGGCCCTGATTTTCATCGATATAAGAGAACCATTTCCTTTGATCTTGTGGAAGTTTAAAATCCTCTTCCACCACTTTTCTTGCATTAAAGGCAATTGATTGTAATCTAATCTCGGAAGCTCCATTAGCTCCTGGCCGACGCACTGTTGTTGTTTTACTTAGACCACCAAGATCTTCAACGCCGGCTTCTAAAATTTCTTCAGCTATACCGTTTTCATAAATTTGACTACCCATAAAATTTTCCATACCGCCATTAAAATTTTCTGGAGTGATGAAACCAGTACCAACACCTTCTAATTCTATCGCACGTTCAGCAGTTAGTTCTCCTTTAATTTTATTACCAGCACGGAAATCATCACTCATCGCCATTTGAATTACCATTTCACGGAAATTTCTACCAGTATCAGTAAATGTCTCTGCTTTATTTTTTATGTAATCTTCGTCGTATACTGCTCTACGAGTTTTTGCAGCATAATTATCAATATCAGTTGATAATGGTCTAAAATATCTTTCTCTTTGAAAAACAAGTTCAAAGGAAAAGTTAGCTGCACCAAAAGCATATTGAGGATTATCTGCTATGAGAGCAGCCTCCTGTCTTATTTTATCTGGTGCTGTTGGAGGAATATTTCTTCCATCAAGGCCGGCATAAACAAATCTATTCAGAACAAACTGAGGGGTAACGAGGCTAAACCTGCCTTCATACATTTGAGATAATCCATTTGCCATTGGATCTATAGGTCCATAATGGCAGCCTGCACAATCAGGATTAGCGGCATTCTGGTTAATATTTGGGTCCCCACCAACCATTTGATCTCTAGGAACTAGTTTAAACTCTTTTTTTACGTTGCGACCTAAGAATAATTTAGCAAAAATATTTGCATTGCGTCTCTGGACATCTGTAGCTGTCGTAGGATTTGCTAGATAAAATGCAGGATTTGTTAATGGACCTGATATTGGTACATTATGAATTTCCTGAGGATGCAGGCGCTGCTCCCAAGCTTCATGAGGGCCAGCATCTTTAGGTTTTTCACCAGGTAAGATGAGTTCTTCACCAGTCACAAATTCTCTAAAATCAAGATCATTCATCACTACCCAAACAAGCTGATTAAGGACGATATCAACAGCTTCGTCGTCATCAACTCCATCTAGATTCAAGGCATACTCATCTTCAGTTAATTTCTTAACTTCATCGGTGCCTTTTAATTTGCGAATATTTAAAAGTTTGTTATTCAAATGAACCCTTAAGGCTTCGTAGAATTCGGTAGTTTGAGTTAATTTTCTTAGTACACCTTCGAGCCTTACATTAGTGCTAACATCTGGAGCTGGAACAAGTCGTCGGATAGCAAAAACACTATAGAATTTTTCTAAAAGTTGTTCATTATTCAACATTTCTACTCCTTCAAAATTATTTTCAATTAATCTTTCTGATTCCTCGCAGTCTGTATTAACTAAAGGAGATTCACCTTTAAGCTCAATAAAGCCAGCGGTACTTGCACAAAGATTTCTAATTGCTAAATCCAAAGCTATACCAACATCTATCGCTCCAGGAGAATGAGGGTGGCCTTTACTATCAAGGGCCTTGAGTTGAGGAACGGCCAATAATAATGGATCTCCATCGGCTGTATGTTCCTCGCAGAGTTCTCCAATGCGATCTACAGATTTTTGCAATTTCATTGGATCTTTATCGCCATAATATGCCCAGGCTGGCTGACCTATTCCACCTTCTGTATGACATTGCTGGCAGATACCTATTAGGCTCTCTTTGTTAAGGTCGATGTGTTTTCTAATTGGATCAGGTTGTAAGTCACATGCCTGCGGCTCACCTTCTGGATTTTGGATTGAGTCCTGCTCAGAAGCATCAAAAGAAGAGGTATCTGTATTGTTTAGACTATCATCATTTGAGCCAAGATTATCAAGATCAGTACATGATAAAAAATTTAAAGCTGCTAATGCCGACATTATTCTTTTCCTGCCAAAACCACGCATGAGTTGCATAAGGGAAGGGGCGGCTAAATTTCTTGATTCAATCTGTTCCATTTTTATGAGGTAAAGGGTCTATTCATTGCTATAAGTCTATTTCTGACGGCATGCTCCTCGCTTTGGCCAGTCAAATGTATGTTAATGCCATTAAATTTTTCTGAATCATCTGGTATACCAACTAGATCTCTCACGCCTTGAGCTGCGTCAGCAAAGTTGAGAGGTTCTTCGCCTTCTTTGATGATAAGACTTCTGTATGGATCTTTATCACCGAGAAGTATTGGACCCTGTATTCGGTCATCCAATACTGTTAAAGCATTATCCGTATGGTGATCACTATTGTCGGCAGTACGATCAAAATCGGTCTGTATAAGGACAGTAACATTTCTCTGTTTTGCACGAGCCTTGGCACGAATACGATCAGCTGCTCCATAAACTTTATTTTGACCTTCCATTTGTTCCCTAAGATCAGTTTGGCCGTGTGTATCAAACCCTCCCATTGTTCTAAGCGTCAGAGATACAATGAAGCCCTCTTCCCTCAAAACTTCAGCAAGATCGTATGCTTCCACCAAAGGATCATCGTTTTGTTGAGGGTTAAGCTCGGCTAAAGCGGTTGCAATATTATCACCGACATCGACTGCAGCTAGTCTGGCTGTTGCCATGGCTTTATGTCTTGGTAAGTGTGATTCACCATGGTTAGGATCTGGATTAATAATGTCTGTAAACTGCCTTATCAATCTAGCTCTCATTAAATCTTTTACAGCTTGAGGATAGAGAGTTTCGCCATTTGGAAGCCGATTTGGATTAGCTCTTCTGGCCAATTCATCTAAATTATCAAAAGGAGTTGCGCCACTAGGTAATCCACCTGAGAATGATGTTACTTCGGTGCTAAAATGAGCTAAACCGTTTCCAGGTCGATGCAAATGAGCGTATAAGTCGGGTATGGCCGCTATCATTTTATCATGTGACCCTACCCTAAGCTCTTCACCTATATCGTGACTATTATTATCAGTAGCGTAAGCTATTACTAATGCACTTTTTGCGTTTTGTTGTAACCAATGTACGTCCTCACCTGCTGGGGTAGTAACCCTATATAGCCCCTGTGGAGCATTTGGTATATTACTTGGAGGAGCCCTGAGTGGTCCATTGGTATTGTCTGTTTGAGGTCCACGATAAAAAACTGTACTAGGAAAACTATCTGCACCGCCTGGCATGTATAGTGATACAAACATCGGTACGTCTTTTGGTGGTGTGTTTTCGGCCGCAAAGGCTGGCCTCATATCAAAATTTTCAACAACTCCAATAGCACCAAGACCAGTAAGCCCCACCAGTGCGTGAAAAGCCCTTCTACTCATCACTGGGTTTTCTCGTGATGCTTTTGCAAAAGATAATTGAGCGCCAGTTGGCTGGATTATGCGTGATTCGTCTTCTGATCCTCTATTTTTTCCAAATCCGAACATATCTATTTTGGCTAATTAACGAGCGAAAGTTATCATAGATCGTAAAAAAACCAAAGCTAATTAAGATTTTTGATTTTTGAACTTTTTGCGAAGGTTTTGTTAGTCAAAGATTCTAAATCTAGATTCATGACGTCAATATTCACAACATTTCCTTTTCCATCATAATCAAAGACCACATTACCCTTCACGTCACTATCAACACTTTTTTTCTCTAAAAGGCGGATACTTAAGATTTGAACCTCTGGATCGTATGAAATTTTTGCCATATTTAAGGGTTTAAGTATTTATTAATTTTTGAAGTATCTATGACCGTTATCACTTTCACAATATCTTCTGTTATTTTATATGACACTAATAACAAGTGTCCATTCATTCTCAGCTTAATCGATAAAAAATTGCCACTCTTCTCAGTTAATTTATCGGGATTTATTAAAGCATTTTGGACTTCCCTCTTTGATACTTGCCTTTCTGTCATTCTCTGTATTGCGTGCCTACTGAATTCTATAATCATAATTTTATAAACATGGATATAATCATTCTTAGCACTTTGACATTAAATTTTCGTTAAATTTCTTTAAAATTTTCTTAAAATCTACTGGTTCGTATATAATATCGCCATGGAAAGTAATAATAATGGTTTTGGACAGACTAAATCGGCGGATGCGAGTGAGTATATTCAGGTTTCGATTCAGGTGAGGCCGGATTCGCAGATACCAGAGTTTGATGCGATTAGTGAGTATAAATATCATGCTGTGGGGTTTGCTAATCTGCAAAAATATCATGACAAGGTGGCAGAAATGGTCAATGAGGCTGGCGGGATGTTTATAGATGATGCGCTAAAACTGGAGCCTCAAGATGTTTTTTCGATGCTGGGAGAAGAGATTCATCCAAAAGATACCTTTGCAATCCCCGCTTTAAAAGCTCTTAAAAAAGCGATTCTCGATTACTTCCGTAAGACAAATCAGCAGGCCAGAATTCTAAAAGTTACGGAAAATATTGTTTGTAATTGTCGCCATATTTCAAATCACGAAATCGAAGACGTGGTTAAAAAAGGCCACACTGCTCTGGAAGAAGTTAAACAAATTACCGGTGCGGGATTGGGTTGTAGTAGTTGCAGTGGAAAAATTCAGGAAGTGATAGATAATGTAGGCAAAATCAAAACGGCTTTCGGAGGATTTTAAATTGTGGTATTTTTTGCAGGCTTTCATTCTTAAATTAAATTTTAAACCTTATTTTATGTACGACTTTTTGATTATTGGCGGTGGATGTAGTGGGCTTAGTGGAGCCATGTATGCGACTCGTCTTGGACTTAAAACTTTGTGTCTCGCAGAATTACCAGGCGGACTTATTACGACAACTCATTTAGTAGAAAACTGGCCGGGTATAAAAACGATTTCCGGGCCAGATTTGGCTACTTCTTTGTATGATCACGCATTAGCAAGTGGTGCAGAAATTAAGAATGAATACGCTGAAACTATTGAAAAATTGCCTGAACAAAATGGTGTGCCACAATTCAAAGTTAAAACTTCTTCAGGAGAATATTTAACAAAAACTTTACTAATCGCGACAGGCACAAAGCATCGTCGTCTAGACATAAAAGGCGAATCAGAATTTGAAAATCGTGGAGTTTCATTCTGCGCATTATGCGATGGAGCATTCTTTAAAAATAAAATCGTTTGTGTGGTTGGAGGTGGAGATAGTGCAGCAAAAGAAGCTTTATTTTTGAGCGAACATGCCAGCAAAGTTTATATTATCGTACGTAAGGATGTGCTCAGAGCAGAGCCAATTAATGGCGAACGCGTAAAGCAAAATCCAAAAATTGAAGTGGTGTTTAATAGCGAGCTCGAAGAAATCATGGGAGAAAACAATGTGCAAAAAGTGAGATTTAAAACTGGCGCTGGTAAATATTCAGGACAAGAATTACCAATGCAGGGAGTGTTTGTAGCAATCGGGCATTTAGCGCAGACAGAACTGGCAAAACAGATTGATGTTGCTTTGAATAGCCATGAAGAAATCATTATCAATCGTCGTACAGAAACAAATGTACGAGGAGTGTTTGCAGCTGGAGATTGCTGTGATACAGAATTCAAACAAGCGATCACCGGATCTGCCGAAGCCGTGACTGCATCATATTATGCATTTCATATTTGCAGATCAGAGAGTGGATTTTAGGAAGGCGCTTGCTAAGCGCTGTTAGCTTTGATTTTCCAAAAATCTGATCAACATTCTTAGGCCCATAGCTGTTGCACCAATAGTTTGGTACTCCAATGGATCGCTAGTATAAGCCGTGCCGCCGATGTCGATGTGACACCATTTTTTATCGCCGATAAATCTATGTAAGAAAGCTGCGCCTTTGGAGCTGCCAGCCAAATTCTTAGTTGGATTATCACGATTTTTCATGTCAGCGATGTGGCTGTCTAATTTATCTTTGAAATCTGGATGAAGTGGTAGCGGCCAACCAAGATCGTCTACTTCCCTACCAGAGTTTTGGATTTCACGACGGAGTTTTGGGCTATTACCAAGTAGACCAGCGTATCTATCTCCAAGAGCTACAGCTACAGCTCCAGTGAGAGTGGCAATTGTGATGATTGCTTCGGGATTCATTTCGAGGCCGTATGAAATTGCGTCAGCTAGAATTAATCGACCTTCAGCATCAGTATTACAAATTTCCACAGTCTTGCCGTTGTACATAGTGATGACTTCGGAAGGTTTAAAAGCATTGGCACTAACCATATTTTCTACTACTGGAGTGATGCCAATAATATTACGTTTGATGCCAAGTTTTTTTAGAATTTTAAAAGTGCCTAAAACCGCAGCAGCTCCAGCCATATCGAGATGCATGGTTTCGATGCCTCCACTTGGTTTGAGATTGTAACCGCCACTATCAAAAACGACACCTTTGCCAATTATTACGAGTGGTTTTTCTTTTTTATTTTTGGCACCAAAATATTTGAGAACAATTAATTTTGCTTCTTTTGATGATCCGCGATTTACAGCAACTATTCCACCAAATTTTTGCTTTTCTAATTCTTTTTGGCCGAGAATTTTAATTTCGCAACCATTATCTTTAGCGATTTTTTGCGCTTGGGCAGCCAAATATTCACTATCCACGTAATTAGGCGCGCCATTAACTAGATCTTTCACAAAACGATCGGATTCGGCGATGAGGGTGGCTTTTTGAACGGCTGCATTTAGTTTTGAAAACTGACCAGTTGAGCTTTGTCCTTGAATGGCTGAAATTAAATTTAAATTTTTAATGTTGTAGTATTCGAATTTTTCCTCTTTTTTTGTCTTGTACAAATCTCCACGATATTGGGCAAAATACATTCCCTGGATTAATTCTTCGGCGTAGGCGAGCATTTCTGGGTGGAGGTAGACACTGAGGTTTTCAATTTTTTGGCTGCGCAAAACTTTGGCCATAATTGCTCCTAGTCGACGGGCAAAATTACTGGAATAATTTTCTAATTTACCAACTCCAACTAAAATTAATTTACCATGAAAATCTTCGCCTTTTATGTATGTGGCAGCGACTTCTTTGCGTTTACCTTGAAATTCTTCACCCTGAACACGATCAAAAATAAATTCATCGATATTTTTACCGTAAATTTTGGAGATTTTTTTGGATTCTTCTTTAAAAACCGGAATTATTAGAACTCCATTTTTTGCTGTTAACTTTTTTTGGATGAGAATCTTCATGGCTCAGAGTATATCAGAGCTTTTTTAGTCTTCCAAAAAGTTTTTAGCTTTTATTAAAAGATTTTTTGCGTTGTCAAAAGTGAGCTTTGCAAGCGCCTTTTGGTAAGGGAGCCAAATAAAATTTTTATGTTCGTGAGATATTTTCACATCTTTTTCCTGAGTTTTGCCAATAAAAAATATCACAATTTTGCGGGATTTTTTGCGGCGTTTCATGTATTCGTAATAAACTTCGTAGCGAAAGTTCTCCACGATTTCCACGTCTTTAATCCCAGTTTCTTCAGTTAATTCACGTTTGGCAGTTTCAAATTCGTTGGCATCTTCTTCTTCTACATGACCTTTAACCAAATCCCAATGTCCACCTGGATAATGCAAAAGCAGATAGAGTTTTTCGCCTTCTACTTCTCTATAAACAACCAGCCCGCAAGATTTCTCATCATAATTTATGTCCATCCTTTTGCTTTTAATGCATTTTTAGCGGCATCTTCTTCAGCTTTTTGCTTACTTGAGCCCTGCCCTTTGGCGATCAAGTCAGTTTTGATATAAGCACCCATGACAAAATTTTTGTTATGGTCGGGACCGGATTCTTCCATCACCTCATAGTAAGGAGTGAAATCCTCTTTTTCCTGACAAAATTCCTGGAATTGAGATTTAGCATCCAGATGATGACCTTTTTCAATAATCTCATCCAGTCTTTTAAGAATAAACTTATCGATGAATTTTTCTGCGATAGCGTAGCCATTCTGCAAGTAAATAGCGCCGATATAAGCCTCAAGTGCATTAGCTAGAATGTAATTTTTGCTGCGCCCGCCGGATTTTTCTTCACCATTACTTAAGATCAAATATTTACCAAGTTCGAGTTCGATGGAGATTTCGGCAAGGTGTTTACCTTTTACCAAAGCGGATCTATAAGAAGTCATATCGCCTTCATCCTGATTTGGATATTTTTCATATAAATGACGAGTGGCAGCCAATTCAAGCACCGCATCACCCAAAAACTCGAGGCGTTCGTTGGATTCGATATTCTCGTTACGATGCTCATTTAAATAAGACTTATGGATGAAAGCCTTAGTCAACAGGTCGTGATCTTTGAATTTAACTTTTGTAACTTTTTCGAGATTTTTGTAATCGTTGAGCATATTTAGTCTTTGCTTCTTTTATCCTGGCCATGATACTCCTTCATGACATTGCTTAAAACCCCATTGATGAATTTTGGGCTGTTGGTATCGCCAAAATGTTTGGCAATTTCTACTGCTTCATTAATTGCTACAACAGGTGGGACGTCATCAGAAAAAACGATTTCGTAAGCGCCAATCTCTAAAATAGCCCTATCTATGTGAGCTATCTTGTCTAGAGGCCATTCAGGTGCAAATTTAGAAATGATTTCGAGAATGTCTTTTTGGTGGTCGACAATTCCTTCTAGAGTTTTGTAAGCGAAGTCTTTTTCACTTAACTTAGGTGCAAATTCATTCATCAAACAGTCAAGGATTTCGATGGGATCCTGACTGAGTTGTGAAAGATCAATGTTAATTCCTGAACGGAATTCGAGCTCGAAAATGGTCTGCATGACGCATGTGCGAGCTAAGTGCCTGTAACTTGCCATTTATTTAGGCTTTAATCTTGGTAATCTTAGCTACTTTCTTAGATTTATCTACAACCTGTCTTTCGCGGTATTTACCACAATCTGGACAAACAGTATGAGAAACATGTTTTGAACCGCAATTCTTACAAGTAACTAACTTTGTTTCGTTGCTTAATCTTTTAAGGACTTTAGTCTGGAAACTTCCATAGCGTTGTTTGCTACGGCTTTTCGACATTTTCTTTTTAGGTACTGGCTTTTTAGACATATTGGTTTATTAATTCGATTTTAATAGATTTTTTAAAGTGGCTAGAGGTTTGTTTTCCGGAGGTTTTATTTCCTGGACACAACTGCATTTTTCTTTATTGCGATCCTTTCCACAGATAGGGCAAATCCCCTTACAACTTTTAGAGCATACTGGATTTAATGGGAAATGCAAGATTATTTCTTGACGTAATATCTCAGAAACCTCGATGGTAAAACGTTTTTTATTCACAAGGTATAAATCCTGAAGATCATCGATTTTTATAGGTTTTTCCATCAAAAACTGTCTTTCGGTCTGAGGAATTAGGACTTTTTGCTTAAAGATCTTGAGGCATTTTGAACAAGTGAATTCTACTTCTACCTCTACTTCTTTAAGGCTTACATTAAAACCCTCTTCTATACGCATAACCTCAGCCTTACCAGAGGTAAACGATTTGGTTGGGATGCCCTCATATTCTAAAGGCACATCAAAAGAATAGATTTCGCGAGTACCGGTGCTGACATTTAACATATCAGCTACATCAAAAATTAGTTCTTTGGTGGACATGGGTTTGGCAATTTTTAGGGAAATATTAGTCTCGGCGTGACATGATGAGACGTAGAATAAAAATAAATAGATTAAAAATATCGAGATATAAATTGAGAGCGGCATCGATGTAGCGATCTTCAGGGTAATATTTGAGCTTATTAATATCATAAACTACGAAACCACTAAAAATGAGGACACCTGCGCCAGAATAGATCATTTCCATAGTGTTGCTCCATGGGATAAAAATACCGATGAGGCCGACGATTAGGAGGCCGATTAGAGAAATCATCAGAAATCCTTTTAGGCTGGAAAGATTCATCTTTGTAGTCCAACCAAAAATCGCGGTAGCTCCAAACATAAGAGTAGTAGCAAGCAAGGCTTTAGTAATAATAGCTACACCTTCTGGACTAGCTGCAAGAATTGCTATTAGAGGAGCGATTGTAACTCCAGAAATAAAAGCAAAAGCTGCAAAAAGTAATCTGTTGATTGGATATTTTGTGCTCCACATTCTGGCAGTAAAAACTAAAGCGAGTTCTATAATCGTAATGATCCACATTAGAGAAGGCATAGCGATAAAATTATCCATAAAATAATTGCTAGCCAAATAAACTCCCGCGCAAGAACAGGCTATTGCTAGAGCAAAAAACGCCATTACTTTGCCAAAAAAAGTTGGTTCAAAATTTAGTTTCCCTTCTCGAGCTATTGGACTTTGGTTTTCCATTGTTGTTTTGGTTAAAATTCTCTACTCATGGTTAGTGTATTGAAGAGTATAAGAAGTTTTTTGACTTTGGTCAAACGTCGGGTCCTGCGGTTCTAATTTCTGCAGATGCCAAATCTTTACTGCCTGTAAACCTGATAAAGTTTGTCAATTTTGTTAATCTGCTGATTTCCTTGTTTTTCTCGCACAAAACTTTCGATTTCCAACTTCCACTTTCTTACCTCTTTTATTTCATTTGTGATCAAGCCGTTGTGAGCAAATTCATGGTGCATTTTACAGATAGGGATAATTGATTCGTGAGAATGACTGAGCGCGAATCTGTCGGTGTGGTGAAAGACTTGAGGAGGTCGGTTGCAGCTAGGGTAGGCACACCTTCCATCAGTTTTATGCAGTGCTGCTCTTTTTTGGTCTAATGGAATATATCGGCTTTTCGCTAAGCCTGTACTTTCCGTACCACGATCCCCGTGTTGAAAATGAGCGGGTTGTATACAGAAAATATTAGAGAACAAAAAT